>Ga0208190_1000126_pt1 | contig 28982 bp, 34 predicted proteins | sample June2015DPH_13_1_FD_184708 | JGI IMG/M metagenome (GOLD analysis project Ga0208190, IMG submission 184708) | Peatland microbial communities from SPRUCE experiment site at the Marcell Experimental Forest, Minnesota, USA - June2015DPH_13_10... | ecosystem: Environmental > Terrestrial > Soil >... | reverse complement strand
CTGCCAGGTTCCCATCGGCGCCTTCGCAGAAATGAAAGACGGCAAGCTGCATCTCGAAGCCATCGTCGCCGACCCCGACGGCTCAAAGCTTCTCCGCGAATCGCGTGACGGCGATCTCAACGATCCCGAACAACTCGGCAACGCCGTGGGCGAGACGTTGCTCGGCCGTGGCGGGGATAAAATCCTCGAAGCTGTCTACGGTCGCGGCCTGGCCGTCCTGCCGCAACCATGAGGGCGGGTTAAGATTCCAGCATGAAGAGCGGCAGCGTTCTCCTGCAACTTCTCGGAGGCACCAAGAGTTCTCACGCTCTACGCCGCTGGATCAACTTCTGGCCGCCGTTTCTCGGGGCGGGCATTCGCGTCAAGCGCATCGCGCCCGACATGAAAGCGGTCGATGTCGAGATGAGGCTGCGGTTCTGGAACGCCAACTACGTGGGCACCCACTTCGGCGGATCGCTGTTTGCCATGACCGATGCGTTCTATATGCTCATGCTGATGGCGAACCTGGGCCGCGACTACATTGTCTGGGACAAAGCCGCGTCGATCCGCTACCGAAAACCGGGGAAGGGAACGGTGCGGGCGGAATTTCGTTTGTCCGATAGCCAAATCGACGACATTCGCGAGAAACTGAAGACGCTGCCGAAGTACGAGCCGGTCTTTTCGGTGGAAGTAAAGGATGATGCAGGAGTTGTGGTGGCCCAGATCGAGAAGGTTCTGCACGTGCGAAAGAAATGACTGCAGGGTGTGAGGGCTTTTCGTTCTGCGGATTGCTCGATAGATCATGGTTCTGTGCATCATAGGAGATCTGAAACATGTACATTCCTGAATTCAACCGGGTTCGCGACCACGCGGACACAATCTCCTTCGTCCAGGCAAATCCATTTGCCATTCTGGTTTCCGCGGCGGACAGTGGTCCCTTCGCCACTCATATCCCCATCCTCGCGCGGGTGGTTGACAATCAGATGGTGCTGCACGGACACCTCGCTAAGGCAAATCCGCACTGTAGTCTTCTGCAAAGCGATCAAGAGTCCCTGGCCATATTTCATGGGCCTCACGCCTATATTTCCCCCAGACTGTACGAGAGCCGGGAGAGCGTGCCCACTTGGAACTATGCTGCCGTGCATGTGTACGGCCACACTCGCACGGTTACCGACACTGAACACCTTTTGGCAGAGACACGCGACATCATCCACGCCTTCGATCCGTCTTACTACGAGCAATGGAATAGTCTCAGCGACAAGTTTCGCCATGGGATGTTGAAACACATTGTCGGCTTTGAGATGGTCGCCAGCCGAATCGAGGCCAAGTTCAAGATCAGTCAGAACCGCAGCAAGGCGGACCAGGCCGAGATCATCAAATCTCTGGCACAGAGTCCGGACTCAGCCGCCGCCGGAATCGCTGCACTGATGGAGAAGCAAGGTCTGGGGGTCTGATTGCGGAGCATGAACCGTCGCGCGCAAATCGCAAAGTTGCCTCGGCTTCCGCTGGCCGGGGTTCGCGTGCTGGTAGGCCGGGCACGGCATCAGGCCGGTGCGCTTTCCGGCGAACTGCGCAAGCTGGGCGCGACGGTGATCGAGATTCCGTTTATTGAAATCCGCAAGCCGCGCAGCTTCCAGGCTTTGGATTCGGCGCTGCGGAATCTTGACCGCTATGATTGGCTGATCCTGACCAGCGTGAACGGAGTGGAGGCGATGTGGGAGCGGCTGGCCAAGCTGCGCCTGACGAAAGCAAATCTCGAGCAGTTGCACATTGCGGCCATTGGCCCTGCGACGAAGAAGGCGATCGAGCAGCGCGGCGGCAAAGTGGAGGTTGTTCCCAAAGAGTATGTCGCCGAGTCTGTGGTGCGCAGTCTGCGGCGGCGGGTGAACGGGAAGCGCGTGCTGCTGGTGCGTGCCAAAGTTGCCCGTGACGTGATTCCGCGGGAACTGCGCAAAGCGGGCGCGCATGTGGATGTGGTGGAAGCTTACGAAACCGTGGTGCCGCTGTCTTCGCGCACGCGATTGCGCGGCGCGCTCGCGAATCCGCAGCGGTCACCGCATGTGGTGACGTTTACAAGTTCCTCGACCGTACGAAACTTTGTGGCCCTGCTCGGCTCACGCAAGGGGCGCGTCAAGGGGATACGGCTTGCTTCGATTGGGCCCGTTACTTCTTCGACTTTGCGCGAACTCGGCCTGCCGGTGGACATCGCGGCCAAAGAATTCACCATCCCGGGATTGGTGGAAGCCATTACCGCAGCAATGAGCTTGACCAGGAACTAACTATTCCGTCAGCGAGCAACTGCAGTCCGCTGGAGGAACGTGCGCCAGTAGGAAGTCGGCAACGCGCTGATAGGCGTCGATCTGATTCTCCACGCGCGCAAAGCCGTGGCCTTCGTTTTCGTAGATCTTATAATCCACCGTTCCGCCACGCTTCTTAATCGCGTCCACCACCTGCTGCGTTTCTGATTTCGGGCAGCGCGGATCGTGTCCTCCGGAGAGCAACAGCAACGGCGCTTTGATCTGGTCGATAAAGTTTATGGGCGAGCGGTTTTCGTAGAGCGCCTTGTTCTTCACCACGTCGCCCATGGTTGCGAGATCGGACTGCTGCAGCACCGGATCTTCGTTTTCAATCTCAGTGAACCAATTTACAAACGGCACGATGGGTACGCCCGCCGCCCAGACGTCGGGCGCCTTCGTCACCGACATCATGCTGAGATATCCGCCGTAGCTTCCGCCCATGACGGCGATCTTCTTGGGATCGAGATGGCCGGTCTGCTTGATCCAGTCGACTCCGGCGAGCACGTCCTGCAAATCGCCGCCACCCATGTCGAACAGATTCGCCTGCTGGAATTCTTTGCCGTATCCCGTCGAGCCGCGATAGTTAGGAGCGAGCACCATGTAGCCTTGATTGGCCGCGTATTGCACGAAGCGGTTGAACGAATTCATGCTCTGTGCTGTGGGGCCGCCGTGAATGTAAACGATGGCCGCGTTCTGCCCGTTGCGCGCCATGTTGAAGGGTACGTACAGAAACGCGGAGATCGTCCACTTGCCGTCGCGGCTGGGGTAGTGCACGAGGTAAGGCTCGACCATATCTTCCGAGCGCACGCCGCCGACGAGCGAATGCGTGACCTGATGCGACTTCCCGGTCGCCAGCGTATACACCCAGAGATCGCCGGGTGCGGTAGGGCCGTTGTGGTAATAGAGAAGGCGCGAACCGTCTTTGGTGAAGGCGGAGTGGCCGCCGGCAGGCTCGTTCACGCCCTTCGGGATGGGCAGAGCGGTGGACTTGCCGGTTGCGAGATCGTGCAGGTAGATATTTTCATTGCCGTCGACGTTGGCGCTGAAGGTGATGTGCTTGCCGTCGGGCGAGAATTCGCCGCCGCGGATTTCCCATTTATCGTGCGTGAGCCATTTTGTCCGCGCTGGAGCAAGTAACGGACCTTTACTTGTGTATTCGATCAGGCCGATGTTTTCGTATCCGTTCGCAGCGTTTGAAGTGATGAGTATCTGTCCACCGTCTTTTCCCAACGATGGATCAATATCATTCGCGAAAAATCTTTGCTCGCCGTCATGCGGCGTAAGCAGCGCACTCTTTCCCGTGGCAACATCTGCGATGAAGATGTTTGAATCCGTGCCCTTAGCTTGCTCCTGCGTGTAGACGATGTACTTGCCGTCTTTCGACCAGATGGGATTCGAGTTTCCCTTGTCCTGCGGCGTGCCCGTGGTGAGGTGTTTCACCTCGCGCATCACGGTGTCATAAATATCGATCTCGTGGGCGGCGGATGTCTTTGGTTTAACCAAGTAAGCCAGATAACGCCCGTCGGGCGACCATGTCGGATCGGTTTCGGCGATCTCGCGCGTGCTGGTGAGGTTGACGACTTTCCCGGTCTTGGGCGAAACCAGAAAAATGTCCCAGAGCTCGTCGCCGTCATAGTCCGACTGATAGGCGATCCACTTGCCGTCAGGCGACCAGGCGGGCGCGGTCTGGCGCTGATCGCTGACCGTGAGTTGCACCGGCCATCCGCCTTCGGCGGGGACAAGCCACAGGTTGTTGCGTCCGCTCATATTGGAAATAAAGGCGATGCTCTTGCCGTCGGGTGACCACGTGGGTCGGCCGACCTGGCGCGTCATGTAGAGCTTTTCGATGGTCAAGCTGCGCGGCTCGACCTGAGCGTTGGGCTTAGAAGCGATCTGCTTGGGATCGGTGATCGCTTGGGGCGCGGGTAGAGTTTGCGCGGCGAGGTTTTCGGCGACAACGGTGCTCATGAGTATGACGATAGCAAAGAGTGCGAGGGTGCGCATTGGTTTTAAAGCCTCGAGGCGGAATGAAATGATGCGAATGAGCGTCTCGTTCCGGGTGGTTTGTGCCCAGCGAAAGTATGCTACTCAATGATGCGGAGATGGCGCAACAAACGTTCCGTGGTAAACAGATCAACGCTCAGACCCTCGAAGTCCCTGTCGTTCGACCAGATGGGGATCTGCAAATGAAGGGCGAGTGCAAGCAAATCGACATCGTCGGGATCGCGAGGCCCGATCCGCCTCGTGGCCTCGGCCAGGGTCTTGTTGTATTGGTTTCGGTTCACGAGGGTTACTGGCAATGCGGCAAGAGCTAGCAGCAGGATATCGGCGGGCAGGCGTTTCGTCTTGGCCAATACCGGGGCATACTCCTCGACCTCGGAGAAGGTGTGCTCGGTCGTGAAGATCTCGCCAATCTGAGGATGGCTGAGCGCGAGCTTGGCACGTCCACCAATCAATGCCGACAAGAGCACGTTAGCGTCGGCGGCGAGTTTCACGGCGTTCCTTCCGCCAGTGCTCGAAATCTTGCAGCACCGCTTTCTCGGTTACGCGCTTCTTCTTCAGCTGGCGGGCGATTTCTGTGGTCAGCATGGAAAATAATTCGCGTTTGAAGTCCACGGGCAAGGTCGCTTCCCGCCACGGCAAAAAGATTCCGGCTACTCTGCCCCGGCGGGTGACGAGGATTGGGTCGTCGGAGCGAAGCAGGGTGGTCGCTCGATCACGGAAATCACGGACGGTGCTGATTCTCATGTGGTCACCCCAGTGACCATTATAGCAAAAGGATGGAAACGGCCTCGGTGAGCCGGTGGTTCATTCCGGGACAAGGGGTCCTTCGACTGCTTCGCTCAGGATGACAGGGCGGCTAGAGGACTACGCTTTCGCGTCCTTGTGCATGTCCACCGTGCTCCAGGTCTTGTCGGCGGCGTGGCATAGGTTTTCGAGCGCGCAGTCGACGCACTTGGGTTTGCGGGCGATACACAGGCTGCGTCCGTGCCAAATGATCTGGTGAGAGAAGAGAATCCATTTTTCGCGCGGGATGATATGCATCAAGTCCTGTTCGATCTTTTGCGGGTCGTCATTCGTCGTGAGTTCCAGGCGGCGTGAGATGCGGTGCACGTGGGTGTCAACGACTACGCCTTCAGCTTTCTTGAACCACGTTCCCAGCACGACATTCGCGGTCTTGCGCGCGACACCCGGGAGGGTGAGCAGCTTATCCATCTCGTCGGGAACCTGGCCGCCGAAGTCGGCGACAATCTTCTTAGCGGCGCCTACCACGGATTTTGACTTGTTGCGAAAGAATCCAGTGGAGCGGACATCGGGCTCAAGCTGTTCGGGCGTGAGCGCGGCAAAGGCTTCCACCGTGGGATATTTTCGGAATAGTTCCGGCGTGACCCGGTTCACGTTGACGTCGGTGGATTGGGCGGAAAGAATGGTCGCGACCAGCAGCTCCCAGGCGCTCTTGTGCGTGAGCGCGCAGGTCGCTTCGGGATAAAGCTGGTCAAGGCGTTTCAGGATTTCGGCGATGCGCTCAGGGGCCAGGGGATTGTAGGCCGGATACTTCGTTGTACCTGTCTGCTTTCGCCCCTGCGGGGCTCGCTCCGACCCGAGTTCCGACGACCCACGGCTTGCGCCGTGGGCTGCATTCTTTTGCCGCTCTGCGGCTTTCGGGGGCGAGGGCTTGCCCTGAGCTTGCCGAATGGCTGTCCGCGCTACACGAGCGCCTTCCTGGCGGCCGGTGCGAGCGGGTTGGCGGGGCGTGCGTCCGCGAGGCATGAGGGCAACATCTTAGCAGAGACCTCGGTAACCACGCGGGGAATTGACTCGCACCATGCACCCCGGTAGTCTTGAGATAATCTCTCAGCATTCAGGAAAGCTATCGTGGCCGTAAGTTCCATCCAACTCGGGCAAGTCTGGCGCAGCGATGCCGATGGCCAGGACTATTTGGTCACCAAGGTCTACCACGAAGTGTTTGCGCAGTATGCCATGCTGCGGCCCGCGGGCATTACCGCTCCCGACGCGCCAACCGTGCGCATCAAGATAACCAAGACCCCGCAAGGCGCGGCTCTACCTGGCTACACCTTTACCCAGGACGGCTCGTTCTAGCGCGTCGTCTCCCTCGCAAATTTCCGATACACTTGAGTTCAGTACCTAGTACCGAGTACCAAGTTCTTGGTCCGAAAAGTTTTGACCGGGTACTGGGTACTGGCAACTGCTTCTCCCAATGACTGAAAAACTTCTGGCTGTCATCTTCGTGTTCATCAATTCCGTGATTGCCGCGACCGGGTACGGCGGCATCGTGCTGCTGATGGCGATTGAGTCGGCGTGCATCCCGTTGCCTTCGGAATTGATTATGCCGTTTGCCGGCTATCTGGTCTTTCAGGGCACATTCAAGCTGCTGTGGGTAGCGACCGCGGGCGCGCTTGGATGCAACCTAGGCTCACTGGTGGCGTATGAAATTGGCTGTTATGGCGGGCGTCCGCTGGTGGAGCGTTACGGGCGCTGGATTCTGATGGGGCGGCGGGAACTCGACTGGGCTGATCGCTTCTTCGCGCGCTGGGGATATCTGGCGGTGTTCATCGGACGTCTGCTGCCGGTGATTCGCACCTTCATCGCGCTGCCGGCGGGAGTGGCGCGCATGCCGCGGGGACGGTTTCACGTCTATACGTTTCTGGGATCGTGGCCGTGGTGTTTGGGCCTGGCCTATCTCGGCATGAAGCTCGGGGAGAACTGGCGGGAGCTCGGAAAATACTTTCATAAGTTCGATGCGGTGATAGGCGTGGTGCTGGTGGCAGGGGCGGTCTATTTTGTCTGGACTCACTGGCAGAATAGGATTAGCCGTCAGGCGTCAGCGGCCATCCGTTAGTGACGCCAGCGCGATACTTGTCTCCGGCTGCTCGTGCCAGCTGTGATCCCACGATCTGCCACCTGCCGTCGCGCTTCACCACCACATCCATGTAGATATAACGAACGGGGAATCGTTGACCGCCTTGCTCGACGTCGTCCTCTTCCGATCCATGAACGATGGCCAGTTCGTCGCTCAGCAGGCGAATCCGGTGGCCCGTCGACGTCATCGAGAGGTACCGGGTCGCGGCGGTCTTTAGATTGTTGATCACATCCTGTTTGGTTCGGGACTCGCCGTTTTCGTCGTATTGGAGGTAGTCGTCGGCGAAGATGCGCGCGAGTTCGGCAATGTCGGCGGCGATCAGGGCGCGGTCGCCATCTTCGAAAAGCTCCAGGATTTGTTGCTCGTCACTTTCCAATACGTCTCCTCTTAGCCATCGTTCCGTGCGCCGCCGCGTTGCAAGCAACGTCCCTACGACATTTTTGTTAGTGTACTAGCTGACATTTACGAGGAGGACCCTGTGATTCGAATGTCCCGCGTTCTCGCATTGCTGCTTTTCTCCACCATCACCCTGCCCAATTTTTCCTACGCTCAATCCGCACCCGCGACTTCCGACAAGCCCTTTGTGATTGAGTATTACTACAAAGCCAAGTGGGGACATGCGGATGAGTTTCTCAAGTTGTTCAAGAAGAATCACTATCCCGTTCTCAAGAAAGAAGCGGAGATGGGGCGGATTGCGAAGGTCTGGATGGATCAGCCGCGCTATCACACTACGGAAGACGGGCGCTGGGATTATCGCGTGACCATCGTCTTTAAAAACGCGACAGTAGCCAACGAGCCGTTCGACGAAGCAGCCCTGCAAAAGCAGATGTATCCCGATCAGGAGACGTTCCAGCGCGAAGAGCAGCGGCGGTTCGAGATTTTGGATGGACATTGGGATTTGCCGGTGAAGACGGTCGAGCTGGATAAATAGTAGCCAGTACCTAGTACCGAGTTGCGAAGCGCCGATCTTATCGGGCATGGGAGTGATTCCGCAAAGTTTTAGCACAGATCTGGGAATCGCGGCGAGGCGATGCGGCGCTTCCGCAAAAGATGTTAAAGGATGGTGACAGTTACGCGGCAAATCGCGCATCGCAATCATTGAAATTTGGAATTAGACAGAGCATGAAAAGAGCCGATAATCTTATTCATGGACCCCTTAATATCAGTAGAGGACTCACATGTTGATGTGCTGCACGAGATTGGCGTTCAGCTGGCGACCGCGGACGGTTTCCACGGAGTACTGACTCGCGTAGTCGATTTTGCTTCCGCACTGGTGAAGTGCGATTCCTGCCTTATCTACGTGCTGGAGGGTGAAGATCTGGTTCTGCGGGCTTCGAAGAATCCGCATCCAGAAGTTGTCGATCGCCTGAAGGTGCGCCTGGGGCAGGGCATTACGGGATGGGTGGCGGAGCACCAGGAACCGGTCGCGGTAACCGAAAAGGCGGCGCTCGATCCCCGCTTCCAGTTTTTCCACGAGCTTCCGGAAGACACCTATGAAGCATTCCTGTCAGTGCCCTTGATGTGCAGGGGGCGCGTGATGGGGGTGATCAACGTGCAGCATCGCCTGCCCCACACCTACACCCGGCGGCAAGTTCAGACGATTGCGACGATCGGGTTTCTGGTGGGCGCGGAGATAGAGATGGCACGGCTGGAAGATGCCAACTCCACTCTGTGGGAACAACTGCAGACGCGCAAAGTGGTGGAGCGCGCCAAAGGAATCCTGCAGCGCGATCTTGGATTGAGCGAGGAACAAGCCTACCTGACGTTGCAACGGCAGAGCCGGCAGAAGCGCAAGGCGATGAAGGAGATTGCCGAAGCGATTGTGCTGAGTGAGGAAGTGAAGGGCAACGTCAGCTCGCCGAAGCCCACCTAAGGAAACCAACAGTCCCAGTCCAGGGTGTGATGTTTCTTGTCACATCCTGGGCCTCATTTCGATCACAGAGCGGCGTGCCTGAGCAAATTCAAAAGTGATCCCTCGCCGGCGGAAAATCCACAACTAAGGGAAGGCCCGAGGGCAGAAAGGGGATCTGCCCTCGGGTTTGGGCAGGGGATGAACTAGCGAGCGGCGGATGCGGTCGTGGTTGCGATCGTTTGCGCCATTTCACGAGTTTCAGCCGGCACGGTAAAGTGCAGCGTCATTCCGAACTCGGGAAGCTGCATCGTGCTGACGAAATTTCCGCTTGATCGGGAAACCACAACGAGCTGGCTGAGTGCCGACGGCTCGGAGGCTTCCTCGTTGTTCACCAGCAGCATGAAACGGCTTTCACTTCCGCTGAGCTTCCGCAGCGTCAGCATCTCCGCAGTGCCGTTCGATCCGATGGTGAAACGGTACTTTCCCGCTGGCACAATGGCGTTCTGCCAATGCACTTCGCGGCTCAGAGTGAAACTTCCGGCAGCCTCCTGGGCGGAAGCCAGGCTGGGCGTGAAGCTCAAGGCACTCAAGGTTAGAGCAGCGGCGTAGGCGAACTTGCGAATCGATTTCATTGGAATCTCCTGTTCTTTTTTCCTAGTCTGAAGAGGCACACAACCGGCGCAAGGCCGAATGGCGTGAACTCAGATTGAGTGGAGAACAACAGGGTCAGGAGAATTGCAATGCCGCAGCAAGGCTGGCATGCAAACATCAGCTTCGCGGGACCGGCTGCAGAGCTGGTTTACGAAGTGATTCCACTATGAAGGATGTTGGCGCTAGAGTCCAACGCAAAATATTTATCGGGATCATCGGAGAAGGACGAGGGAATGGATTAGCGCCACTCGGCTTCGCGAGACAGCCGAGGCGGGTGTCTCCATACGAGCTGATACGCCGCTTACCGCTTGATGATGCAGCTAGGCCATTGAATTGATTTTCTGCGCGTTTGGCTCCTCCCATTTGCAAAAGTCCCACCTAATACGAGAACATACAAGGTTTGCACATCCATTCTGATTCTTACTGAGGAAGCGGCCAAGATATGGCGACACGGAAGAAGTCCGCAAGGACGGCATCGAAGGCAGCGCGCATAGTAGTGAATAACGAAGTGAAAAACGACGTGAAGTCCGAAGGCAAGGCTCATAGCGGTTCCAAAGACAACGGCACGATCCAGCCCGCGAAGGGGAAGTTGGGCGTGATGATCCCGGGCATGGGAGCGGTGGCGACCACGTTTGTCGCGGGTGTTGAGGCCATTCGCAAAGGCCTGGCAAAGCCGATCGGCTCGCTCACGCAAATGGGTACAGTGCGGCTGGGCAAGCGCACCGACGGGCGTTCGCCGAAGATCAAGGAGTTTGTGCCGCTGGCCGGACTCGACGACCTGGTCTTCACCGGCTGGGACATCTTTGAAGACAACATGTACGAAGCGGGCTCGAATGCGGGAGTGCTCGATCAGAGGTTGCTCGACCAGTTAAAGCCATTTCTTTCTTCGGTAACGCCACGCGCGGCGGTGTTCGATCACAACTACGTGAAGAAGATCGACGGGCCGAACGTGAAGAAGGGCAAGACGAAGATGGATCTTGCCGAACAATTGCGCGACGACATCCGCGACTTCAAGAAGACCAGCGGAGCGAACCGGCTAATCACCATGTGGTGCGGATCGACGGAGTCCTACATCGAGGCGACCGAGGCCCACCAGTCGGTGAAGTCGTTTGAGAAGGCGCTGCGCGAGAACGACGAGAAGATTGCGCCCTCGATGATCTACGCCTACGCGTCGTTGATGGAGGGTGTGCCGTTCGCCAACGGCGCGCCGAACCTGACGGTGGACTTGCCGGTGATGCTCGAACTCTCGCGGCAGAATGAAGCGCCGATCTGCGGAAAAGATTTCAAGACCGGGCAGACTTTGATGAAGACGATTCTCGCCCCCGGCTTCAAGGCTCGCATGCTCGGGTTGAACGGATGGTTCTCCACCAACATCCTGGGCAACCGCGACGGCGAGGTGCTGGAGGATCCGGGTTCGTTCAAAACCAAGGAAGAATCGAAACTTTCGGTGCTGGAGCACATTCTGCAGCCCGAACTTTATCCTGAACTCTACGGCAACATGTGCCACAAGGTTCGGATCAACTATTATCCGCCGCGGGGCGATAACAAAGAGGGTTGGGACAACATCGATATTTTCGGATGGCTGGGCTATCCCATGCAGATCAAGGTCGATTTCCTATGCCGCGATTCGATTCTGGCGGCGCCGATCGTCCTCGATCTAGTGCTGCTCATGGATCTCGCCAAACGGACTTCGGAACTGCGTGGCCTGGGAATTCAGGAGTGGTTGAGCTTTTACTTCAAGTCTCCGATGACGGTGCCGGGACTTTATCCGGAGCACGACCTGTTTATTCAGTTGATGAAGCTGAAGAACACGCTGCGGCATCTGAAGGGCGAGGAATTGATCACGCATCTGGGGCTGGAGTATTACGACTGAAGATCGTTCTCGCCACGCCGCACCAATCATGTTAGAATTACCATGGTTATCGCGAGGTGACCATTATGAAGACAATCGCAGCGGGCGAATTCAAGGCGCGATGCCTGCAGGTCATGGAAGACGTGCGGACCAAACGCACCCCTGTGCTGATCACGAAACGGGGGAAGCCGTTGGCCAAACTGGTTCCGGCTGACGACAAGCCTCCCGAAATCTTTGGCTGTCTTGCCGGGAAGATTGAGATTCTCGGCGACATCGTTTCTCCTGTCACTGCTCTTGAGGACTGGGAGAGCTTGAAGTGATTCTGCTGGACACGCACGTTTTGCTGTGGATGGTTTCAAGTCCGGGCCGGCTTTCGCGATCCGCCGTGAGCGAAATCCGCAGGGCGCAACGGGCTGGCGGCTGCGCCATCGCGTCGATCAGCCTTTGGGAGTTGGCCTTACTGTTTGCCAAAGGTACGCTGAGAGCTTCCGGCACAATTGAAGCGTCGGTCCGCGAGATCGTCGAGGGCGCTGCGGTGAATGTACTCGAAATCACTCCCGACATTGCCGGGCTGGCGATGGCCTTTCCGGAATCCTATCCCAAAGATCCGGGCGACCGTCTGATTGGCGCAACCGCGCGGGCTCTGGGACTCACACTGATTACGCAGGACGAGAGAATTCTCGCCAGCCCGCTCGTGCGCACGATTTGGTAGTCTCATCGCTTTCGAGCCCTACGCGATGTGATTCATCTTCTTGTACTCGTCAAACTTCTCCAGAAACCGGTCGATGTCTTTCTTCTGCAGGTAATAAGGGGTCGACAAGCGCAGCTTGTTCGGGTCCGCGCCACGGATGCGGATCTTGTGGGTCTTCCACATCCAGTTTTCCAAATCCATACGGGGGACGGGCGGGACGTTAACCGTCACAATCGCGCAGCGCAGCACCGGATCGGGTGAGGTCCACGATTCGGCTCCACGCTTCTTCATTTCATCGAGAATGTAGTCAGCGAGCTTGCGATGGCGGCGCTCGATTCGGTCTAGGCCGATGTCGTTGGCCAGTTTGATCGAGGCTCTCAGTCCCCAAAGAGCCGGCACGTTCGAGCTGCCGATGCGCTGGAAGCGTTCGGCGCGAAGCTTAGGATCGTCCCAACCTTCGGTGACGATGGTATTCCAGAGCCGGTCGATGACTTCGTCGCGCACGTAGAGGAAGCCCGAGCCTTTGGGCGCCTGCAGCCACTTGTGCGGGCTCGAAGAGTACATATCGCAGCCCAGGTCGTGCACATTGAGACGCATCATGCCGGGCACGTGGGCGCCGTCGACAGCGGAGAGAATGCCTTTGGCGCGTGCCAGTGCACTGAGTTCTTTTGCGGGCAGCACGACGCCGGAGAACGTGGTGATGTGACTGAAGAAGAGGACGCGCGTGCGCGGCGTGATGGCGTCGTTGAAGAGGTTGAGAACTTGCGCCGCATCTTTGACCGGCCGCGGCAACGTGACTCGCTTCACCACGATGCCGTAGCGCTTGGCCTTGAGGTTCCACGGATGCTCGCCGCCGGGGTGCTCCTGATCAGTCATCAGGACTTCGTCCCCCGCCTTCAGGTCGATGCCATTGGCGATGTAGCTATTAGCCTCCGTGGCATTGCGAAGCAGGGCAATCTCGTCGCGATGGCAACCAACGAACGCGGCCAGGGGATCGCGAAACTCGTTCCATGCGGCGTATCCCCAAATGGGATAGTCTTCGGGATCCTGCTGATCCATTCTCTCGGTGTTGGCATAGCCATCGAAGATGGCGCGCAGCACGGGCGCGGGGCTGGAGCCGACGGTGCCGTTATTCAGGTAGATCTCGTCTTCGGGAATCAGGAATTGCCGGCGTAATTCGGCCCAGTAGGCATCTTCGTTCTTGTCGACGAGGGAACGGTCGGGAAGAGTGGAGGGAGCTTTATCGAGTTGGGCCAGGAGATTTCCACGGAAAGCCATGGTGGCGGCGAGGCCGGTTGTGGCGGTGAGGAAGCGGCGGCGATCGAGCAAAGGTACCTCCAGGCTAGGGGAAGATGGAACGGGCCATGTTACGACTGAGCGGGGAATGCGGCAAGAGAGGAATGGACTGGCGGATTGGGACGATTTGGATGGGCTAGGAGGCCTCCATCCACGGCGGCTCATTCCCGGATAACCCCGGAGTGGGAGCGCGCGTCTAACCGAGAGGATAAGTTCAAGCTGGATTTGTGTGGGGGCGTATAATCGCCACAAGAGTGGGTCGGCCGCAAAGGAGTTCCTTATGAAGTTGCGTTGGTTGGCAATCGCAGCGGGATTAGCCGCGTTCAGCGTTGCGCCTTGGACGTTGGCACAAACACAGCCTGGGCAAACTCCTGGTCAGACGCCCGGTCAAACGCAGAACCCAGGTCAGACACAATCTCAAACGCCAACCCAAGTTCCAGTTCCAGATCCGGATAAAGACCAGCCCAAGGCAGGCGACGTGCAAAACGTGCCTGCCCAGCCGCCGGCTGCGCTGCCCACCCAGGAGGACGGTCAGATCAAGCACGATGGCACCAAGACCGACGTGGATGCGGTGGGAAACCGCAACGTGGGGTGCGGTCGGGGGGTGGGCAACTGGTACAGCGTTGAAAGGCAAGTGGCGATGGGCCGGTCTTATGCCCAGCAGATCGAATCGCAAATCAAGCTGGTGAATGATCCCGTGGTCACGGAGTACGTCAACCGCATCGGCCAGAACCTGGTGCGGAACTCGGACGCACAAGTGCCGTTTACCATCAAAGTGATTGATTCCGACGTGGTGAACGCCATGGCGCTCCCGGGCGGATTCTTTTACGTGAACTCGGGGCTGATCCTTGCAGCCGACGAAGAAGCCGAGATGGCGGGCGTAATGGCTCACGAAATCGCGCACGTGGCGGCATGCCACGTGGCCCGCGAGCAAACCCGTTACACCCTGATGCAACTAGCGACCATTCCTCTGATATTCGTGGGTGGCGGCATTGGCTATGGAGCGTACGAAGCTGCCGGACCAGCGGCCATGATGGGCATTCTAAAGTTCTCGCGCGGGTTCGAGGCGGAAGCCGACTATCTCGGGGTTGAGTATATGTATCGCGCCGGGTACGATCCGTCGGCATTCGTTTCGTTCTTTGAAAAGATTCAGGCGATGGAGAAGAAGAAGCCTGGAACCCTGGCCAAGACCTTCGATACGCATCCGCAAACCCCGGATCGCATTGAGAAGACGCAGGAGGAAATTCGAAAAATCCTGCCGGCGAAGCAGCAATACGTTGTGACCACCTCGGAATTTGACGATGTAAAAGCGCGGCTGGCGTCGATTGAGAATCGCCACAAGGTTCTGGATCAGAAAGACGCCAACAAGCCCAGCTTGCGGCGGACTTCCACCAGCAGCGACCCCAACGCAGGGGACACCAAGAGCGATGACGACCGTCCAACTTTGAAGCGCCGGGATGATTCGTCGTCAAACTAGGGAGGAACGAACTAACTTCGGCGAACCGGCGGCCGGCAGGCCGCCGGTTTTATGTTTGGCACGACAGGCCGATTTCGGGAATTTGGCTAGCCGTGAGAGAAGAAGTATCATCACGAGAGCGTGTGACCGAAATCACAGCATGTGTTGCCCAAGCCAAATAAGCTGAGCTACGCTAAAGCTTAAGGAGCAAGTCTCCATGCCAGAGAACACACTCACCATCACCGACAATCGCACGGGTCAAACCTATACCATTCCGGTCGAAGACGGCACGATCCGGGCGATGAGCCTGCGGCAGATCAAGACGGGTCCGGAAGATTTCGGGCTCATGACTTACGATCCGGCATTCATGAACACGGCGTCGTGCCGCAGCAGCATCACCTATATTGACGGTGACTTGGGCATCCTGCGCTATCGCGGATATCCCATCGAAGTGCTGGCCGAGCGCTGCACGTTCCTGGAAGTTGCTTACCTGCTGCTGTTTGGAGAATTGCCTGCCGCGGACGAGCTTAAGAAGTGGGTCTACGATATTACCCACCACACCATGCTGCACGAGAGCACGAAGAAGTTCATGGAGGGCTTCCGCTATGACGGCCATCCCATGGGCATGTTCGTGAGCACGGTAGCCGCGCTTTCAACTGTGTACCCGGATGCCAAGCATGTGCACGATGCCGCGAATCGGATGCTGCAGATCAAGCGCTTGATTGGCAAGGTGCCGTCGATCGCGGCCATGTCATACCGGCATAACGTAGGATTTCCTTACGTGTATCCGGATAACGATTTGAGCTACGCCGAAAATTTCATGAACATGTTGTGGAAGATGGTCGAGCCGAAATACGTGGCGAATCCAGCCATCGCGCGGGCGCTCGACATCCTGTTCATTCTGCACGCGGACCATGAACAGAACTGCGGTACCAACGCCATGCGCTCCGTCAGCAGCGCCCAGACCGATCCCTACCTCTCCATGGCGTCGGCGGCGTCGGCGCTGGCGGGGCCATTGCACGGCGGTGCCAATGAAGAAGTGCTGCGCATGCTTGACGAGATCGGCTCAAAGGATAAAGTGCCCGCCTATATCAAGAAAGTGAAAGAAGGCGGGTTCAAGCTGATGGGATTCGGACACCGCATCTACAAGAATTACGATCCCCGGGCGAAAATCATTCGCTGGTGCGCGGAGCAGGTTTTCGAGGTTACCGGACGTAACGCGAAACTGGATATCGCCCTCGAGTTGGAGCGCATCGCTCTGGAAGACGAGTATTTCGTGAAGCGGAAACTCTATCCCAATGTCGACTTCTATTCCGGGATTATGTACCAGGCGATGGGCTTCCGGCCAGAGATGTTCACAGTACTGTTCGCGATTCCGCGCACGGCGGGATGGCTGGCGCAGTGGCAGGAGTTGATTACAGATCCGGAACAGAAGATTGCGCGGCCGCGGCAAATCTACACCGGGTACGATGCGCGGGAGTTTGTCCCCATGGATAAGCGCGTGGCGGCAACGGTTCCCGCGCGCTAAAGCAAGTGAGTGGGGAGAAGCAGGGGTAGCGGCATCGAGCGCGGATCATCCGGCGTGTCGGCTTACGCGATGTTTTATGCAGCCTGTTTCGTGGCCAGCGCGGCCGCGTATTCGCGCTTCTCGGCCGATGAGGTGATGACCTTCATCTCCTGCCAGTCGTAGGGAAATTCTCTTCCGCAATCCAGGCAGGCCACATACGTTCCGGTCAACGCACCGGCCTGCGGACGGCGCGCCGTTCCGCGAATGGTTACCGGGAAGCTGTAACGAGGGTGCCGGCAACCGAAAAACACGTCAATCAATTTTGTCATCATGGAGCACCTTCCACACCCGGTTTACTTTCCCCAGGGTTGTTCTGCGTGCGGCCCCCCTGTGCGGCTTACTCGATCACTTATGACGTTAGATTCATCCCGATGGAAATGGTTTCGTTTCCTTCGTGTGAGATGTGAACAAGCGAGGTTCCACCCCTCCAAGTGACTCCCTGGAAGCCAGTTACAGGCGGACGAGCAAAGATTTGCACAAGCCATTGAGGGGAAAAGGTCACGGGATGCACAGCCGGGAACGGGAGAGTGCAGGAGCGCGAAGTGTCGTCGGGGCAGAAGCCTAGGTAAGGTTCAGAGCCTTCTTGATGGTGCCGCGCTCTTGCTGGATCTTCTCCTGGAGAAGAGTAATGGCGTAGATGAGTTGCTCGGGACGCGGCGGGCATCCGGGAACATAAATGTCGACGGGGATCACTTGATTCACGCTCTGCACCAGGGCGTAGTTTTGGAATACGCCGCCCGACGTGGCGCACGCTCCCATCGAAATCACCCACTTCGGTTCCGGCATCTGCTCCCACAACAGCCGGATCACCGGGGCCATCTTGTTGGAGACGCGGCCGGCAATGATCATGAGATCGCTCTGCCGGGGAGAAGGACGAAATACCTCCGCCCCAAAGCGCGCAATGTCAAAACGCGCCGCTCCCATCGACATCATCTCGATGGCGCAACAAGCCAGCCCAAACGTCATCGGCCAGATGGATCCTTTGCGCATCCAGTTCACGGCCGAATCGAGAGTGGTCAGCACCACTCCTTCCGGCGTGGGATTGCCGAAGGTCAAATCCTTGACGACCTTCTTGCCGTTCTCGTTCGAGATGTAGGGGCCGAAATTCAGTTCGGGCATAGGTCCATTCTAAACCACGGAGGACACGGAGGCCAGTGTCAGCGGCCTCCGTTCGTCGCGCGCAGCAGTGTTTTTTCTGCAGATTGGGGCAGACGGACGGGAACGAAGAAGTCTTGAGGATACAGGTAGTCTTCGCCGGACTCATCGATGACGCGAACCTGATGTAACCTAGCTGCGATCCTGTCCGCCAATGCCTGATAGACTTTGCGGAGCTCGAGCGAGGCAGAATATCCCTTGTTCCTAACGCAGACTACGAATCGCGATTGGGTTCTTTTCATTGGACTTCAAAAAAGCGCTTGAACTGGGAACTCTCTTGTGCCAAGGTCGTGAGGCTTGTACCAGTCTAACTCGGCATGAGGTCTCTCAGGATGCGGTTGTAATATCGTTCCACAGCATCCAGCCCGGCTTCATCGCTTCGGCGCCATGTTTGGCATAAAACTGAATTGCAACTGTATTCCAGCCTGCGAGATTCACACACACACGCGAGGCATTCTGCAGCCCGAACCAGGCAGCTAGCTGCGGCATCAAGCCCGACGCAATTCCACATCGCCGGCGCTCGGGAATGACATAGAGCCACTCCAGTTCTCCGTCGCAGCCGAAGCGCCGCGTGAGATGGCCGGCGATGTAGCCGAGCAGGGCATCACCTTCATAAGCCACGTAAACAACGCGAGGCAGCAGCGCATGCTGGGGATGCAGCAGGCCGTCGAAGTAGGCCGTCATGCGCTCCTCCGAGGTGCCGCCTTCGCCTTTCTCGATGCCCCAGATGCGGGCCATGTGCGGAATGTCAGATCTTTCGGCTTGCCGATATTGAATGGGATTGGCGGCATGGCATTTACTCCCACAGCTCTGCATCCCACTCCCTCCGCGCCATCTGCATCTCCGTTTTGCGAATCATTTCAGGCCACAAGGCATCCGGATCGGCATTGAAAACTGTGCCGGCCTCCGCCGGGAAAATGAACCAGGCGCCCAATTCTACTTCCTGCCGCAGTTGATCTTGCGTCCATCCGGCGTAGCCTAGATAAACATGAAAAACGTCAGGCTTCGGATGAGCTGATATGGTTTGTTCGAACAGGGGCTTGGAGTTGATCAGGTAGACGCCGCCGAAGATGTGCTCCGCGCCTTCGGGCTTGGCCGCCGACTGCAACAGCGCAAACACGGCTGCGGTTTCGATTGGACCTCCCAGATAGACCGGGTCAGAACGGTCTTTCGCCGCTTTGAGACTGTCAAGCGCACGCGAGAGCGGGATATCCGTGCGGTGGTTGAGAACAAGTCCGAGTACGCCTTGGGCGTCGTAGTGAACCAGCAGGATGACGGTTTTGGCGAAGTGCGGGTCGCCGAGATTGCGGCTCGCCACCAGCACTTTTCCGGCTCCCAGACTCTTGGCGTTCTTGAACTGGACGGGAAGAAAACCGGCTGGCGGCGCTTGGCTTTCGACGGGGAAGCCGGTGGTGAGTGTTGCGGCGCTCGGCCAGGTCTTCTCTGGAACACCAGTCTCTGGAACACCAGTCTCCAGAACACCAGTCTCCGGTACACCAGAGTTCTTAATGTAATGGTTTAACCCTTCGGCCGATGCGAAGGCCAAAGCCGTGGCGAGCATCGCGTAGAGACATAGTTTGCGCAGAGACATGACCGCTCCGCATGCACCCGTTTGCGTGAGTTTAACTGATTCGGTAACGAGTGCAAAATCGTAATGCTGCTTATTGGGGGCCAATGAGTGCTATCGCCTGTTTACGTAAACAACGGCTCGCAATTCTTCGACGCAAGGGAGTCAGCGCGTGGTCGGACCAATCTGTAGCTGCTCCCGGGTCATCCGCAGAAGTTCCGAGACATCGACGCGCTCGTCCCGTTCGACTCGCTTCGAAATCATCGTGAGTGCGTTGATTTGAACCGTCGTGTTCTTGAAGCGCAGTGTCGGGTCTGTGCCGTATTCATCCGTAACCATCATCCATCGCAGGGGAAGTTCGCTGGTCAGCACATCGCCAAAGGCCACACCGAGGCATTGGAGTTCGTAGGTTTGGGGTTTCTTGAAGACCTTGTCATCAATTAGTCGCTGAAGAACTGGCAAATCAGACTTGGTTCCCGTGAGAGACGCGGTGCCGGACCGCTTTGCGGCAGCTGCAACGACTGCCCTTTGCCGCTCAAGTCGTGCGGCGTCGTCCTTAGACAATTCAGAAAACTTTGCTTCCGGCATCGGTTTAGGATTTGCCTGGCTGAAGAGAACGCCCACCAATCCCAGCATCAAAGTCGCGGTCAACATTGAGTTGCGATTGGACATGCAGAGACGTTGCTGCAACGAATGTATCACCCGTGAACGGATGGTTGACGTAAAATCGCCATAGCGCTCAGTGACTGAGCGCTACTTTCCTGAGCAGAAGCCAGCCTATGAACGCCCTACGGATTCACCACGATCTTCCCGAACATCTGGCTCTTCTCCAAATATTCATGAGCCACGCGTAATTCGCTGAGCGGGAACACGCGGTCTACGACCGGCTTCAGTCGACCTGCGAACACATGCTTCAGCACTTCATGCAGCTCGGCCATGGTTCCCATATAAGAGCCCAGAAGCGTCAACTGCCGGGCGAACAGATGCCGCAGATCGATGCTGACGTTCGGCCCCGTGGTCGCTCCGCACGTCACGAGCGTGCCGCCGCTCTTGAGTGACCGCACACTCTCATCCCAGGTCGCCGCGCCCACGTGCTCGACCACAATGTCGACGCCTTCTTTATTCGTGATCTTGCGAACTTCCTCGGAGATCTTCTGCCGGTAGTGGTTGATGCCGAAGTCCGCGCCCAGCTCGCGGCCCTTGGCCAGCTTGATTTCATCGCCCGCGGTCGTGATGACGCGGCAATGAAAAAGTTTGGCGATCTGAATGGCCGCGATACCCACGCCGGAACTCGCGCCCAGCACCAGCACGGTTTGCCCCGGACGAATGCCGGCGCGTCCGACCAGCATGTGCCACGCCGTCAGAAACACCAGGGGAACGCTCGCCGCCTGATTGAAATCGAGGGAGTCGGGAATTGGAATCACGTTCGCCGGCGGCACTGCGATCAACTCGCAATTTCCTCCATCCACCGCATTGCCCAGCGCGGTGAACGCACGGCATTGATTCTGCAATCCGGCGACGCATTTTTCGCAATGTCCGCAATAGACCATCGGAGCCAGCAATACTCGCTGCCCAGCCTTGAATCCGCTGACGTACTCACCCGCCTCGACTACTTCGCCGGCAACGTCGCTGCCGAGAATGTGCGGGAGCTTCACGCCGGGCAGGCCTTTGCGCACCCAAACATCGAGATGGTTTAGCGAACACGCGCGCACCCGCACCAGAACCTGATCTTTGCGCGGCTGCGGATCTGGTACGTCTTCATAGGTCAAGACTTCCGGCCCACCAAATTGATGAATGCGGACTGCTTTCATAAGAGCGTTCTCCTCTGTTTATCTGTGACGGTACAAGCATACTTCTCCAGATCGGGAATTCCCAATCGGGAATCCGGGTGGAATTTATTGAGCTGGCTGCTCGCATCGAGGATTTTCGGGAGTAGGATCTGACTGACTGGACTTGGTCCGTCAAACCAATGAGTGGCTCATCAGCCATTGCAGTTCGACTCTGCCGCCTTCTGTACGGCCACTCACGAAATAAAACATTGACCTCGATGTCGATTCGCGTAACCATAGATTTGGTTTGACGGACCAGTTCAGTAAACTTTGCAACACCGCACAGCCCCGGAGTGATGACCCGGGGTTTTTGCTTTTTCAGTTTATCCATCCTTGGGTTTGACTCTCACTGTTCACCGACCGATAATCGATCCTGCAAGCTGCTTTCAGCCGCATGGACATCTACGAGCAAATCGTGCAACTCCGCCGTGAAGGACGCCGCGGCGCGGTCGCGACCATCGTCAACGTGCGCGGGTCGATTCCTTCGTTTAAGACCGCGAAGATGCTGGTGCGGGACGATGGCTCCATCGTGGGCACGATCGGCGGGGGCTGCGTTGAGGCGGATGTGTGGCAAGCGGCGCGTGAGGTCATGGAATCGGAGAAGCCGCGGACTCTGAGTTTCGACCTCAACCAGGATCCAAAATACGATACGGGCCTGGTGTGCGGCGGCACGCTCGAAGTCTTCGTCGAACCCGTTTTACCTCCAGCGTTACTTTATGTATTCGGTGCAGGCCACGTTGCTGCAAACCTCTGCCAGGTTGCGGCGAATGCCGGCTTTGACCTCATCGTCACTGACGACCGGACCTCCTACGCCACCAAAGAACGATTTCCCGCCGCGCGCGAAGTGCATGCGCTCGACTTCGACGAAGCTATCCAAAAGCTTGATCCCAACGAGACTTCTTATATCGTCATCGTGACACGCGGGCATCGCGACGATATGCGCATCCTGCGCTGGGCGGTGCAGACGCGCGCCCGCTACGTCGGCATGATCGGCTCCAAGCGCAAGGTGATCGAAATCTTTAAGACGCTGCAGAAGGAAGGCCTGTCCGTGCATCTGTTCGACCGCGTGCACGCACCCATCGGACTGGACATTGGCGCTATCACGCCGGAGGAGATTGCGGTTGCAATCACGGCGGAATTGATTGCGGTGCGGCGGCATTCGGGCGCTGCGTTGCCGCACATGAGTTGGTTCCACGCGCAAAACTCTCAGACCGAAGCGAACGACGCTCTAGACACTCGTGCGCTGGATGCGGCGCTCGAGGAACACGAATAAATTGTGTCGATCTGATTGTGGAATGAAAGGCCAGTGGTGATTCTTCGTCGAACTTGCTCGCAGCCTTATTATTTGGGTTACTCTGTGCCTCAGTGCCTCCGTGGTAGATTTGCTTTTCCGTCCATCAAAAGTCAGCAATTTCCCGCCGTTCCTGCTATCTTCGCAGTATGGCACGCGCTTCCAGCTTCGCCGGCCTGATTCTCGCTGCCGGTGAATCTTCGCGCATGGGTAGGGACAAAGCCTTGCTGCCATGGCCCCCTCCGGTAGCCGGGCAAGCGCCTTCCAATGAGACATTCCTCTCGGCGGCTATTCATTCGTTGTCGCTGGCCACTGATTTTGTCTTGGTTGTGGTCGGGAAGAACGAACCGGCGCTGGCGCCGATTATTTATGCTCAAGGGGCGTCTCTCGTGGTCAATCCAGATCCGAATCGTGGCCAGTTCAGTTCCTTGCAGGTTGGTCTGCACGAAGTGCTCAACCACGGCCGCGACGCAGCCATGGTGACGCTGGTGGACCGCCCGCCGTGTGGTGCCGCGACCCTCCAGACGCTGCGCGATGCGTTCGAGGTCGCGGATCACGATGTCTGGGCAGTCGTCCCTGAGTTTTCGGGAGCTCACGGACATCCTTACCTGGTTGCCCGCGAGATGATGGCAGCGTTTCTTCGGGCTCCGGCCAATTCGATTGCCCGCGACGTTGAACACGAGTACCAGACGCACATCCAATACGTTCGGGTTGACGATCCTCTGATTGCTATGAACATTAATACTTCGGAGGATTACGCGGGGCTGTTGGCACGCCCGTCCTGAACCTTGGCGCGCCATTGCGCGCTCCCCTAAAGCACGTTATCGTCGATAGATGGACGCCGCAGAGACAGAAGCATTTCTTCCCGTCACAAACGAATTTCTCGACTCGATCCTGCGCCTTGCGCCACGGATCGCGGCATTCGATTGCGACGGCACACTGTGGGCCGGCGATGCCGGAGAGCGCTTCTTCGATTGGGAACTGCGCGTGGGCGATATTGTCGCTGCCAGCCTTGATCGTCCGATGCGCGAGCGTTACGCCGCGTACAAGCGCGGCGAGGTCGATGAGACCACAATGTGCGGCGACATGGTAACGATGCACCGGGGCATTTTGGAGCGGAAGATGATGGACGCCGCGGCCCGCTTCTTCGACGAGTTCTTCGTGGCGCAGATTTTTCCCGAGATGCGCGAACTCGTCCGCCGCCTGCAGGAAGCCGGTTGCGAGGTCTGGGCGGTTTCTTCTTCGAACGAATGGGTGATTCGCGCCGGGATGAAGCATTTCGGTATACCCGAGAGCCACATCCTTGCGGCCACAGTGGAAATCGATGCCGGCATCGTGACGGATCGCTTGATCCGTGTGCCTTCCGGCCAAGGCAAACCGGAGGCGCTGCGCGAAGTCGTTCAAAAGGAGATCGATGCCGCGTTCGGCAATTCGCGCTGGGACACGGAAATGTTGGCGATGGCAAAACATGCCTTTGCGGTCAATCCGAATCCCGACCTTGAATCCTCAGCGCGGGAACGCGGCTGGCGGATTTACTTTCCTGAGGGCACGCCGCGAGCTTCTAGCTGCTAGCTGCTAGCAAAACCGACTGCATTATCAGCTTTCGCGGTAGTGGTGCAGTTTGGCTTACGCGTTGCGCCGGTTAAGCGGGAGATCCTTCGCTACGCTTGAAAAACGGCTCCGCTCAGGATGACAGTCGTCGTGTAATAGTGCAAACTGCACCACTACCGCTTTCGCTAGCGGCTATAAGCTAGAAGCTTCTCGTTTACAATTAGGTTGGCAATGTATTCCGCGCAGGTACTCGATCATTTTCAGAATCCGCGCAATGCTGGAGAACTTGACGACGCGGATGCCACGGCAGAAATTGAAAACCCCGCCTGCGGCGACGTGTTGCGGTTGACCCTCAAGGTTAGCGCAGACCGAATTACCCGGGTTCGGTTCAAGGCCAAGGGATGCGTCGCGGCGATTGCTTGTGCTTCGGCATTGACGGAATTGGTTGAGGGAAAGACGCGAAAGGAAGCTCTCAACTTGCGGCGTGAGGATGTGATTGCATCTGTGGGGGGCCTGCCGCAAGCCTCAACCCATGCTGCTCAATTAGCGCTCGATGTGCTTTCGCAAGCGCTAGGCCGCACGAAAGTCTAGTTCAAGATTCATGCTCTCCTCGCACACGCCGCGCCGCATCGCATGCCTGCAACCCAGTGCAACGGTCATACTCGCCGCCATTGGCGAACTCGACCGCGTGGTCGCGTGTACGAAGTACTGCGCGGATGTGGTTCCTGAAATTACATCGCAACCGCACACCATTCTTGCCGACTCCTGGACCGCCAACGCCGAACAGATTATTGGCAGCCGGCCTGACCTGGTCATCGCGTCGGTGCCTTACCAGGAGAAAGCGGTCATCGAGATCCTCAAGTCTGGAGCCCGTTTTCTGGGGTTCGCGCCGAAGACTCTCGGCGACATTTACATGGACATCGCCACCGTCGCCGGCGCGGTTGGCGCGAGCGATCGCGGAGAAGCGGTGATCGCCCTCATGCAGCAGCGAATCGAACAAGTCCGCGCCCGCACTGTGGGGTTGGCTCGTCCAAGAGTGTTTTGCGAAGAATGGGGCAAGCCGCTGATCGCATCGCAAGCCTGGGTTGCAGAACTGGTGGAAGCTGCCGGCGGTGAGTTCCTGGGGGCACCGGGCCGGCAAATTTCTGCTAAAGAAGTGGCTCGCATGGATCCTGACATCTTGATCGCGGCCTGGTGCGGGGCAGGCGACCGGGTCCCGCTGGAGAAGATTATTGTCGACCGAAACTGGCAGGGAAGTCGCGCTGCGCGTACTTCGCGGGTTTACTGTGTTCGGGATGAACTGCTGAACACGCCCGCTCCCACGCTTTTGGGCGGTCTGGATGCACTGGGGTTTGCGATCCATCCTGAACTCTTTGCTTGCACGGGAGGAATCCGCCAGATTACCAGCGTTCCGTCTTCCACAGCCGTGAATGTCGCACTCTGAGTTAAGATCTGTCCATGCACGTCGCCACCAGAATTGATGAAGTTCGCAACGAAATCGGCGCGCTCGCTCAAGCGGCACCTACGGTCAAAGATCTGATGCAAAGCGTCTGTGACCTTCTGCATGAGCGCATGCTTAAGTACAACTGGGTTGGTTTTTACATGCTCGAACCGGGCGCCCAGCCACCCATGCTGGTACTCGGCGCTTTTGTGGGAGCCATGACTCCGCACACGCGAATTCCTCTGAACCAGGGCATCTGCGGGGCAGCAGCCTCGAGCGGGAAGATGATCGTGGTCGACGACGTCAGCAAAGATACCCGCTACCTCGCGTGTTCCCTGGAAACCAAGTCCGAAATCGTTGTGCCGGTTTTCGTGGCGGGGGAAGTGGCCGGAGAACTCGACATCGATAGCCATTTCTCCGCCGCATTCGGCGCCGAGGATCAGGCACTGGTCCAGTACTGCGCTGAAGTAGTGGGGAAAAGGCTCGAGAAGTCCCAGTGAAAGTTGAAAAGGGCGAAGTGCTAGCGCGCAAGGTAGGGCGGATGGAGTTCAGCTTTTTCGCCAGTACGCCGCAAGCTACCACTACTTCCGAATCATGAAACAGGTCGTCGCCGCCGTGATCGAAAAAGATGGCAAGCTGCTGGTCTGTCAACGCACCAGACATCAGACCATGCCGCTCAAGTGGGAGTTCCCCGGAGGAAAAATTGAAGAGGGCGAGCAGCCGCGCGATGCCCTGCGCCGGGAGTTGGAAGAAGAATTAGGCATTCACGCCAAGATTGGCGACGAGATCGCCCGCCTGCGGCACACCTATCCGAATGGCGCGATGGTTGAGCTGCGGTTCTTTCTGGTCCGGGAGTATGAGGGCGAAATCGAGAATCGCATCTTCCGCGATTTACAGTGGTCGGCTCCCAAGGATTTAAGCTCGTATGACTTTCTGGAAGCGGATGCTTCCCTGGTGAAGGACTTGGCGGCGGGAAAACTCATATGAAGCTTGACGTCAGACAGACCTGGCTTTCGATAATTTCCCGCTAGCTGCTGCCTTTGAGTGTCCAGAAATATCCAAGCGTCAGCGCAATCATTACGATCGTGGTCAGCCAGGCCACGGCATTAAACAGGTGCGTATTCACGTATTCGCCCATGAGCTCTTTCTTGTTGATCAGAAGCAGCATGAAGATCAACACAAAGGGCAGCACCACACCGTTCACCACCTGCGACAATACTGCAATCTTCACTAGCGGGAGGCCGGGGATGAGAAGGACTGCCCCGCCCGCCGCAATCAACAGGGTGTAAAGCCAGTAGAAGAACGGAGCGTCGCTGAACTTCTTATCTACACCGGATTCAAAGCCCAGCCCCTCGCACACGGTGTACGCGGTGGAGAGCGGCAGAATCGACGCGGCAAACAGGGAGGCATTGAACAGCCCGACGGCAAACAGGATGTAAGCGTATTGCCCGGCCAGCGGCTTGAGGGCTTGGGCTGCGTCTGCGGCATACTTGATGTCGCGGAAGCCATGCACATACAGCGTTGCGGCGCAGGCTACGATGATGAACCAGGCCACGACATCGGTAAAGATGCAGCCCGTGATCACGTCCCACCGCGAAGCCTGGAGTCCGCGCCGGGTTACGCCCTTTTCCACAATCGAAGACTGCAGGTAGAACTGCATCCAGGGTGCGATCGTAGTTCCCACTACGCCAATCACCATGTACAGGTACGCCTGGTCCCGAAACTTAGCCCACTCAGGAGGCTTGAAGGTGGCGACGGTTGCAACTTTCCATGCCGGGTGCGCCAGCGCCCCGGCAAAAATGTAAGTCACATAGAAGAACGACGCCGCCAGGAACACCTTCTCGACACTCTTGTATTGGCCCTTCACCACGATCAGCCAAACGATGACAGCGCAAACCGGCACTGTCACGTAGCGCGACAGGCCGAACAATTCCAGGCTGGTTGCGATGCCGATAAATTCCGTCACCACGTTGCCGAAGTTAATGATCAGAATTCCCAGCATCATCAGAAACGTGACGCGAAGGCCGAACTCCTCGCGGATGAGGTCGCTTAGGCCCTTACCGGTGACCGCGCCCATGCGGGCGCTCATTTCCTGCACGACGATCAGGGCCAGCGTGATCGGGATCATGGTCCAGAGCAGAAGAAATCCGTATTGCGCTCCGGCCTGGGAATAGGTCAGGATGCCGCCGGCATCGTTGTCGACGTTGGCGGTGATGATCCCCGGTCCCACTACCGCGAGGAACAGCAGGGTGCGGCCTTTCCAGCGCTTCCAAAGCTTCATGCGGGCGTTTCGCAAGCATATATAAGAAAAACGACTGCCGATGCAGGCGACGCCACAGGATAAACGGATTCCACGAATCGGACCAAACGAAAAGTGCGGAATCTGAAAAAAGATGCGCGGCCAGAGGCAAACGGGGAGGAACTCACCGCCAGGACGCGAGTGAGAGGTCGGTCCCCGGAAGTTGGAAGGTTGTTGTTCTACAGGCTGCTTTGTGTCGGCCAGCTTGCATACCTATGGTCAATTGCAGAGATTCATCGCAAGCAAGATACCTACTTTCGCTGTTCCAGCTTCACCGAGGCGGTCACGGGCTGGCCTTCCCGCAAGACTTTCACTTCGACTACGTCTCCGATTTTGCTGCGGCGGAGAGCGTCGGTGAAGTCGTAGAGATTCTTGATGGGTTTGTCGCCGAACTGGATGAGCACGTCTCCCGGCTTCAGTCCCGCCTTTGCTGCGGGCGAGCCGGGCTTCACGTCGGCAAACTTCACGCCGTTGGGAGTCTCTCCGAAGTCCGGAATCGATCCGAAGTATGGTCCATAGCCTCTGCCATCGCCGCCGCTTGGAGGTTTGTCTTCGACTACGGTTTGGAAGGCCGGTGGTTGGGCGGCGCTGGCCAGTTGCAGCGTGACGTTCCCGATCATATCCAGCAGCCTCGCGGCGGAGGGAGCGTTGATTTTTTCCCAGGTGTCGGAGGGCTTGTGATAGTCCGAGTGCAGGCCGGAGAAAAAGAAGAGCACCGGGATTTTCTTGCTTACAAAGGAGGTGTGGTCGCTGGAAGAGTAGCCGCCGGCGGAGTATTCAATCTTGAACGCTGAATCTTTCTGGGCTTGTTCTTTTTGCGCTTGTTCGAGAATCGGCTTGAACGTCGAACCCGTCCCCACCCCGCCGATGTAAACCTTGTCGTCTTTGATGCGGCCGATCATGTCCATATTGATCATGGCGACGGCCTTTTCCAGGGGGCGCGTGGGCTCTTTGACCCACTCGGCGGATCCGAGCAGGCCGAGTTCTTCTCCAGCGAAGTCCATGAATAAGATTCCGCGCTTTAATTGACCGCGCTGAGGAGCGAGCAGCCGGGCCAGTTCCAACACGCCTGCGGTGCCGGAGGCGTTGTCGTCGGCGCCGGGATGAATTTGTCCAATCTGCGAGGGTGCGAGCGAGTCAAAGTTTCCCCGACCGAGGTGGTCGTAGTGCGCTCCGACAATGACGTATTCGTCCGTCTGCCCCGGCAGGTAAGCGAGGACGTTGCTGACCGTGGCCCGTGTGGTCTCGATGTCGACGTTTAAGGAGAGGTGCAAGGTGTCGGGAAGCGCGAACGATGCGGGTTTGGTGGTGGCATTGATCTGATCC
>Ga0208190_1000110_pt1 | contig 31019 bp, 20 predicted proteins | sample June2015DPH_13_1_FD_184708 | JGI IMG/M metagenome (GOLD analysis project Ga0208190, IMG submission 184708) | Peatland microbial communities from SPRUCE experiment site at the Marcell Experimental Forest, Minnesota, USA - June2015DPH_13_10... | ecosystem: Environmental > Terrestrial > Soil >... | reverse complement strand
ACCTACCTCGCCGTGGCGATGGCGATTTCCGCGCTGTTGGCGAAGCGGGTAAATCGAATTATTCTCGCGCGTCCGGCGGTGGAAGCGGGCGAGCGCCTGGGGTTTTTGCCGGGTACGTTGCAGGATAAAATCGATCCTTACCTGCGTCCACTATACGACGCGCTCTATGACATGCTCGATCCGGAAAAGGTGGACCGCTATCTGGAAAAGAATGTCATTGAGATCGCTCCGATCGCATTCATGCGCGGGCGCACGCTAAACGATTCATTCGTGATCCTCGATGAGGCGCAGAACACGACTTCGGAACAGATGAAGATGTTCGTCACCCGTCTCGGATTCAACTCCAAAGCGGTGATTACCGGAGATATCACTCAGATCGATTTGCCCAACGCGCGGCGCAGCGGGTTGCTGGAAGCGATTGACATCCTGAAACGGGTGGAAGGCTTAACGTTCGTGCATTTCGACGAGGCCGATGTGGTGCGGCATCACTTGGTGCAGAGGATTATCCGTGCTTACGATGAACACAAAACGCACGTCGCGGAACAGCAGATGCTGCTGCTGGCCGGCGGGAAGAGCGGCGAAACGAAGAGTCCCGCCGCCCCGAATACGAGCGACAGGTCCAGAGAAGCTTCGGGAGAATAGAATCGCAGGCGGATGGGAGGGCTGAAACCTGGCCCTCCTGTTTATTTTTAGGCGTGTTGGTTAGAAAGCGTAGTGAGAGTGAGTTGATTATCCTTCGGAAAAGAATCGCGGGGCTGAGCCCGTCAACCTTCGAGCGCTTTGTGTTGCGAGCGCGTCGTGTTGTCCGTTTGCGTGGAGTGGTGAATGTGTTGGTGACAAGCAGCGCCGAGTTGCGTTCTCTCAACCGGCAATTTCTGGGAAAAGACCGGCCTACGGACGTATTGTCGTTTCCCTCGCCGCTGGTGGAGCGCGCTAACGCCAGGCGCGTTGCTGGGGACGTAGCGATTTCTGCGGACATCGCCCGGGAGAACGCCGGGCGTCTGGGGCATTCCGTGGCGGATGAAGTGAAAATTCTGGCGTTGCATGGCATCCTGCATCTGGCGGGCTTCGACCACGAGCGCGATAATGGCGAGATGGCGCTCAAAGAAAGCCGGTTGCGGCGGCAACTGAGGTTGGAAATAGGCCTGATCGAACGCGCCCAGCCGAGTGCCCGTGCGCGCGGTGTGAAGCGGAGAACGGCATGAACTGGGAGGTTGCACTCGCACTCGTCCCGCTGCTGGCACTGCTGGCGTTGGCCTCCTATGTGGACCGCGTCTACCAGGAGATGGGCAAATTTCTTTCGCGGGACTTTCAGGACAACATTGACGTCTTCGAGCAGGAGGTTGAGCCCAATCTGCACGTGAGTCGTGCCCGGGCGTCGCTCTCGATGGCTGTGCTCAAACAGTTGACCACAGCGACCATTGCCTTGCTTGTGGGTTTCGTGGTCTTCAGCGACCTGCGGTGGAGCATCTACGAGATTTTGCAGGCCGCCGTCAGCCTTATTTTGATCATCATCGTATTCAACCAATTCTTGCCATTTGTTTTTTTCTCCCGCACCAACGGCGCATGGCTGATTCGCTGGACTTGGCTGGTGCGAATGCTGATTTACCTGGTGCTGCCCGTGACCATCGTTCTGGGCTTCCTGCAATCGGTGGCATCGCTTACTCGCCAAAACACAAGCGAGCAACCGGAAAGCGCCTCCGAGGCCGTGGACGCGTTGATCGAAGCCGGCCAGGAAGAAGGCATTATCCAGGAGGGCGATCGCGACCTGATTCAATCCGTGGTGGAATTCAGCGGAAAGACGGTGCGCGAAGCTATGAAGCCGCGTCCGGAGATGTTTGCCGTACCGGTGGAGACGACGGTCGAGCGCTTCATCCAAATGCTGGGGGAGAAGCACTACTCGCGCGTTCCGGTGTACGCGGAGAGCATTCACAACATCAAAGGCATCGTCTACGCGCAGGATGTTTTGCAGGTGCCCGACAGCGAGGCTTCGACGCGCACGCTCGAAACGCTGATGCGCCGCGACGTCTATTTCGTGCCTGAGAGCAAGCTGGGCAGCGATCTGCTGCGGGAGATGCAGAAGAACAACATACGCATGGCGATCGTGGTCGACGAATACGGCGGCGTGGCCGGCCTGGTGACGATTGAAGATCTGGTGGAAGAGATCGTGGGTGAAATCCGCGATGAGCACGAGAAGCCCGAAATCGTTCGGGAGAACGATCAGTCCTACATCGTTTCCGGAGGAATGGACGTGGACCGCCTCGCCGAACTGTTTGGGACAAAGCCGGAAGGAACGGAATCGGCGACCGTGGCCGGCCTGGTCAGTGAACTGGCGGGGCATATTCCGCAGAAAGGCGAAACTGTCGATGACGACGGCTTGCGGTACGAAGTTCTGGAGTCGACCGACCGCAAGGTAGAGCGCGTGAGAATTACCGCGGTGCAGCCGCGGCAGTTGAAGCTGATATAAAGCGGGCTTCGGGCTTCGGCCATCGGGCTTCAGCAAAACCTTCTGCTCCCCGTCATTCCAGCACCCGGCCTGATATAGTCGGAATCGAGCTTCTGTCATTCAGCCTTAGGTGTCCTGAGATTTGCCGAAGCCCGATAGCTGAAGCCCGAAGCCCGACCCTATGTCCTTCCACTCCGGTTTTGTTTGCATTCTCGGTCGCCCTAACGCGGGCAAGTCCACGCTGCTGAATGCGCTCGTGGGCGAAAAGCTCGCGATCATCTCGCCTAAGCCGCAGACCACACGCAACCGGATCCAGGGCATTGTCAATATTCCCAAGGGTAAAGGTAAAGACCAGGGCGGCGCGCAGATCGTCTTGATCGATACTCCCGGCGTACACAAGCCGGACAGCTCCCTCGGCCGCAAGATGATGGTCGAGGTGCGCGAGGCTATGGAAGGTTGCGACGTTGTCCTGCTGATCATGGACGCAACGCGCAAGCTGGATCAGCGCGATGAGTTCGCGATCCAGATGCTGAAACATTCTCCGACAAAAGTTTGCCTCGTGCTTAACAAGGTTGACCTGCTGCGCGGCGGCAAGGGCAAGTTGCTGCCGTTGATTGAGGAGTACAAGAAGCTGCATCCATTTCACGACATCATTCCGATTTCAGCATTGAAAAAGGACGGGCTCGACATCCTTCTCAAGGCAGTGACGGCGGCCTTGCCGGCTGGGCCTCCTTATTTCCCTCCGGACCACGTCACCGACCAGCCGGCGCGCTTCATGGCTGCGGAAATCGTTCGCGAGCGGGTGTTGGTGGAGACCGAGGAAGAACTCCCCTACGCGACCACCGTAATTGTCGAGAACTTCGAGGAGGGTGCCAGGTTAACGCGTATTGCGGCCACGATCTATTGCGAGCGCGAGGGCCAGAAGGGCATTCTGATCGGCAAGAAAGGACAGATGCTGAAGCGGATCGGCACTTCGGCGCGCTTGCAACTCGAGCGCATGCTGGGGATGAAAGTCTTTCTTGAGCTTTACGTGAAGGTGCAGCCCAACTGGCGCGAGTCGCGCGGGTTTGTGGAAGAACTCGACTGGAGAAGGCAATTGGAGCATCTGACGGACGGGCACGCCGAACTGACGAAGGCGTTACCGAAAGCGCTACCGCAAGAAAAGACGAAGCACAGAAAACACCACGACATGGCGCATTAGCGCGGGCCGCGCCCAGTTTTGCACTTTAACGCGTTCGTCTTCTCCCCCGCAGATTGTCGTACCGAGGTTTGGCAGCTAGAATCAACTAAGAGCGTAACCAACGAGCCAAAACATGCCACCGGTGGATTCTTCCGAGGAACCTCTTCCCGAAAAAGACTTTGATCCAGATAAGTTGCATTTGATTCTGCGGGTAACGCTGTCTGCCGACCGCAAGGCGGTGGATCCGGTTGTGCAAGAAGTGATGGCCGTGGTCCGCGAGATGAAGGGCGTGGACGGCAAGGAAGACGCAATCGAGTTAGCGCTGCAGGAGGCGCTGGCCAATGCCGTTATCCACGGCGCCAAAGAAGATCCCACCAAGACGGTGGAATGCCTGGTGAGCAGCGACGAAGAACGTGGCGTGCTGATCGTGGTGCGTGATCCGGGTACCGGGTTCGCGCCCGAAGCGATTCCCGGCTGCACCGTTGGAGAGAACGTTTATTCGAATCATGGGCGGGGAATTTTTCTCATCAACCAGCTCATGGACAAGGTTGAGTTCCGAAAGAACGGTACAGAGATCCACATGGTGAAGCGGTAGGGCTGCGCTGCCCTCCGAGACACGGATCACTCTTTCACCGCGATGCCCAATGTTTTCATTTTGCGGTAAAGATGGCTGCGCTCCAGGCCCAGCACCTCGGCGGTGCGGGTCACGTTGCCGTGATTTTCGTCGAGCTTCTTGAGAATGAAATCCCGCTCGTAGGCGTCCCGGGCCTGCTGTAGCGTGGAGAACTCTTTTCGCGCCGCGCGCCGGTGGCCTTCGCGGTAGACCAGTGGAGGCAGATGCTTGCGGTCGAAGCGCGCCGTCATGGGATTCATGATCACAATCCGTTCGATCACATTGCGCAACTCGCGCACGTTGCCCGGCCACGAATAGCGCATCAAAGCCTCGACGGCATCGTCGGTAATCTCACGTGGGCGTCGTCCGTAGGTCGCAGCCAGGTCTTTCAGAAAGTGCCTTGCAAACAGCGGAATGTCCTCCTTCCGGTCGCGCAGCGGCGGCACAAAGAAAGGGATCACGTTCAGCCGGTAAAACAGATCTTCGCGAAAATTACCCTTCGAGATTTCTTCTTCCAGATCTTTGTTGGTCGAGGCGATGATGCGGGCATCCACCACGATGGTTTCGTCGCCGCCGAGCGGAGCGACGCGCTGCTCCTCGAGTGTGCGCAACACCTTCGATTGCGTCTTCAGGCTCATATCGCCCACTTCATCGAGAAACAGCGTCCCGCCGTTTGCCTTCTGAAACTTGCCATCTTTGTCGGCGGTTGCGCCCGGAAACGATCCTTTGTAATGGCCGAATAGTTCGCTCTCAATGAGGTCTTCGGGAATTGCCGCGCAGTTGACCTCGACGAAGGTTTCGTCCTTGCGCAAGCTCTGGGCGTGGATTGCGTGGGCTACCAGTTCCTTCCCGGTTCCCGACTCGCCGTAGATCAGAACGCGGCCGTTGGTGGGCGCCATCAGGCCGATCTGCTGGCGCAGGGCTTTCATTGGAATGCTGTCGCCAACGATCACACTCTTAGCGAGCAACTGTTTCTTCAGATCGACGTTCTCGTGGCGCAGCTTCTTGGATTCGATTGCGTTCTTGACCACGATAAGAGTCTTGTCGATGGAGAGCGGCTTTTCCAGGAAGTCGAAAGCCCCGAGTTTAGTGGCACGCACGGCGGTTTCAATGGTGCCATGGCCCGAGATCATAATCACTTCGGGAGCGTTGTCCAGCTCACGGATTCTTTCGAGCGTCTCCAGGCCATCGATGCCGGGCAGCCAGATATCGAGCAGCACTACTTCGTAGCTGTGCTCGCGCCGCAGTAACTTCAGGCATTCTTCGCCGCTCTCGACCGAACCGGTTTCGTAATCCTCGTCTGCCAGCACTCCCTGCAGCGATTCGCGAATGCCGGTTTCGTCGTCGACAATGAGAATTTTATGCATGCTGAACCGCAGCAGTAGCAAGCGCAGGCTCGGGAACGACCGGCAGCTCCACGATGAAGCGCGCTCCCACCGGCTGGTTCTCCTCCACGCGAATGGACCCATGATGCTCTTCGATGACCTGGCTCACGATGGCCAGACCCAGGCCGGTTCCGCGCTTTCTGGTGGAGAAATAAGGCAGAAAGAGGCGTTCCTTTAGTTCGCGGGTCACGCCATGGCCGGTATCCGCGATAGTGATTTCGACGGCGTCGCGGCTGGCCACCAGCGCGGTTGAGATCTGGATCTCGCGCACCAGCGAATGCTGCATAGCCTCGGCGGCATTGTCCACGAGGTTGGCAACCGCCCGCTTAATGGCCTCCCGGTCCGCCATCACTTTGGGCAGATCCGGAGCCAGCGACTTGTGCAAACCAATACCGTCGAGTCTCCCATTGAACATGGAGAGCGCGCTCTCGATCACTTCGTTGATGTCAGCCGGGTGCGGATTAGATGCGGGGAAGCGGGCCAGCGTGGAAAATGCATCCACCAACCGGCGAACGGTTTCGACCGCTCCCGCGATCGTCTCGGCACAGGAACGAACAATATCCAACGACGCCTTGTCGGGTGGTGTGGCGCGCTCCAGATGGCGCTGAATGCGCTCCGCGGAAAGCGCGATGGGCGTGAGCGGATTCTTGATCTCATGCGCGACGCGGCGCGCCACTTCGCGCCACGCAGCCTGTTTCTGCGCCTTCAGAAGATCGGAGAGATCTTCGAAGACCAGTACGTATCCGGACCGCTCGTCCTGATGGCGCAGGGTTGCCACCGTGACTGCCACGTTCAGCGAGGTGCGCTGCAGCGGCATCTCCATTTGGCTGGTGGTCATGCCCATGCGATCGGCGCGGCGCAGCAGTGGTTCCAGATCTTCCAGCACTTCCAGCGGAAATACGTCCGCCAGGCGGGCTCCGCGCAGCATGTGATGTCCTTCCGCATAGCCTTCCGGGTGGAACATGCGCAGCAGGGCCTGATTGGCATGAGTCACACAGCGGTCGCCGTCGAGCGACAACACACCGGTTGGGATGCTCTCGAGTATGGTCTCCATCTGGCGGCGGCGCTGGTCGAGTTCGGCATTGGCGGCGCTCGCGTCGCGGCTGGAAGCTTCGATCTGCCGCCGGCTGGTTTCCAGTTCTTCCGCCATACGGTTAAAAGAGCGGACCAGGTCGCCGATCTCATCGGCGGCGCTCACGTCGATGCGATAGTCGAAACGTCCGCGAGAGATTTCCTGCGTTGCCTCGGCCAAGGCAGCCAGCGGGCGAGTCACCAGCTTCGACAGAAACAGCGCCAGCCATGTCGTCACGAACAACACGATCATCGTTAGCAACAGAAGCAGGCCCATGTAGGTGCGGCGTACAAGTCGGCGTTCATGCGCCAGTTCGAAATAGCGTTGCTGGCTTTCCTCTACGTGCTTGACGGTTTGGGAGAATTCCCGGGGAAGCGGGATGGCTACCAGAATCAAGCCATCGCTTCCAACCCGCGCGCTGCCCAAGGTGTATTCCGTCTGTTCCCAGGTGAAATCGGCAGGCTGGCCAGCGGCCGCTTCCGCCAAGGGAAGCTTGGACTTTAAGAGCGGCCACGGCGCGGGCGCATTGAAGCTGGCCTCGGCGTTGCCGTCTTGCACGGCCACGGCGAAGCCGCCTTGCAGCGTAATCTCATGATCTTGGAACTCGCTTACCACCGGCGAGAATCCATGTCCGGAGAAGCCGCGCTGGGTATCGGCAGAGGCAGCGATGGCCGACGCTTCGGCGCGCGCATTCTGTGCAGCATAGTTGCCTAAAAGGGATGCCATGGCGTGCGTGTCGGCACGAACTTCCTCCACCGGAGTGGAGAACCACTTGTCAATCGAGCGGTTCATCAGTCCGTAAGAAAACCAGTACATCACCATGACCGGAACGAAGGACAACAAGAGCGCACCCGCGACCATGCGCGTGCGAAACTTCGAGCCCAATACTCCCAGGCGGCGTTCGGCGAATAACTTCAGCAAATTGCGAAACAGGACGAAGGTCAGAGCGACAAACAGAAGGAAGATGAGCGCCGACAGGGCGGCGAACACCACGATCTGCTGATTATTGCCCGGGCGCAGGAAAGTGAGATCAAACGCGGTCTGGGAAACCAGGATCGCGAGCAGCAGGAAGACCGACATCGCCAGCAGAATAATGACCTGCCTGCGGTTGGAAGTTTTCTGAGGTCGAGTTGGAACGGTCTGCGCCACGCGAATTCGGCCGCCCAGCCGCTCTAGTCCGTCGCTGTTTGCGAGCCGGGAGTGGGCCGGAAGTCATTATAGATGGAGACGCGGCCGCCGCCGACACCTCAATCGCGGCCTTTCCAGTTGCACGGAACCGGACCAGTGAGTTGAGATCGCCTGTTTGCAGCTACGAGTTCCTGAGTGTTAAACGCCGCAGGAACTTCTGAGACTTTTCATGCCCCTGCTTCGTAATACGTATGAGAGGGAGGTATTGCCGATGAAAACCTTTTTGACCTTGCTTGTGGTTGTCCTCCTGGTGCTGGGCGTTCTGGCATGCGCGTCCGGCCCTAACCCGTCCAAAGGAACGGCCAGCGAGCACGGTGGAGTTGCGGGCTTCTGGTTCGGCCTCTGGCAAGGCTTTATTGCGCCCCTTGTGTTTGTGGTCTCGCTGTTCCGGAGAGACCTCAGTATCTACGAGGTCCACAACAACGGCGCTTGGTACAACTTCGGCTACCTGTTCGGTCTAGCCTGCTTCTTCGGCGGCAGCGGCAACCGGGCGCCGCGGCGGGCGGTAAAGTCTGGCACCGCTCACGGAGGCGCAGCTCAATGAGTGAAAAGGCCCGATAGCGGCAGTTGAGTGACGTGATATTAGTCACGCGATAAAACTGGGTCGACGTGTACCGATACATTCTGCAGGAGCAGAACCTGTTACCCATCCAACGGACAACTTTTTCCGATGTTTCGAGTTCTCTGTGTTCAGGAGGGAGCCATGTCCCGCCACCGGTTTACCATCTGCATCGCGTTCTTGGGCTTCGCCGCTTGGATAGCTTTAGCATGCGGGAGCAGTCGCAAACTTCAATCCATCACGGTGAGCCCGGCATCCGCCGGTGCTCAAGACTATCCCAGCGGCGAAGTCCCATTCGTCGCAACGGGCCATTACAACGCGGCACCCATGTCCGTGACGCCTCTGCCGGCGGGCTGGGGCGCAGCGTCGACAAACCAAGTGATCGGTCCGCCAACTGACTCTGTTTCCGTCAATGCAAACGGAGTGGCACAGTGCAATGCCGGCGCATCCGGAACCTATTCGGTTGCGGCTTGGGTGAACGTGCCGTATAACGGCCCGTCCATTTTTTGCCCCGCTAGCTTGTACGGCGATTCGTGCTCCAGTGTCGTCGGCACCGCCCAGCTGACTTGCCCGTAAGCCATGCGGTGCTGATTGACAAGAAATGGCCATTGCCCTCATTGACCGGGGAGTGAGTCCCGGCTGCAGGGAGGTGGCCACGAGGCTACAGTTTCGTGGCTAGTTCAAGCTGCTATCGCTGCGCTTCACGGTTCTGGTGTTTCCCAAAAGCGTGATCATCCTAGAGGCGGCAAGCGACCAGGTTGCGGGCCGAGTGCCTTAACGGCCAACCGCTGCTGTTCCGCGATTGCGAAGTCAAACTTAAGGAACAGCTTCTCCACGAACCATACAATCTCGGTGAAGACGGGCTGGACCGATAGTCTTGGACGGACAATTCCAGTTCCTCCGCCTCGGTCGGCGGTGTTGCGGGGGAATGCAAGTGTCGCAAGCCAAGACATCCGGCCCCATCGATCAGTGGGTTAGAATTTGGTGTATGCCAGTGCAAGGACGGGGCCTGCGGATCGTCAGGATCTATGCCGTGTGGCTGATGATTGCGCATTGCGCGGCCGCCGCCCAGGCGGCAGCGCCCCCCAACACCGCGCCCTCGAATGGCACAGAAACACGGCTGCACACCTACCTCGAACATGCTGCGGAAGCGATGCACAAAGGCGACAACGCGGCCGCAGCGGAGGATCTTCACCGCGCCTTGAAAATCGATCCGCGTTCGCTCGCCGCGCTAAACAACTTGGGAATTGTGCTGGCCCGGATGGGCAGACCGGCCGAGGCGATCCCGTTGTATGAAGAAGCGCTAAAATTCCACCCTGACGACCCTTCGACAAAGCGCAATCTGGCCATAGCCAACTTCAAGGCTCAACACTACTTGCCGGCATGGCGGCTGCTTCAGCCGATGGCGGCAAAGTATCCAACCGATTTTCAGATTCTCGACTTGGCCGGCCTATCGCTCTTTGCTCTTGATCGTTATCCGGAGGCAGCCGCGTACCTGGAACGGGCGAACCACGTCGACCCCTCCGACCTGGAAACCCTCGATATGCTCGGCAAGGCATACCTGCGGATGAAGGATTACAAGGCGCTGACTGACGTCTTCGCACGAATCATGCAGGTAAATCCAAACTCCGCATCCGCTCACGTCATGATGGGCACCGCCTATGACCAAATGTCGAATCGGCCGGAAGCCGTCAAAGAGTATCAAGCCGCGGTAGCGGCAGACCCGAACTTCATGGGAGTGCATTCCGGCCTGGGCTTCCAGTATTGGCGGGAGGGTGAAACCGAACTGGCCGAGAAAGAGTTTCGCGCAGAGCTGCAGCGCTTTCCCAGCGATCCCGTCTCGAACTGCATTCTCGGTCTAATCCTCCTGGATAACTCGCTGCCCGCAGAGGCCGAGCCTCATTTTCGGGCCGCCCTGGTGGTGAACCCTCGTTATACCGAGGCTCTGTTTGGCTTGGGGAAGGCGGAGCTGGCGTTGCAACATCCCCGCGCCGCCGTTGCGCCGCTTCGCAAAGCCATCCAGGTCGATCCCAACTACGTCGAGGCCCACTTTGTTCTCGGCACCGCGTTGCGGCAATTAGGACAGGCCCCCGAGGCAGCAAACGAACAGAAGATAGCACTCGATATCCAGGAGAAACGCAGGGCGGCTGCGATTAAAAGAAACGAGAGCCAGTGAGGCTACGGAAGAGCTTAATATTTGCCGGATAGTTACAGAAAGCACAAAGCGCACGCCGAGACGTGCGCCTTGTGGGATGACGAAGACACTGGCTAGAAATTGATCTTAGCTCCGATTTGCACGTTGCGCGGAATGTGATACCCGGTCACCTGCCCAAAGGTTGAGTTATTTACGTCCGTCTGAATCAAGTTAGGGCTGCCATGATTGAACGTATTGAACGTTTCCAGACGAAGTTGAAAGGTAGCCCGTTCGCCGAATTTTATGCTCTTAAATAACGATGTGTCCCAACGCTGGAAGCCTGGTCCGAGGATTGCGCCGGGAGCTGCGGTGCCGAAGTGTCCCACCGCTTGGGTAAATGCCGCCGTGTTGAAGTACTCGCCGGGAGTTTTGGGACCGCTGGTGGAGACCCCGGGCACTTGATCGGCGCGGAGGCCCTGGTTCGGTGTACCTCCGGGAGAAGAGGGCAGGCCCAGGCCTCCCGGATAAGTCGGACAAGACGTAACGGGAGGCGGACCTGCGGCGATCGTGCAAGCCTGGTTTGAAGTGGTTTGCGTCACCAGGCTCCAAGGATCGTTTTCCTGATCGATGATCTGGGATTGTCCGGTTTGGAAGTTGACGATACCGGAAAGTTCCCAGCCCCCCAAGACCGCGCCCAAGCCTTTGCTCTCGGTCTTATAGAACGGCAACTGGTAGGCGTAGCTTATGACTAGGATCTGCGGCGTGTTCAGGGTTGACAATCCATAGCTTTGTTTCAAGTCGTAGGTATCGTAGGCGAGCAACGCCCGGTCCAGAGGATTAGTGGTGAGCAGCTTGGACCAGGTATACGCCACACCCACCATGAGCCCTTGACTCAGCCTCCGGTTCAGCGAGGCTTGCAGCGAATTGTAGTTGCTGGTAAACACTGGAGCTCGATCCGTAATGAGCCCATAGCCGACGTAAGGAGCGATCGCGTTTATACCGACGCCGGGGTTGGCTTCGCGGGTCGCAACGGTGGGCTGGTTGATATCGATGTCTCCCAGCAGATGCGTCCCTTTGGTGCCCACATAGCCGATTTCGAATACGGTATTCCGCATGATTTCGCTCTGCACCGAGACGTTGTAGTCCTGATAGCTGGGAACTTTGAAGGCTGGCGCCTGATTCAGTCCACCCGCTCCAGTTGTGGTGAGAGCGTTCGGACCAAGAGGCGCACCTGCCGCGGTTCCCACCTGATAGTTGTCGAACAGGTTCAGGCTTGAAGTTCCATTGTTTGTGATGCTAGTGGTCTGAACCAGCGGAGGATCGCTAAAAGCATTCTGCTCCCATATACCGTTGAGCGTGCGGTCGTAGAAAATACCATAGCCGCCGCGAATCGCCAACCTGCCGTTCCCATAGGGATCCCAGGCAATGCCGATGCGCGGGCCCCAATTGTTGTTCGAGTTGGGGTTCACCCCGCTGCCATAGGGCGAACAAGTTGCCAGCGGCGCAATCGCCTGCGCGCTAGCGCACGTCGCTCCGGTGGGAAAGATCAGGCCGTTGGCATAGGTGGCTGCATTTCCAGCCGCAAAATTTCCGTTGGGCGTATTGGGTGTGGTGACAATGGTAGGAGCAGATGCCGCACTGTACCGAGCGGGATCGAAATTAACCAGGGTGTTGTTGCTGTCGCTGGGAGACGGGAAATAACTGTAACGGACGCCGAGGTTCAAGGTTAGGCGCCGGGTTATTTTCCAGTCGTCCTGCACGTAAGCTTCGAAGTTCGTGTAGTTGAGATGGGGGACCGTGTCCTTGCTCGGCTGAGTGTAGCTGTCCGCCTGCCCCAGCAGGAAATTGGCGAAAGGGTCATTGCCGTTAACTCCGCTGCCAAAGTTGAAGGTGGCAAAACCGGCGGTAGCGTTTTCCGTCTTCGTCATCCACATTGCGGTAGCGCCGAGGCGTATGGTGTGGTTGCCGTGCTGGATAGACAGGTTGTCGAAGAGGTTCTTATCGATGTTTCTCTCGAAGTAAGGGCCGTTTCCGTTGGTTAATCCAGTGTAGCCGGCAATGGCGACGTTGGGAGCACGTCCGTAGGGGTCCTGGAATGCGGTCTTGCCGGTCAGCTGACTGGTAAAGGATGGCGAGTTCCCGACACCGCTCAGGGTTGCGTTAATCGCTCCCCAGGAATCGGCGAACTCCACTTCGTTCACCACCTTCGGCGAGATGGTCACGCTTGCATTCGCTACAAGATTACGGCCGGGAGCGTTCAGCGAGATCACGTCCGCCCCAGGATAGTTTGCGGTACCCCAGAGCCCGAAAGGAAAGTTCTCGGGAACGCTGTCCTGCATGTAACGGCCAAACAGGCGGACCCGGTCGCCGACGTTCTGGTCGAGACGGATAATGTCCTGACGGAAGTTGTTCAACGAGCTGTAACTCTCCACCAACTGGTTACTTCCCGAATTGGACGGAAAGGGGGCCATGATTGCATTGAGATAAGCCGTGGCGTTTTGGCTGTAGCAACTGGGGTTGATGGTCCAAGTCTCGTTCGCACCCGAGCCGGCGGTAGTTACGCAGCCGAAGGGGGCGACGGGAATGGGAGTAGTGTTCGATCCTGTAATTTGGGCGGTGGTGAAAACACCGCCAAGCTGCCCCGTAGTGGGTACGGTGATGGTCGTGCTCCCCGGAGTACTAGCCTTGCGCCACTCCTCCGACCAGAAGAAAAAAGTCTTGTCCTTGACTGGATGGTAAAGCTTGGGGATTTCAAGCGGACCGCCTATGGTGAACCCGAAATCGTTGTAGCGCTCAATCGGAGTCCCGTTGCCCGAAGGGCCCGGAATGTAACCGTTGTCAACAATGGCTTGCCGGTTCTCGAACAAATTCGCGTTGTAATAGTTGTTGCGATTGAACTCGTATCCGCTGCCATGGAACTGGTTGGTCCCCGACTTAGTGGCGACCACGATCTGGCCGCCGCCGCTCCGCCCGAAAGAAGCATCGTAGTTACTTCGTTCCAAGGTGAACTCCTGAATGGCGTCGATGCTCGGCGTGTTCAGCAGAGTTCCGTTGGACCCACTATCGTTGATGTCGGCGCCATCCACGGTCCAGTTGTTGGCGCCTTCGCGCGCTCCATTGATCGAAATCACGGTGTTGCTGGAGAGGCCGAATCCGGGTTCGTCCCCCAGTTGGTTCGATACTCCGGGTTCGAGGAGCACGAGTTGCTCGAAGTTGCGGTTGTTCAGGGCCAACTCTCGAACTTGCTCTCCGGTCACCGTCCCCGACTCTTCCGCCGTGGTCGTTTGAATTTGTATATTTTCCGCCGTCACTTCGACGGTTTCGCTGGCCTTTCCAGGCTTGAGCTGCACATCGAGGCTGTGCTTTTCTGCGACGTTAAGGATGACGCCGTTCGCCACATAAGTTTCAAAGCCGGAATTCTTGACCGTAACCGTGTAGCGGCCGGCAGGAAGGTTCGTAATGTTGAAACTACCGGTCTCGGTGGTGGTCAGGGAGCGGATGTCCGCGCCGGTTTCCTGGCTGTGAACCAAGACAGTCGCGCCCGCCACAACGGCTCCGCTGGAATCGGTCACCGTCCCCGTGAGTGTCGCCGCCAACTCTTGTCCCAGAGTTGCTGCGGACAAGCTTAAGATAATTATGCACACCGTTAGAAAGGAAGAATGCTTCCGCATAACTCCGCGACTGTCCACCCTTAAGCCTCCACGTATTTTCCACGTCAATTTCGTCATCACAGGACCTCCAAGCCGGCTTCCTCAACTGGACGTTCCAAACCAGCTGCTAATTCAAACGCACTATGCTGCAATGCACTATGCTATATAGCACGCGATACTGCCTAGTCAAGAAGAAAAAAACAATGATCCCGAGAAAATTGTTCGATGCCAGCGGAGACGATCCATTCTCATCGTCAGAGAGGATCGACAGCGGAAAAAGTCGGATGCCAGAGCCACTCCCAAATCGGGAAATGACTGCATCAAATCGCTGTCAATTACTCATTTCCAGCCAGATTCCAGCACCTCCGTTGCCCCGTGATCCCCGCACCGGCGTGCCTTTCACGCCCACGCTATCTGCCAATCCTCCGTGAAGGACCATCAACGCCATCCCTTTCACGAATTGGGCTTTACATCAAACTCTCAATAAGCTATATAGCATATGGCGCTGCTAGTGGCCGCATCGAGGACTTGACCTGTGCCGCCCTTGCAGGGCTCGCCGTCCTAGGGATCTGGAAACACAAATTATGTCTGGAAATCATCGCAACAGGATGCCCGCCTACAAACGAATCCAGAGCGAGATCCGCGACCGCATCGCGACCGCTGGTCTGAAACCGGGGGATCCGGTTGCCTCGGAACGCGAACTGGCCAAGACCCACAAGGTGAGCCTGATGACGGCTCGCCACGCCTTAGCTGGCCTGGAACATGAGGGAATCGTCGAACGCCGCCTCGGCGCAGGCACCTTCGTCGCCGTGCCCAAGATCCACTTTAACAAGTTGATGAGCTATACCGAACAGATGTCGAGCCGCGGTTTGGCTCCGCGCTCCAGGGTGTTGGTGGCAAAGGTGATCGAGGGCGAGCCGGAGGTTGCAGCCAGGCTCGGGCTGCCAGCAGCTACCCGAGTGCTGAAAATTCAGCGTCTTCGGCTTACCGGGGAAGAACCTTTTGCGCTCGAAACCTGCTACTTGCCCGCGGGCGACTTCCCCGATCTCGTGTCGGCCCCCCTGGGAAGAGGCTCCCTGTTTGCGATTCTCGAACATGACTATGCGACGAAGTTGGCATACGCAGACGAAGAAGTCGATGCCACATCCGCGGATGCCAACATTGCGGAGATGCTTAGTGTGCCTCGGGGTGCCTCGCTGCTGCGCATTCGCCAGACCATCTATTCGACCAAGGGCAAAGCTACCATTTACGGAGTAGGTTTCTACCGCTCGGAACGGCATACTCTGTTCATTCGACGCATGCGCTAAGTCAAGCAAAACGACGCCCGCGGCTAGAATCGCAGAGCTATATAGCGGACGTTTGCGCCGAATTTTGGAAGCACCGATCTTTGCGGATCGTATTAAAAGACAAAGGCAGGCCGACTTTTAGCCGGCCTGCCTTTGTTATTTCTGACGTCAGGTCTCTACGGATTGAGATCTGTAGCCAGGTCTTTGGTTAAGTCTCCATTCGGGTCGTCGTCTTTCACCGCCCAAACGTAGCCGCCGCCCAAGCCATACTGTTTGATGTAATTCACCTTGCACTGCACCGACTGCGCATTGTCGTAACTAAATGCAGTGTTGGTGGTTACGTTGAACATGCGGACCGCACATCGGGTAGCGTCATAGCTTGAGGTGAACCCGTTGTTCAGCAGGTTTACGATCGTCCGGTAGGTCGCCAGGCCGTCAACCAACAGGAAGTCGCATCCCGCGGCTGGACTTGACTGGTTATCACCCGTCGGGCAATTCCCCACGCCGTTGATATTGGGAACTGGGGAAGTTCCGTTCGGGGTTAGAGCTCCCGTCGGATCCGTAACTCCGGTCGCGTTCTGGTACATACCGCTGTTCGCTGAGGTCAGACCTCCCGCCCAACCTGCACCATAAAGGGGAAAGCCCATGGTGTACTTGGCCGGCGTTGCGCCGTGCGACAGATAGTACTGTACGGTTGCGTCAATCGTGTCACCTTTTCCGTACAGCGGACTGGCCGTTTCGTCGAACAGCGGAGACGCGTCATTGGTGGCATTGGACCAGTCTCCGGCGTAGTTATAGCCGTCGACATTCATATAGTCCAACACCGCAGTCAGACCCGCGATGTTGATCGTGTCATAACCACCATCGTTGCCCGAGTCCTGAGCCGCGCCCGGGGTTGACGGACCAGCAGCCAAGTCGGCCAATACCTGATACGTCTTGCCGGTCGTTCCTGTCAACGCGGTCAGCTCGTTGCGGAACTCCGTCATTAACGCTGTGAAGTTGGCCGTATCGTTTGCGTTGGGGAACTCCCAGTCGATGTCGAAGCCGTCGAAGAGAGTGCCGGTAGAGACACCCGAGGCGATATTGCCCTGGATGAACATGTTGACGCACGAACCGACAAACGCCTGGCGTTCGGCCGTCGTGCTGGCTGCGAGATCGAAGAGCTGGTTATAGGTGGGAGGATTCCATCCGCCAATGGAGATCAACACTTTCAGGTTGGGATGGAGTTGCTTGAGTTGCACCAGCGCGCCAAAGTTCCCTTGCAGCGGGGCCGTGGCCGGAGTAGCGCCAGGCACCTGCGGCACGACCTTCTGGTAATCGGCGTAGGTGTCGGCGAGCGCGCAATTCACGTTGCTGCCGTTCGCGACCGGCTTGGCAAAGGCATAAATGACGTGCGTGAGGACGCCGGCTACGCCATTGTTCTGCAGGTCCGCAACGTTCGCATTGGCGTAATAAGTTCCCCACTCTTCGTACCATCCGCCCACGAACAGGCTGGTGAGCGCAGTTGTCGTTACGTTCACGCCGGAACTGGCGCCCGACGTGCCGGCATAGTCTGTCGCCTCAACCGTAAAGGTGTAAGTGGTTGAAGGCGAAAGATTGCTCGGCGTGTAGGCCGTGGTGGTTGTCGTTCCCACCGCGGTCCCATTCTGCAGCACGGTGTAATTCGTGATCGTACAGCCGCTCGGAGGCGTGACCGCATTCCAGCTGAGGTTCGTGCTGGAATCGGTCGTGCCCGAGGCCGCCAATCCCGTTGGAGTGCTCGGCTTGGTGGTGCAAGAACTCGCGAGAGTTGTCACATTCACAGTTGAACTCGCGGCTGAGGTGCCGGCCGCATCCGTCGCTTCCACCGTAAATCCATAAGTGGTCGAAGGCGTCAGGCCAGTCACAGCGTCGGACGCTGTGGTTGGAGAAGCAATCAAGGCTCCGTTCTGCAGCACCTTGTAGCTGACACTGCATCCCGCGGGTGGGGTAACCGTATTCCAATTCAGGTTTGTGCTGGAGCTCGTCGTTCCGGATGCCGCCAGTCCTGTCGGAACAGCCGGTGCAGCCGAGCAAGTCGAACAGGCGCCAGTCGCGGTCCAGGGTTCGCCGCTGCCCGCTCCGCCGCTGTTGGTCGCCGGACTCTGGTTCTGCGTCCAGAAATTGGCGACATAGTTTTCTCCGTTCAGGCTCGCCGTCATGCCTGCGGTGTAGACCGCCGTGGCGCTCCACGCCGTTGCGCATGAGCCGCCACCGCCTGCCAGGGTTGTTACATTTACCGCCGCGCTCGCTGGGGAAGTGCCGGCTGCATCCGTCGCTTCCACCGTGAAGCTGTACGCGGTGGATGCCGCCAGTCCGCTCACGGCGAACGACGTGCTGTTCGAGGTTCCAATCGAGGTTCCGTTCTGCAACACGGTGTAACTGCTGATCGTGCAGCCGGACGGAGGTGTGTCCGTGGTCCAGCTCAAGTTAGTGCCGGAGCTGGTTGTGCCGGAAGCCGCCAATCCCGTTGGTGCGCTCGGCTTGGCTGTGCATGAGTTCGCAAGGGTAGTCACATTCACGGCCGAACTTGGGCCCGACGTGCCGTTGGCGTCCGTCGCTTCCACCGTGAAACTGTAAGAGGTCGATGCCGCAAGTCCGCTGACTGCAAAGGTTGTGCCGGTTGCGGTGCCAATCGAGGTTCCGTTCTGCAACACGGTGTAACTGCTGATCGTGCAGTTCGTCGGAGGTGTAACGGCGTTCCAACTCAGGTTTGTACCGGAGCTGGTCGTGCCGGACGCCGCCAAACCAGTGGGCGCGCTGGGCGTGGTCGTACAACTGCCGCCGCTTCCGCCAGTTCCACTGAGAGCAGATGTCTGCGTGCCGCTGTCGGTCACGGTTAGTGTGCCGCTGGCCGCGCCTGCCACAGTTGGGTAGAAATACACATAGATTGGACACGAACCGTTGGCCGCGACCGAGGATCCGCAATTACTGGATACAACGAACGGGCCGCTGACGGTTACATTACTGATGCTCACGGCAGAGCTGCCGCTGTTCGCCAGTGTGAAGGTAACCCACGCGGTGCCTGTGCCAACCGCGGTGCTGCCAAAGTTGTAGCTCGACGGGCTAAGAGTGACGGACGCTTGCGCCAACAGCGAAACCGAGACAAAGACGCAGAGCAGGGAGGAGAAAAGTAAAGCACGCTTCATTGTGGCTCCTTTATTTCGGGGGACGTGCCAGAGCGATCCGCCCGCGGTTGGGGGTTTGAGAGAAGACTCCGGCTGCGGCTGCATCGGACTCCGCGTCGTGAGAGTCAGCTGTATTGAGCACTCCTGGAAGATCCGCAGACTTCCAAAGTGCTCTATAGCACTAATGCGAAGCAGGGTACTCCACCTAACGCGGCCCATTCAAAGATTTTTTTCCCTGTTGCGCAATCCGAACTACAACTGAGTCCGCAACGTGCTAACCAATAGAAGGCGTGGGGCGTGTAAGCGGTGGAGCAGGTTTCTTCTGAAGTGTAGAAAGAGGCGACTTAGGAGCGATCTTGTTACGAAAACCGAAATTGATGCGGAAAGTGGTGGGCGAACCACAAGTCGGAAATTGCCCCCGGCGTCTATAGCTGGGATCGCGCAGCGGCGCACGAAAGTGACAACGGGCGCTAACGCCTGGTTACAACACTGGAACCTGAACGGTGGGTATGGTGTCTTTGGTTCATAATGGCAGTAACCGAGGAAGCGCATTTCTGATAATGCCCGCGTGCACGAGTTCGTGGCCAACGTACGGGTGTGATTGTGGTATCCCATGTTTATGGCAATCGATGGGACTGCTGAGACGCTTGGACGTTATCGTGCTCGCACTCATGCTCGCTCGCGTGATTGCTATCGTCGGCCACGCCGCCTACCGGTACCACTCAATTCGACGATCTCCCGCGACTGATACCAACAGACGGAAGATGTTCACCGCAGAGTTGAGCCTGCGGCTCTACACTCTTAGATCGATTGCCCACACGGCGCCGTTCCTTGGCCTTGTAGGATCATGCATCGGCATTTTCGATTCCTTCATAGGATTCGGAATGCAGAGGGCGACCGCGATGGCAATCACAAGCCTGAATCTGAGCAGGGCGCCGATTACGACCGCTGCGGCACTACTGGTCACTGTTCCAGCAATTTGGTCCCTCAACTACGTCCGGACACTATTGGACTTGCTTAAAATCGAAATATCTGGGAGCGCGAACGAGACAATCCGTCAGCGGAAACGAGGCGTTGGAGTCGCGCAATCTCTGCCGCTCAGGAAACAATTTTCGGGTCTTCCATCGTCTGCAGTTACTGTGGCACCCTGTCTGGCTTTGGTGATCGTGGGGTTTATAACTTTCGCGCCCCACATCCCAAGGGGCCTTCCAGTAGGGGTCCTCGGAGCCGGAGGACAGGCGGGGCCGGGAGAATATTTCGCAACCGATCCAGTCGTTATTTTGGTAGCGAAGAGCGGGGATGGCATTCCTGTTCTATATGTGAACTCGAAGAAAACGGCGTGGGACGAATTGCGCAACACAGTCCGAGGCGAGCTAGAACTGCGCCCACGTCGGGTGGCGTACGTTGAAGCGGAAAGCGGCGTGTGGTGGATGGACGTGGTGAATGTAATTGATATCGTCGAGCTTGATGCAACGGTAGTACTGTCGACAATTACGCCGGATACGAAGTCGTTCGACGGTCACCATTAGAAACTCGGAAACGGCCGCGGGCCGCGTTGGTGAAAATCTGAGCGCAGTCAGGAGCATAATTCCCGACACGACTGCCGAAACTCTTTACTTCAACCCCGCGGCAATCGCTTTGGTCAGCGATGCGCTGGCGTCGTCATCGTTCAGCGCCCACACGTAAGCGCCGCCAAGCTTGTGCTTCTTGATGTAGGCCGTCTTCGCTGCGACTGCGGCAGGATTGTCGTAGGTATAGAAGGTCCCGGTAGCCGGATTGTAGAGCGTTGCTCCAACTCTTTCCGAATCGTACCAGGCGATGTAACCGTCTCGATGCGTAAGGTTCTCGATGGTCGAGTAAGTAGCGAACCCCGCGGTCAAAATAGTGTCACAGCCGGGAGAAGGATTGGCTTTATCCGGTTTGGCGCACATACCCGATCCGTCGGCCAAGAGAACCGGAGCAGCGCCTGTAGCGTTTTGGTATAACCCATGGTTCGACTTAGTCACTCCAACCCAGCCAACTGCATACAACGGCAACCCCATCGTGTACTTGGCCGCAGGCACGCCAGCCTTGAGATAGGCTCTTACAGTCGCATCAATGTAGCGGTCGTCGGCATACACAGGGTCCGCTGCCGTGTCGTACAGCGAGGATGACTCATTAGTCTGCTTTTCATCCGATCCGGCGTAGTCGTAACCGTCGATGGTGAGGAAATCCACTTGTGCCGCGGCGGCCTTAAGATCGATGTTCACATATCTCTTCGGGCTCGCTGGCGAATCGAACGTCAACACATATTTCTTGCCCGTCGTTTTCTCCAAAGCGTTGAGTTGCGAGCGGAACTCTTTCAGCAGCGCGGTGAAGTTCTGCTTGTCCGCCGCGCCGGGAAACTCCCAATCGATATTGAAGCCGTCAAACAGGCCCGGAGCTGTAACACCGGCAGCGATGTTGCCTTTAACAAACATGTCGATGCACGAAGAGGCCAGCGCCGCGCGGCCGGCCGGGCTGCCTGCAGCGGTCACGAAGCCCGCAACATTGCCCGCTTGTCCCCCCAAAGAGATCAACACTTTCAAATTGGGATGCAGTGCCTTGAGTTGTTGGATCGCGCCAAAATTCCCCAAGAGTGGCGCGGTATAAGGCTTGCCGTTCACACTAGGCACATTCGAATTCTGGTAAGCCGCCACCGGATCGGCAATCGCGCATGCCGGCGGAGAAGCCGGAGTCACGTTGCCGAACGCATAGATCAAATGTGTCAGATCATCGGCGACCCCATTCTTTTGCAAATCTGCAATGTTGTAACCGCCGTAATTGATGCCCCATTCCTCGAAGTAGCCCCCGAAAATCTTGCCCTGATGGCCTGCTTGCGCAAACGATTGGGGGACGCATGCAACCAGTCCCAACAAACTCGTCAAAACCACTCGGAGCAGATGCGGTAGGAAATGTCGAGACATAGCAAACCTCTCCAGAACTCGTAGACAGGATTCGTAGAGTAGAGTGTAGAGTGTTGATCGGCGGAGCATAGAACTATACCGCAGGCCCCCCCCGGCATCGTCGAGGCTCTGGGACGGCTAGACGTATTAGGAAAATCAAAATCTCGTGTTTGGCGTGAAAGAGACATTGTGGCCGTTCGGGTGGGTGTCGCCGGTTGGAAAGCCTTTTTGGTCGTGCCGACAGAGTTAACATTAGCTGCAGGCAACCTCTACGGCGGCCCCGCCGTCGTAGGTGTCCCCGTAGAGGTCCCATTCGTGGCCTGAAACACCGCGGCTTGGGGCTTCTCGCCGTCGGTGGAGTCGAAGTTGAAACATCTTGCAAGTGAGTCTCTTCCGGCAACTGAAGCGACTCCTTAGTTTGTGGCAACTTAGGCCTACATCGGCGCGGCGTCCAGTGGTGGACGAGGTGCGGCGGATTGCGATTGTTTAAGGCAACGCAGGGATGGCAAGTTGGCGATAAGTCGCCATTTCACCCGCCCCGCGTCAATGCGCGGACAACCTTCCTGCCAACAGCTCTTCCAACACGGCGCGATAAGCGGGCTTGGGTTGGTAGACCCGATCAAAGGGAAGCGCCTGCCCCCGGGCTCCCCGCGAATGCGATCCAATCCAGGAGTACTTATCCGTGAATCCCCAGGTCTGGATCGCGGTGCATCGCGGACTGTTTAAGCATGCCCACACGATTCCACGATAGACCTCGGCTTGGCGGGTCAAGTCGTCTGGGAGAAGCCGGCCGCTGGAGTCCACCGGCAGAGAAACGTCCAGTTCGGTGATGTGAACCTGCAGCCCGAGCGCCGTGAGCCGGGCAATGTTGGCAGCGATCTCCGGGACATTCGCGTCGAGGTTGGGAACATGCATCTGCAGTCCCACACCATGGATAGGAACGCCACGGCGCTTGAAATCCTTGACCATGGCGTAGATCGCGTCCGATTTGCGGTTCAGACCTTCCCCCTCGGCTTCGTTATAGAAGAGCAAAGCCCGTGGGTCCGCCTTGTGGGCCCAGCGGAACACCTGCTCGATATAGGCTGTTCCATTTTCTGACAGTCCGATGCCGGGCTGGTTGTACCAGAGAGAATCCCGCACAGTTCCGTTCTCATCCAGAGCTTCGTTCACTACATCCCAGGCAAAGACCTGGCCCGCAAAGTGCTTCATCACCCGGGTGATGTGCTCATGGAGAAGCCGCGACAACTGCTGGGTGGTGAAGTGACCCTGGGCCAGCCAATCCGGGTTGTAACGGCCCCAAACCAGGCAATGGCCGCGGATCTTCATCTGATGGGACTGCGCGAAGCGAACCACCTCGTCGCCCTGGCGAAAGTCGAAGCTGGTCGCGTCCGGCCGCAGCACCCACCACTTCAACGCATCCTCGGGCTCAACCATGTTGAACTCGTGCGCAAGAGTGGAGGCATAGGCGGCCTCTGAGAGCTGTGAAGGACGGACGGCCGTGCCGATGAGCAGACCAGCGCTATCTGCCTCCTGCCGCAGCGATTGAGCGCAGCAGACAGAAGCCATGGTTCCCGCCAGAATTGCAGCCCGTGAAAAGTGTCGAAACAACTAAAATCTTCCCCGGAGGTACGTGCCCGCGTCTGAAGCCTAAGGCCCCGACACGAGCCCTTGATCTAGTTAGACCGAGGCAGAAACTTCTGTAAAGGGCATTCGTCACATCGTGCCTGTGATTTCCTGCAGTAATTCTTTCCCACGCCCACAATAAGGCCGTGCATCTCGTTGTAAACCTGCGCCAGAGCCGTGCGCCTGGCGGTGCTCATCGGCGATGGAGGATGCGCAGGAAGATGCGCAGCGCCAGGAAGGCCCTCCGGCAACTCTTGATTCCCGGTCTTGCCAGGCCGGGCCGCGGACCGTGCTACCGGAGTCAACGCTCGCTCAAACAGTGCCCGAATCTCCTCATACGGCGCTTTTTCGGACAGAATCTCGTGGCGAGCCAGAATGCGCCGCGTGTAGGCGTCCACCACGAACACCGGATGGTTGCCGGCATAGAGCAGGATGGAATCGGCAGTCTCGGGGCCGATGCCATGCAGACTGAGAAGTTCTTCGCGAAGCTGGTTGGTAGGGCGCGACAGCAACTTCGCCAGAGAGCCTCCGTATTGTCGATCCAGAAACGCGACGAAGATCTTCAGTCGCCTGGCTTTCTGACGGAAATATCCGGCAGGGCGAATCAGGCGCTCGAGTTCGGCCACAGGTGCCCGGCGAATTCCCTGCGCGCTAAGCAGCCGCGCCGCGCGAAGATTCCCCAACGCCTTTTCCACATTCGTCCACGCCGTGTTCTGCGTGAGATAAGCGCCCACGATCATCTCAAAGCGCGAATCCGCCGGCCACCAGTTCTGCGGTCCCCAAGTTAGAAATAATGCGTGGTAGTGGGTTCGAATCTGCCTCTGCTTTGCGTCGGGCGGCAATGTTAGGACTCCCTTCCCGGTGAGTGTACGCCGGCTGCAAGCGGTGCGTCCCCCATTGGCTGCGCAACCTTACCGGCACTTACCGAAGTGCATGTACCTCAGCGCGCGATCGAGGCGTTGCCGGGGAAAAAGCTCATCTGGCGTGGGTTCGGAAAGAAAGCTCGCTATGTGTCTGGAACGACGGCAGGTCCAAGTACCACGGTAACTGGTACGGTAATCGACTTGCTGTGACAATTTGTGTCAACACGAAGACGCCGCAGCGAAAGCAGCGTTTTGTGCAAATGCCGGGTAACAGTTCCAGGCATCGTTCCATTTAAGCGGGATAGGAGATCGACGTATGTCTCAACGGCTGGGTGACCTTCTCGTCAAAGAGAAGATCATTACCCCAGAGCAGTTGGAACAAGCTACTAAGGCGCAGAAGGAGCAGAACGTCCGCTTGGGCTCTGCCTTGGTGAAGCTAGGCTTCCTCACGGATGAGGACGTCACCAATTTTCTTTCCCGGCAGTACGGCGTTCCGGCCATCAACCTTTCTTATTTTGAAATCGACCCCGCCGTCGTCAAGCTGATTCCGTTTGAAACCGCGAAGCGCTACCAGATTCTTCCCCTCAGCCGCGTGGGCGCATCGCTGACCATCGCGATGGTCGATCCCACCAACGTCTTCGCGATGGACGATATCAAGTTTATGACCGGCTTCAACATCGAACCGGTTGTCGCTTCCGAGAGTTCCATCCTGGCGGGCATCGATAAATCGTACGGGGCCGCGAAGGGCAATGAAGAAGACCTCGAAACCGTGATGCAGTCGATGTCGGAGATGAACGAGTCCGACGTCGAAGTGCAGGCGGAAGAGGCGCAAATGGAGCTGTCGCAGCTGGAGAAAGCTGCGGATGAAGCTCCCGTGGTCAAGTTGGTGAATCTGATCCTCACCGACGCGGTCAAGCGGGGCGCCAGCGACATTCATATCGAGCCTTACGAAAAAGAGTTCCGGGTACGCTTCCGCATTGACGGCGTCCTGCAATCGATCATGTCGCCGCCGCTCAAGCTCAAGGACGCGATCACTTCCCGCCTGAAGATCATGGCCAAGCTCGACATCAGCGAGAAGCGTCTGCCGCAGGACGGCCGCATCATGCTGAAGATGAATATTGGCGGCCGCAAGAAGCAGCTCGATTTCCGCGTCAGCACGCTGCCCACACTCTGGGGCGAAAAGATCGTGCTCCGGTTGCTCGACAAAGAAAACCTGCGGCTCGATATGACCAAGCTGGGCTTCGAACCCGAATCCCTGGTCAAGTTCGAGAAAGCCATTCTCAAGCCTTACGGCATGGTGTTGGTTACCGGTCCCACAGGATCGGGAAAAACGAACACGCTGTATTCGTCCATTTCACGCCTGAACCAGCCCGATACCAACATCATGACGGCCGAAGATCCGGTCGAATTCCAGTTGGCCGGGGTCAACCAGGTGCAGATGAAGGAGCAGATCGGATTGAACTTTGCCGCCGCTCTGCGTTCATTCCTGCGGCAGGATCCAAACATCATCCTGGTCGGCGAAATCCGCGATTTCGAAACCGCGGAAATCGCCATCAAGGCCGCGCTTACCGGCCACTTGGTGCTTTCCACTCTGCACACCAACGGCGCGCCCGAGACCATTACCCGCTTGATGAACATGGGCATCGAGCCCTTCCTGGTGGCTACCTCGGTTCACCTGATCTGCGCCCAGCGTCTGGTGCGGCGCATTTGCAAGGATTGCGCGGAGGTGGTGGAGGTTCCGGTGCAAACCCTGATCGAAGAAGGATACGGGCCGGAAGAAGCCAAGACCGTCAAGATCCAGAAAGGCAAGGGCTGCGGTATTTGCAACAACACCGGTTACAAGGGCCGCTGCGGTTTGTATGAAGTGATGGAAGTGGATGACGAGATCAGAGAATTGGTTCTGGTGGGCGCATCGGCGGTTGAACTGAAAAAGAAGGCGATCGAGCGCGGCATGATCACGCTGCGTCGAAGCGGCTTAATCAAGGTTGCGGCGGGCATGACCACACTCGAAGAAGTTGCCCGCGAAACCATTCACTAAACCCGTCGTCGGTCGTTGGTCCTTGGTCGTCGGCCAACGACCAACGACGAACGACCAACGACTAAGAAGAAACAGTAACGGAAGGAACTCATTATGGGTTTGTCGTTAAGTGATTTGCTCAAGAGAATGCTGGAGATGAGCGGCAGCGATCTCCACATCACCACCAATTCGCCGCCACAGATCCGCGTGCACGGCCACCTGGTGCCGCTCGATTTGCCGCAAATGACGCCGGCCGAGACGAAACAGCTGGCCTACAGCGTTATGACCGACTCGCAGAAGCATCGCTTCGAGGAAAGCCTCGAACTCGACTTTTCGTTCGGATTGAAGGGGCTGGCCCGTTTCCGCGCCAACGTATTCAACCAGCGCGGAGCCACGGCCGCTGTGTTCCGTCTGATTCCCTTCGAAATCAAGTCTTTTAATCAGCTCGGCCTGCCCGCCGTGGTGAGCAAGCTTTGTGACAAGCCGCGCGGTCTGGTGCTGGTCACGGGACCGACCGGCTCCGGCAAATCGACGACTCTGGCGGCCATGATCGACAAGATCAATAGCGAACGCCACGACCACATCCTCACCATTGAGGATCCCATCGAGTTCGTGCACATGAACAAGAACTGCGTGGTCAACCAGCGCGAACTCCATGCCGATACCAAGAGTTTTACCGATGCCTTACGAGCCGCGCTTCGTGAAGATCCGGATGTCGTGCTGATCGGCGAAATGCGCGATCTGGAGACCATCGAGTCGGCCCTGCGCATCGCCGAAACCGGTCACTTGACCTTCGGCACCTTGCACACCAATTCGGCAACCTCCACCATCAACCGCATCATCGACGTCTTTCCGGCGCACCAACAGCCCCAGATTCGGGCCCAGCTTTCGCTGGTGCTGGAGGGCGTGATGTGCCAAACCCTGCTGCCCACCACGAACGGCAAGGGCCGCGTCATGATCATGGAAATCCTCATCCCCAACCCCGCGGTCCGCAATCTGATTCGCGAGGACAAGATTCACCAGGTCTATTCGGCCATGCAGTCCGGACAAGACAAGTTCGGCATGCAAACGTTTAACCAGGCGCTGGCCACGGCGTACTTCCAGAAGCAGGTTACGTTGGAAACCGCGCTGCAGCGTTCCAGCAATCCGGACGAACTGCAGGAAATGATCAATCGCGGCGCCACTTTGTCGAATCGGGGCGGTACCACCGGATCGGCTTTGGCGCGAGGAGCCACGCAATCGAAAGGCTAGAGCCGAGCAGTGACGGCACATCGCATATGGCGATGGCTACTAAGGAGCAAAGCCCAGCCAGTTGGGCGCAGAGAAGTTCGGAAATCAGCGACCGCCAGTTGAGGAGAGATTAAAACCATGCCAGTTTTCACATTTTCCGGCAAAGACGCCTCCGGACAGAAAATCTCCGGGGAACGGAATTCGCCAAGCAAACAGGCGCTGGGACAGCAGTTGCGACGCGAGCACATTACGCCGGGTGCGATCCGGGAAAAAGGCAAGGAATTCTCCATGCCTACCTTCGGATCGGGTAAGGTCAAGGTCAAGGACATCGCAATTTTCTTCCGCCAGTTCTCGGTGATGATCGATGCCGGGCTGCCGCTGGTGCAATGTCTGGAAATCCTGGCAGCGAACCAGGAAAGCCAGACGTTCCAGAAGACGCTAACCGGCGTCCGCACCACGGTGGAGGGCGGCGCGACGCTGGCCAATGCCATGCGGGGTTACCCCAATGTCTTCGACGACCTCACCACCAACATGATCGAAGCGGGTGAAACCGGCGGTATCCTGGATATCATCTTGCAGCGGCTGGCGACCTACGTCGAAAAGGCGGTTCGCCTGAAAGCGGCCGTGAAATCGGCCCTGATCTATCCCGTGGCGGTCGTAGGCATTGCTACGTTGATTGTCGGTGCCCTGCTCAAGTGGGTCGTACCCATCTTCTCCAACCTTTTTGCTGGACTGGGCGTTGCCCTGCCTCTTCCCACTCGAATCGTCATGGGGTTGAGCGCGTTCGTGCAGAGTTTCTGGTGGGTTGTCATCGGCGGATGCGTAGGCCTGGTTTTCGGCCTTAAGCAGATCCGCAAGCACCCGCGCGGGCGCTATTACTTTGACAAAGTGCTGCTCAAGCTGCCCATTGTCGGTACCCTGTTGCGCAAGATCGCCGTCGGCCGCTTTACGCGCACTCTGGGTACCCTGATTACCTCGGGCGTGCCCATCCTGGAAGGTCTGGCGATCACCGCCAGAACTTCCGGTAACGCCGTTCTGGAAGAAGCGCTGATGAAAGTGCGCAAAGCCATCGAAGAAGGCCGAACCATCGTCGACCCTCTCCGGGAATGTGGTGTGTTTCCGAACATGGTGACTCAAATGATCGGCGTCGGCGAAGCCACTGGCGCGATGGATAGCATGTTGCAGAAGATCGCTGATTTCTACGAAGAAGAAGTGGACGCAGCCACCAAAGATATGTTGGCCATGTTGGAGCCAGCCATCATCGGTGTACTCGGCTTGGTGATCGGAGGCATCGTCATTTCGCTCTATATGCCGCTGTTCGCCATGATCGCCAAGTTGGCTGGCTAGAAAATAATCCGGTTGGGAGACAACGCCCTTCTTTGAGGGCCTCCCAACCCTTTGTGAAAGCCAGCCTCTTGCTGGCAGGTGGAGATTCGGTCGGCCGGGCTTGCGGCTCGTGCCGGATGTTTCTTCCAGGACCTCGGGACTCAATGCAATCGACTTTTGACGAGCGGAATTGGCTGGCTTGGCTGGTCAGAGTACGGATCCTGATCCTGACTTTTCTGCTGGTAATCCAGCTGGCCGTGGCGCACTTCACGCCTGCACTGCTGCCCCTGCGCCTTTTTGTCAGCACCGTCCTCGTGTGGTATGCCTTCTCGCTCTTCTATGCGCTCCTGCTTTCCGCCTGGCATGAGCATCGCTGGCAAGCATCCTTGCAGGTTATGACCGACCTGGTCCTGGTTAGTCTGGTCGTGCATCAGACCGGAGGTTGGGACAGTTCTCTCAACTTCCTCTACCCTCTGGTCATTATCGTGGCCAGCATTCTGCTTCCGCGAGTGTGGGCTTATCTGGTCGCCGCTCTTGCCTTCATTCTTTACGGAACGGTTCTGGAACTCAATTACTACGGTGTTGTCCGGTCTTACTGCACAACTCATCCTGACCTGAAAGCGCTGCAGGGAATCATTCTCGTGAACCTGTTTGCGTTCCTCGCGGTTGCCTACCTGGCCGGCCTGCTGGTCGCCAAGTTACGGCAGGCGCGCGTGCAACTGAAATACGCCAGCGGCGCGCTCGAGGATCTTCAAATCCTGCACGAGAACATTATTCAGTCGGTCAGCAGCGGGTTGATCACAACCGGTCTCGATGGGCGGATTACGCTGGTCAACAGTGCGGCCCAGAAGCTTCTGGAGCGCGCGCCCGCCCAGTTGCTGGGAAAACCGGTCACGGAGTTGTTTTTGGACGCTCTTCCGAACGCCGAGTCGCAGACCCACGCGGAAGTCCGGTTCGACACGGCCGGAACATTCCGCCGGACGGTTCGAGTAAGAGTGGCCGCCCTCAACGTGCCCGAACGCGGTGCCCTCGGCTATGTCTATGCCCTGGATGACCTCACCGAAATCCGTCGTCTGGAGCGCGAAGTCCGCATGCAGGATCGGCTGGCGGCTGTGGGCCGGCTGGCGGCGGCCATCGCCCACGAAATCCGCAATCCGCTTACTTCCATCGCCGGCTCCGTCAGCATGCTCTCCGGCATCCCTGAGATGAGCGAGGAACACCGGCGCCTGCTCGATATCGTCACCCGCGAATCGCACCGCCTGAACGGAATCATCACCGATTTCCTGGCTTACTCCCGCGGCAAACAGTATCACTTCGATAAGACCGACCTGGTGCCCTTGTTGGAGGACACACTCACCCTCATGCGGCACCGCATGACCGTGGAAAATACCGGCATCGTCATTGAGAGCCGGTTTGCCGTCCAGGAAGCCTGGGTGCTCGCCGATGGCGACAGAATCAAACAAGTTTTCTGGAATTTCGCCGAGAACGCCGTCCGCGCCATGCGCGACGGCGGCACGCTCAAGGTCTTAATCGAACCTTTGGCCGATGACTGGCAAGTCAGCTTTGCGGATACCGGAACCGGAATGACTCCGCAACAGACGGAAAAGATCTTCGAGCCCTTCCAATCGAACTTTGAAGGCGGCACCGGCCTCGGACTGGCGGTCGTCTACCAGATCGTACAGGCGCACGAAGGCAAGGTGTGGGCGCGCTCCAAGCCCGGGCAGGGAACCACGTTCGTCATGCGGCTGCGGCGGCTCGAGGCCGAGCGGCAGCCTTCCAGTGCTCCCACCGAAAAATCTTTTGCCAGCCCCTCGCTGCCCGCGGCTCAGTCCGCACAACTCGCGGCTGCGGCGGCGGAAGGGAGGGTGCGTGGCTAACATCCTGGTTTGCGACGATGAGCGCTCCATCTGCGAAATGCTCGACATTGCCCTGCGCCGTGACGGACATCGCGTCGAGACCGTGCAATCCGGTCAGGCTGCCAAGAACAAGATCGACGGCGCCCTTTACGATCTCATCATCACCGACATCAAGATGCCGAACATCGACGGCATCGAGGTTCTGCGTCATGCTCATCGCGTTTCCCCCGATTCCCCGGTCATCCTTATCACCGCCGTGGACGACTACGAAGCCGCTGTGGAAGCGGTAAAAGCCGGAGGCGCGTCGGATTACATTCGCAAGAGTCCCGGCCTGGTCGACGAAATCAAGCTTGCCATTAACCGCGTGCTCGAAAAACTGTCTCTCAGCAAACAGAATTTCGCCCTGCGCCGCGACGCCGCCTCCCACAACTCGCTCGACAACATCATCGGCTCCAGCGCCGCCATGGAGCGGCTAAAACACACCGTCCGCACCGTCGCTTCCACCGCCAGCACGGTTCTGA
>Ga0208190_1000105_pt1 | contig 31988 bp, 30 predicted proteins | sample June2015DPH_13_1_FD_184708 | JGI IMG/M metagenome (GOLD analysis project Ga0208190, IMG submission 184708) | Peatland microbial communities from SPRUCE experiment site at the Marcell Experimental Forest, Minnesota, USA - June2015DPH_13_10... | ecosystem: Environmental > Terrestrial > Soil >... | reverse complement strand
CGTGCTCATCTCCACCACCGAGCACTTGCTCTCGGCTTTCATCGGCTTAGGCATAGACAATGCCATTGTGGAACTCGACAACCTCGAACTTCCCATTCTGGACGGCAGCGCTCTCCCCTTTATCGAGCTGATCCAGCAGGTCGGCATCCGCAAACAGCGCCGCCCCCGCAAGTATCTCAAGATTCTCCGCGAGGTCGAGATGCGCGAGGGCAACAAGTTCATCTCGGTCTATCCCGCCGACAGCTTCTCGGTCTCTTACTCGATCAACTTTCCCCACCCGCTCATCGGAAAAGAAACATTGCAGGTGGAGTTGGTCAACGGCAGTTACCTGCGCCATATCGCCGCTGCCCGCACCTTCGGTTCGCGCGAGGAAGAAAAAGCCATGCGCAACATGGGGCTGATCCGCGGCGCCTCTCGCGACAACTGCATCGTGCTCACTCGCGACGGAATCGAAAACGGTCCGCTCCGCTTCCCCGACGAGTTCGTGCGCCACAAAGTGCTCGATCTGGTTGGCGACCTTGCGCTCCTGGGCAAGCCAATCCTCGGCAGGATCGTCGCCGATCGCGCCGGTCACGCCATGCACACCGCCCTGGTCTCCCGCATCCTCCGCGACAAAACCCTGTGGGAGGAAGTCACGCTGCCTGAGGAAGAGAAACCCAACGTGACCCACTACACCGCTCACGCTGCAGTCGGATCCTCGGTGTAAGCCGGCGAGACTGATCTAACGCTTTTTTGTTGACTGGATCAGTCGCGGGAGGCCTTTCAGTCGGCAGGCTCGCAAGGAACTTCGCTGCTTTCGCAGCCGGCCTCAGGTTGTTCCTTTCGCAACCGCTCGAGTTCAGCCCGAGTCTGGCTGATAAGCAAAGCGGCGAACTGCCGCGCGGACCGCTGGCGCTCCGCCGACAGATCCTTCACTCGCATGTTCAGCAGAGGGATGTCTTCTTCAAACCAACGCAGGGTTTTCTGTACGCGATCAATGCGGTAAGCGGTAGGAAGCATGGCAACGGTTCTCCAGTATCCCTACAGAGTGCCACGCGCAGCCGCAGGCACAAAGTTACAAAGTGAATACCCTGGGATTGAAGAATGAGGAATGAGGACCCGCCTATTGGATGGATTCGGAGCTTGACTGGTTTGACCTGGGAAGCTGCTTTTCCATTTGGTCGTTGAGCCATTTTTCGAGGAATTCCAGCGTGCTCTCCGGCACATTGAGAAAGCGTAATCCGGCGCGTCCTTTAATATCGGCCCAGGCCAGTTCCGCGTTCAGATCCAGCGCCTGTTTGGTTTCGGGCAGCGTAAATTGCAAACGAGGGGTAGCATTCTTGGGAAGCGCCTGATGCACCAGGAGGGCGATGCCACCCTCGCTGACATCCGTGCTCGTGGCTTGTAATTCCTTTTCGCCCAGAACCACACGGACCGGCATCTTAACTGCGTGGCGGAAATAGCGCCGCCGCTCTCGTTCCATGAAATTCAGCGCGGCGTGGAAGCAGCGCGACGCATTTAAGGTGCTAACCGGCTTTTGCAGAACAAAGTTTACTCCCATATCGAAGGCTGCCTGGGTCGTCGTCTTTTTTCCGTTCAGAAGGGCAAAGGCCACGGAGTTCTTATTGCTGGGCGTGGCGCGCAAGCCTTGCAGAACCTCCAGACCGCCGGGCAGGTCATCGCAGTCCACAATCACGGCGTCAAACTTTTCCGAGATCAGAATCTCGCTGGCTTTTTTCGCCTCCTGGCAGACTTCGACCTGAATGGACAGCTTCTCCAACGTCGGGCGAATCACCCGAAACACTTCAGCATCCCGACTCAACAGCAGAGACTCCAACGCCATGCTCTAATTCTAGCGGGGAGCGCAAACCGGGCGATAGTAACCAAGGTATCGGATGATTTGCGTCGGAGACAACGGCAGGCCGAACCTATGAGGATTCCGAAAACGGGAATGATCACATGGGCCGAGAAAAGGTCTTGGTGGAAACTAGCGGAATAAAGCGCGACGCTGCCTCGCTGGCGACGTCGAATCTCGTCTATCTCTCTCTCGGGTCAAACGTCGGCGAGCGCGAGGCGCAACTGCGTGAGGCCCAGTCTCGGCTAGGCGCGGCCGGTCGCATCGTGGCAGCATCATCTTTTTATGAAACCGAGCCCGTAGAGTTCACCCAACAACCCTGGTTCTTGAATTGTGCGGTCGCGCTCGACACCCACCAGACGCCGGCACGGCTGATGACTTCGATTCTCCGCATTGAGCGGGAAATGGGGCGGCGGCGCGTACAGAAGAAAGGCCCGCGCACCATCGACATTGACATTCTCTTGTTCGGCAATGTCATCGTCGAATCGAAGCAGCTCACAATTCCGCATCCCGCAATGCACCTGCGCCGTTTCGTCCTCGAGCCTTTGGCGGAAATTGCGCCCGACGTCCAGCACCCGGTATTCAAGAAAACAATTCGCGAACTGCTTGACGCGCTGCCGGCAGGGCAGGCAGTAAGACGGATACCGCGGTCCGAGAGGGCCAACGACTAACGACCGCCGACCAACGACGGTCCTACGGCACGATGATTCGGCTGCCGGCTTCCTGCGGCGCAGCCACGGCCGATTGCTTCTCGGGAAACTGGGCGGAGAGAAAGTCGATAAAGGCGCGCGACTTCGGCCGGCCCGACGTGCGTCCATGCGCCAGCCGAACCAGGAACACCAGAGCCTTGAGCACCTCGGAATCGCGCAGCCTGGAGTATCCCAACTGTTTCTGCTCGGCCTCGCGAAACTGCTTTAACATCTCTTCCACCTGCGCTGCCACCGCATGCTGCGCGGCACTGGTCAGGGGCTGCTCGTAGTGCAGGCCGGAGTTCGCCAGCCGCTCATAGCTCGTGCTCAACGCCGTGAGCGCAGCGATCAAATCGCGATCGTTCAGGCTGCGATCGGCGTGAGCCGCCTTCACCAGAGCGAAGCTCAAGCCCATGAGCAAGTGTTCGCGCTCATAGGTGAATTGCTCGGAAATCTCGACCTGCAGGAACAACGACGCGCGGTCGAACTCGTCGGCGGAACGCGGCTTCTCATGTTCCCGCGCTTGCTGCAGGTACGGGCAGTCACTCGGACAATCCAGTGTTACTTCACGCTGCTCGCCACAGCACTGCGGGCAGATGCGTCCGTGGACGGCGGGACAGAAGCGTTTCTCTTTGCGAATGTCGCAGATCGCGCAACTCAAATCGGCATTCTCCTCTTTAGCATTATGGCACCGGTGAGCAATTAGCAATTGGCCATTAGCGTTTGCCCCGCCAATTGCTAACTGCCAATTGCTGCCGCTGGCACGCGTGTTTGGGCCATTTCGGGAGCCTCCTTTGCAGATGAGCATGTAAAAATGCCCCTTTGGGAGTGCTAACTTTGCGGAACCCGCGTAGAATGAGGGTGTTTTCCACAGGGAAGTGGTATAAGATCGAGCCCGCTGGAATTAAATTTCGAATCTTTTCAAGGAGGAAATATGGCATCAGGTTTGACCAAGACTCAACTCGTCCGTCATCTGGCCGAGAAAGTTGAACTCCCCAACAAGACCGTGGCGTTGTTTCTCGAGCAATTGGCCGACGTCGCTGTGAAGGAGACCAAGAAGAACGGTGTGTTCGTTGTGCCCGGCCTGGGCCGGTTGGTGAAGGCGCATCGCAAGGCCCGCGTAGGACGTAATCCGCAGACGGGCGAGCCCATCCAGATCAAGGCCAAGACCGTGGTAAAGTTCCGCGTAGCCAAGGCCGCCAAGGACGCGATCGCTCCCAAGAAGTAGTATCTGTGATTGACATTGATTCTGAAGGCCGGCTTAGGCCGGCCTTTGAATTTCTGCAAGCCTCGCATTTTGCCCGACTATGCTGAACTGGATCGTAATCGGAATCGGCGATATCGCAACCCGTCGCGTTATTCCCGCGATCCAGGCCGAAGCCAGAAGCCGCTTGTATGGCCTGGTCACGCGGGATCCGGCAAAAGCTGACCTCTACGACGTGCGGGCGTGGACGACCCTCGACGAAGCTCTCGCCGATCCCGCGGTTCAAGCGGTTTACATCGCTACTCCCGTTTTCCTTCACGCGCCCCAGACAATCCAATCCCTTCGCGCTGGCAAGCACGTAATGTGTGAGAAGCCCATGGCCATGAACGAGGCCGAAGCGCGCTCCATGGTGCAGGCTGCGGAAGAAGGCCGCACCTTCGGCGTGGCCTACTATCGCAGAGCCTATCCCAAGGTGCTGCGCGCGAAACAACTGCTGGAAGCCGGCGTCATCGGCCAGCCCCTGCTCGCCGAACTCACATGCCACGAATGGCGTGATGAACAGGGAAGTCACCGCAGTTGGCTGATCGATCCAGCTCAAGCCGGGGGCGGACCGCTCTACGACATCGCCTCGCACCGCATCGACGTGGCGAACTTCTTATTCGGTCAGCCCAACCGCGCTACCGGCTATCTTTCGAATGCGGTGCACTCCTACGCCGTGGAAGACAATGCGACCGTGCTGATCGACTACGCGGGCGGAGTGCGCACCATCGTGGACGTGCGCTGGCATTCGAAGGTGAAGCGCGACCAATGCCGCATCCTGGGCACAGAGGGAGAAATGGAGTTAAGTCCGCTGAATGGTCCCGATCTGATCTATCCCGGCGGCCACGAGAACCTTCCAAACCACGCCAACGTACACGGTCCCATGATCGAGAACTTCGTGGATGCCGTGCTCGGCAAGGCTCCACTCATAGCCAGTGGAGCCGCTGCGTTCTGGACGGACTGGGTGACGGAGCGGGTGCGACGAAGTGGTATTGAATAACGGTCGCTCCACCGGTGCACTCGTTTTAACAATTGTTTCTCTCCGCCGGCAGGCGTTCCTGGCTTGATTACGAGTTCTGAGAAACACCTCGTTTCTCGTCCTACTAGCTTGTGACCTCGATCACCGCCAATCGCTCGATTCCTGCCTATAAGTGAACAGTTAAGAGTAGTTCCACGGGCCTTAAGGCTGATTAGGCTTCATGCCGCGCCCGTGAACACACATGGATGAAGATGCCCATTCCCGTGTGAATCCTTGGGTCGTCACATTTGCCGTGATGCTGGCGACCTTCATGGAAGTACTCGACACCACGGTCGTCAACGTATCCATCCCTCACATCGCCGGAAACCTCGCCGCTACCATCGAAGAAGGGACGTGGGTGGTCACGTCGTACCTCGTGTCCAACGCGATCATCCTGCCCATGTCGGGATGGCTGGCGAATTATATCGGCAGAAAAAAGCTGCTCCTTACTTGCGTGGCGGGCTTCACGGTGACATCCTTGTTCTGCGGACTGGCGACCACCCTTCCGGCCCTGATCTTTTTCCGCGTGCTTCAGGGACTTACCGGCGGGGGATTGCAGCCTCTGGCGCAGGCCATCCTGCTGGAAACCTTTCCTGAGCAAAAGCATGGCCAAGCCATGGCCGCATTCGGCATCGGTATTTTGCTGGCGCCGATTCTCGGGCCAACGCTGGGTGGTTGGATTACCGACAACTACAGCTGGCGTTGGATTTTCTATCTCAACCTTCCCGTCGGCGTCCTGTCTCTCCTGATGATGAACCGATTCATATTCGATCCGCCCTACATCAAGCGCACAAAGGGGCGAGTTGACCTGTGGGGCATCGGGTTTCTCGCTCTTGGCTTGGGCACGCTGCAGGTGGTCCTCGATACCGGTCAGCGAAAAGACTGGTTTTCGTCCCACTACATTCGCTTTTTTGCCGCACTCTGCGTTTTCGGGTTAGTGGCGTTGGTAATTCGAGAGCTGAAAACCGAGAAGCCCGTAGTGGACCTGCGCGCTCTGGCGAATCGCTCCTTCAGTGCCGGAGTGTTTCTCATGAGCTTGTTGGGCTTCATCCTCTACTCCAGCCTGGTATTGTTGCCCATTTACCTGCAAACGCTGCTGGGGTATCCGGCCTACAACGCCGGCCTGGCGCTCTCTCCTCGCGGCCTCGGTTCGCTGGCCACGACTCCGCTGGCGGGATACTTGACCAGTAAAACTGACCCTCGCAGGCTTCTGGTATTTGGCCTCGTGCTCGGCTCGCTGACGATGTTCAGTCTTTCCGGCCTCAATTTGAACGCCGGCTATTGGGATATCTTTTGGCCACAGGTATTTCAGGGCGTGGCTCTGAGTTTCCTGTTCATTCCACTCATGGCCCTCAGCATGGCTGGGATTCCCAAAGAGAAAATGGGAAACGCCACCAGCATTTTCAACCTGATGCGCAATATCGGAGGCAGCGTTGGCATCGCAGTTATGACCACCTTCCTGGCTCGCCGAACCCAAATGCATCAAAACGTACTGGTCGGCAAGATTACAGCGGGCAATTTGAAAACCGGGAGCATGCTCCAGGGCATGCAGGGGTGGTTCCACAGGAACGGTGTGGATAGCTATGTGGCATCGCGCAGAGCCTGGGCTTCCCTCTACGGAATGGTCCAACGAAACGCCTCTATGTTGTCCTTCGTAGAAGCCTTCTGGGTAATGGGAGTCTTGTTTCTCGTGATGATGCCGTTTGTCCTGCTTTTGCGAAACCCTAGACGGAAACCTCCGCTTCCGGGCCCGCCGCCCCCCGCAGAGCAAATCACGGAGGTTCATGAAGAATCGCAGGACGAAGAACTGCTCCTCGTCCATGGATAGGCGTTTAGGCACCTCGCCGCTCTTCTTTCAGTGCTACTAAAAGAGTTCGGGTCAGCGGAGGTGCTAGCCCCCGGGCCCGTCATTGGAGACATATTGCTCGAGCGACTCCAATTCCCGGCTGAGGTCATCGACGCGCCACTCCAGCAAGTTGCGGATGGAGAGAATCCCCAGCAGCTTGCCATTGTCGTCGGCTACCGGCAGATGACGGAAGTGGCGCTCCAGCATGGTGGTGAGCGCCTCGCCCGCACCGGTCTTCCGCGTTGCCATCTCCACCGGCGTGGTCATCAGTTCGCGGACCGGCGTGGTCTGGGGGTCGGTTCGGGTGAGCGCCATCTTGCGCAGAACGTCGCGTTCCGTGAAGATCCCGGCAACCCGGTATTCGGAGTCCACGACGGCGACGGCGCCAACGTGGTGGTCGAGCATTTTGTTGACGGCGTCGGCTACGCTGGCATCGAGTGGAACCGCCGCGATTTCCCGGTCACAAAGTTCCAGTACGCTCATAAACACCTCCTCCGGCTTCCCAAGCACCCACTGAGCCGGGTCCAATCCGAATCAGAAACAGGATTGATGAATTATGCTCGCGGCGAAGCCGATGTCAAGTGAATTGAAAGAGAAATTCACGAAATCTTAGCCCCCATCGCCGAAAAACGGAATTTGAACGGCGCTTTTCTTTGGACTTCAGCCGTTCGGCTCCATGGTTCCCCCAATGATAGCCTCTGCTTCAATCTCCACCAGAATCTCCGGCGAGATCAAAGCGCTGACCTGGACCATCGAGGTCGCGGGACGAATGTCGCCGAAGAACTCTCCATGCGCCTTGCCAATCTTCTCCCACTCCGCGATGTTGGTTACGAACATGCGAGTGCGCACGACGTCTTTCATGCTGGCGCCGGCCTTCTGCAGAGCGCTCTCGATGTTCTTCAGAGTCTGCACCGCCTGGGCGTAGGCATCTCCCACACCCACAATTTTGCCGTCCGGTCCGGTCGCCGTAGTGCCCGATACGTGCACGTAGGGTCCTACCTTCACCGCGCGCGAGTAGCCCACAATGGGCTCCCAAGGTGTGCCGCTGGAGATGTTCATTCTTTCCATTTGCCTGGTTTCCTCTCTTGCTTGCTTTCCGCTTCTTGGACATTGATTCTATTCGTTGCCGGGGGTGTTCTGAGTTAGCAGTCGACACCTGCGTGTGCTAATAAAACACGCTGCAACCTTGCAAGGGCTTGCCAACGTCCAATGATCAAGGAAAACGATGCGCCCGATAAACAAAAGTCACTTGCGTTTGCGGCCAAACTGGGATAACTAGTTAGTCACGAAGATTGGGAGAGCCGTGCTGCAGCGCGGCTTTCAGGGGGCCCAAAGAGGCATGATTCCGGAATCTCATCCGCTGCGGCAACTGTTCCAGGAATTAGTAGGACGCCACTATGCCGAGGAGATCGGCATCCGCGATCCGCAAGTCGTAGCCTATGTCTCGCATCTACTGGCGGAGTTCTGCGAAGCCGACCAGTTGTTCAAGATTCACGACGCAGCCGACCGTCCGCTCGCCGACCTGGGCGAGATGCTCATCGAGTCGGACCCGATCTACGGCCCCGCGCCCTCGTTTGACCGTGAACGCCAGGTACGCAAGCACATTGGAGACTACGCGTTGTTCTTCGCCGGGATGTTTCCCGAGAGCATCAACCACTTCCGGTTGCGCCGTCACCGCCTGGAGAATTTTGTGGAGTGGATCAAAGCAGGGAAAGAAAGCTACCATATCGTCTCCAAGTTCGAGCACTTCGAATACGCCAAGGTGGCTCCGCTGTTTGCGAATCTTTCGCGCGAGTTCGAGGGCTGCGTCTACGGGCTCAATATGGTGAAGAACGATCTGCAGGAGATGCAGCACCCGATCGTGCGCCGCAGCAACGAACTGCTTATGTAGACTCGTTAAGGTCGGGGCGTCCGCCGATGCGGTAAAAACTGAGAGCGTTGTTCCCCTGCACCAGTTTTCGGATTCTCCGCAGCGACCCAAACTCTCCGCCCGGATCGAACTTCTTTTCATGCTCCGCGATGACTAAAGTCATAGCCCAGACCAGCGATGAATCCGCCAGAACCGTGAGAGTTTCTTCATAAGCACGTTGCAATCGATAAGGCGGATCGAGGAACACCACATCGGCGGCGACGTGCTCGCGCTGCAGACGCCAGAGAATTCCGGAAAGATCGTCGCGCAGTATCTTGTATCCCTCCGCGATTCCCAAGCTCTGCAGGTTCTGCTCAATCAACTTCGCCGCCGGGGCTGAGGTCTCCACAAAGTAGGTGTGCTTGGCTCCGCGGCTAAGCGCTTCAATCCCGACCGCGCCTGTCCCCGCGAACAGATCCAGCCACACCGTGCCTTCGAGCGCCGCGGGATTGCCGGCGGTGATCACGTTGAACAATGTCTCGCGCAAGCGGTCGGAAGTAGGACGAATGTCCTTCCCGCCCAATGAGCGCAGCGGACGCCCCCGGTATTTGCCGGCGATTACGCGCATGGCTTTGTACTTCCGATTAGCGGAGCCAATATATCCGACCATGTAGAATAACTGTAGTAACCGAGACCTCATGAGAAGTTTTTCCATTCACGTCGGGCGCCTGTTCGGAGTTGAGGTCCGCCTTCACTTGACCTTCCTGATCCTGCCTCTGTTTGTTTTCTGGACGGAATACAACGCCAACCACCCCGCCAACGGCCCGCGGGACCTGGCACTCGTAGGAATTGTGCTGGCCTGCGTCGTGGCCCACGAAGCCGGACACATGCTCGTGGCGTGGCGCTTCGGACTAATCCCCAAGGCGGTCATTCTCCTGCCGCTCGGCGGCGTAACTGTTTTCGATGAATCGCGCGCGGAGCAGCCCGAGTCTCCTGCGGCCGCGTGGCAGCGGGAAGTTCGTGTGGCTCTTACCGGGCCGCTGGTGAATCTCGTTTTCGCGCTGCTTGCAGCCGGCATTATCCTCGCGTCTGTTCCCGGAGTAAAGCTTTGGGAGTTGCCCCCGTTGCGGCCCAGCAACCTGCCGGCTAGCCTGGTATGGGCCAACCTCTACATCGCCGGTTTGAATCTTTTGCCGGCCTATCCTCTCGATGGAGGCCGGGTTCTACGCGCGTTTTTCGCGCGCACCATTGATCCCGCCGCTGCCACGCGCCGCGCCGTTTCCATCAGCCACGCCCTAGCGATGGTTTTGATGGTTGCGGGTTTGTTCAGCAATACCTGGCTCACCATCGTGGGCATCATTATCTTTTCGGCGGCACAACTGGAGGAGCGCGCAGTCATCTTCCAATCAGTTTTGGACAATGTGCGGCTCGAAGAAGTCATGCTCACCGACTTCGCAACTCTCTCGCCAGCGGACACTCTTGAAGACGCACTGGATAAGGCAGTGCATTCGTTGCAGGATGATTTCCCCGTGGTCCGCGGCAGCGACATGGTGGGCGTGATTTCCCGCCAGCGCATTCTGGAAGCGCTGCGCGTGGAAGGCAACGGCTACGTGCAGGCCGTGATGAACAAGATCTTCGAAGTCTCCATTCGGCAGGAGTCGCTGGCTTCCGCCTTCCGCAAACTTACCGCGCGCAATCTCAGCATCATTCCGGTGGTCGAGGATCAGCGACTGGTGGGCATTGTCACGCTGCAAAACCTGATGCACTCGATGGCGCTGTTGGCGGAGAGTCGCAAGCTGCGGCGGGATAGTGCGGAGTCGTAGGTTTCGCGAGGCAGAACTCAGCCATCGTAATCCTTTAGAACAACCGCACCGCCTTCGCCTGGCGCACTGCCGGAATCTCCTCCAGCCTCCTCAGCACTGCATCGGGCACCTGCCCATCCACGTGGACTACGGCGATCGCTTCACGCGGCTCCGAGGATGCCTCGGCGCTGCGACGCCCTAACGAGAAGTCCGCGATGTTGATCTCACTTTCGCCCAGGATCGTGCCCACCTTGCCGATCACGCCCGGAACGTCGTTGTTTCGCAGGTAAATGAGATTACGCTCGAGCGGCGCTTCCACGTCGATGCCGTCGATGTGCAGCAGCCGGGGCGCGGTCCCATGCAGAACGGCGCCTTTTACCATGTGTTCTTCCGTTGAACTCTTTAGAAAAACTGATAGCACGCTCCCGGCGCCGCCAGTTGAGGCTTTCGCCTTGTGCGCCTCATGAATGCGAAGCCCGCGAAGATCAGCCAGGGAAGCCGCATTCACCAGATTAGCTTTTTCCTCCAGCGCCTGGTTGAGGATGCCCTTGATCGCCGCATTACGAATGAGTTCCGTCTTCCACTCGGCAATATGTCCGCTGTAGCGCAGCGAAATCTCCTCCATCGAGCCTTCGGAGATCTGCGCGAGAAATGCCCCCATACGCTCCGCGAGAACTATGTAGGGCTGCATCTCGGCGTACTCTTCGGCGGAAACTGAGGGCACGTTCACTGCGTTCTGAATCACGCCATGCTTCAGATATTCCCGAACCTGTTGCGCGATCTGCACCCCCACGGCTTCCTGCGCCTCAAAAGTCTGCCCGCCGATGTGAGGCGTGAGAATGACATTCTCCATCGCCTGAAGAGGTGAGCTCTTCAAAGGCTCTTCGTTGAAGACGTCGAGCGCCGCGGCTGCCACATGGCCTTGTTTCAACGCCTGCAACAGGTCAGCCTCGTTCACCAGCTCTCCCCGCGCGCAATTCACCAGCCGCACGCCCTTCTTCATCTTCTTGATTGCGGATTCGTTGATCATGCCGGCGGTCTGCGGCGTTAGGCCCACGTGCAAAGTGATGTAGTCGGCAGCCGCATAAAGCTCATCCAGACTCGCGATGCGGATTCCCTGCTCCTTGGCCACGCCCACGGAAACGAACGGATCATGTCCAACGATCTCCATGCCGAAGGCGCGTGCCCTTCGCGCCACTTCCATCCCAATGCGGCCAAGCCCGGCGATGCCCAGCGTCTTGCCTCGCAGCTCCGTGCCTTGCAACGACTTCTTCTCCCATTTGCCGGCATGCATGAGCGCATCCGCGCGGCAGAGATGGCGAGCCATGGCCAGCATCATGCCCAGCGTCTGTTCCGCCACGGCCACGGCATTTGCCCCGGGTGTGTTCATCACCGCAATGCCCTGGCGGGTAGCCGCATCCAGGTCGATGTTGTCCACACCCACGCCGGCCCGGCCAATCACGCGCAGCTTCTTGGCATGCGACAGCAATGCCGCATCCGCCTGCACCGCCGAGCGCACAATCAGCGCGTCGGCCGATTCCAGTTGATCCGCCAATTTTCCATCCAACTGGTCCGCCGTGAGCACGATCCAGCCGGGCTCTCGAAGCTGATCCACCGCGGATGCGGAGATCTTCTCTGCTATGACGATTTTCATTGAAATGGATGCGCTCATCGCTTTCTTAAGACCTCGCAGAAAAGATCGGATGGAAGAACTGCTTCGTACTCACGCTCCCACCAGTTGCCGCTTCCCAGACAGGCCGCGTGCGTACACTTCCTGCGCCGCACGCACGGCCGCGCCATACTCGACCGGCTTTCCGGTTACGCGGGCGAGCACATGCTCCAACGCGCCTAGAATGCCGACTGTATCCAGGTAGTCGTAGTAGCCGATGTGCGCGATGCGGAAAAGCTGTCCTTTCATTTCGCCCTGTCCGTTGGCCACAACCGCATCGAACGTCTCGCGGAATTCCTTGACGATCTTTCCAGAATCAATTCCCTGCGGCGAACAGATCGCGGTGAGTGCAGCCGCTGGTGACGCGGCGTACAGTTTCAGGCCTAGGGCCTCACCCCCTGCCCGCGTCATTTCCGCGCAGAGTTCGGCATTGTCGACCAACTCTTCGCGTCCCTTGGACAAGTCGCCATTCCCCATTCCCCGCACAAACTCCAAGGCCGCTCCAAGGGCCGCAAACAGTGAGGTTGCCGGGGTATAAGCCGATTCGCCCTTCGCCGCTGACTTGCGCTCCTTGCGTAAGTCGAAGTAATAGCGCGGAGAAGTCGTCGTATCCATTCGCCGCCACGCCCGCTCGCTCACCGCGCAATACGCAAGCCCCGGCGGAATCATCAGGGCCTTCTGGGAACCGCCGATGATAAAATCCACGCCCCAGCCGTCCACATCAAGATGGGTTGTGCCCAGCCCGGTGATGGCATCGACTACCAGCAGGGTGTCGTCACCGTTAGCGCGCACGATCTCGGCAATGCCTTGCACATCATGGCGGGCGCCGGTGGAGCTTTCGGTTGCCTGCACGAACACCGCGCGCACGTTGGGAGTCAGCTTCGCGCGAATGTCATCGAGCGAGAACGTTTTGCCGTAAGGCGCGGTCAACACGTCCACGCTGCAGCCGAACGCCTTGGCCAGACCGGTCCAGCGCTCGCCGAACTTGCCAGCCGTGAGCACCAAGACTCTATCGCCGGGCGAGGTCAGGTTTGAAACCGAGGCTTCCATCACGCCCGTGCCCGAGCAAGCCAGCACCAGCACGTCGTTCTGGGTGCCGATGAAGTCTTTCATGTCGGCGAGCACACGCTGGAACAACGCGCGGAAGTCGGCCGTGCGGTGATGCGCCGTGAATGAAGCCATAGCCGTTTGCGCCGCCGGCAGCAGCGGAGTTGGCCCGGGAGTAAAAAGACGGTTCTTGCGCAGCATAGGTAAGGTCCTTATCGAAGGGATAATCCATTAGTTTACCGGAACCGCGCGCCCGTGCGGTGATTCCGGTCACAACGCCGTTAGAGTTCCTCCCGCCGTCTATAATCCCCTCATGAGCCTGATCGACCAGATCCAGCAAGACATCACCGCCGCCATGAAGGCGCGCGCGGAGCAACGTCTCTCTACCCTGCGCATGGTCAAGAGCGCGCTGAAGAACCGCGAAATCGAGAAGATGGCGCCGCTCGATGACAAGGAGTCTCAGGCCGTACTTACCACGCTGATCAAGCAGCGCAAGGAATCCGTCGAGCAGTTCACCAAGGGCGGGCGGCAGGAGATGGCCGACAAAGAAGCCGCCGAAATCGTGCTGATCGAAGCTTATCTGCCCAAAGCCGCCGGCGAGGCCGAAATCGTGGCCGGAGTAAAAGCCGTGATCGCCGAGATGGGATCTCCTACCATGAAAGACATGGGCACGGTGATGAAGAATGCCATGGCGCGGTTCTCCGGCGCGGGGATGCGCGTGGATGGGAAGGTGGTTAGCGAAGCGGTGAAGCGGGAGTTGGCGGGGAAGTAGAAGTGGCAGATCAGATACGTCCGAATCTCAAGCCCGTACGCCCCGCTCTTTCGGGCATGGACTTACTCGACCGCAGCTAATACGCTTCCTTCCGATGGCGGAACGAGTGCAGCACCACATCGGTCCCATAGATGTCGTACCGCAAGCGGTACTCACGCCAGCGAATTCGCCATTGCCCATCAGATTTGATGTCCGTGAGCTTCTTGATGGGTGTTTGGCGCTCTGGTTATACGGGTCCTCGCGGAGGATTGCCGCCAATTCCTGCAAGGCGCCTTCGAGAATGGGATTGCCTTTCGCGGTTTTCCGAAAGTCCCGGTCAAACGAAGGCGTCGCCAGCACTCGGAATGAAGGGATCATGTTGTAAAGCTTATTTTTTTGTCTTTTTTGTGGAAGTTTTCAGTTCTGCCAGAAACTCGCTCACGTCGCGGGCCTTGCCCTCACGATATTCCGCGTTACTCTTCGCAATGTGGCTGTTAAGCTCGGAATCGTGAAGCTCCAGGTAATCCTCCAAATCATCCACATGCATGATGCCAACCACGGGGATGCCGTCTTTTTCGAGAATGAAGTACTCGCGATTGACATGAGCCCGACGGACAACCTGCCCAAGGTTGATACGCGCTTTCGTGAGAGGAATGCGATGAACAACGCGTTTCATAAACGAACCTTCCCGGTTTCTAGATCAACATTGATTAACGTTAATCAATGTTGATTATAGCACTCCATCACCTGTTACTTGCTCCTCTGCCACTCCCGGTACGCCTCACTCTTTGAGATTCCCCGCTCCTTCGCCAATTTCTTTAGCGCGGCCTTTTCATCCAGCTTCTCTTCCGCCATAATCTGCGCCAGCCGACGGGCGAGGTTACCCGTGCTGACACGAACTTCTTCTTCCTCAGCCTTCCCGATCAGCAGTGTGATCTCGCCTTTCACTCCGTCGCGAGACTTCAGCGTTTCCAGGATCTCGCTCGCGCGGCCGCGCAGAAATTCTTCGTGCAGCTTGGTCACTTCACGCGCAATCACCACATGCCGGTTTTGTCCCAGAACCTCGACGACATCCGAAAGCGCCTCGACGATGCGGTGCGGAGCCTCGTAGAAAACCTGAGTGCGCGGCGATGTCTGGATCGCCTCCAGAACTGCCCGCCGCTCGCCGCGCTTGGCGGGCAGAAATCCACTGAAGCGAAACGAATCGGTCGGCAATCCGCTGGCCACCAACGCCGCCAGAAACGCCGACGCCCCGGGGATCGGCACCACCGGCACATGGTGCCGAATGGCCAGCGAAATCAGCCGGTAGCCGGGATCGGAAATTCCCGGCATGCCCGCATCGGTCACCAGCGCGACACTCGCCCCCTCCTGTATTTCCTTCACCAACTCAGCCGCGCGTGTCATCTCATTGTGCTCGTGATAGCTGACGGTGCGAGTGGTGATGCCGTAGTGATTGAGCAGCTTCTGCGTTTGCCGCGTGTCTTCGCACGCGATCTGATCCACCTCCTTCAGCACGCGCACGGCGCGCAGCGTGATGTCTTCGAGGTTGCCGATGGGCGTGGCGACAAGATAAAGGGCCGGCCCCGCAGCCTGCACGGTTGAGGCGGTCTTGTGTCTGGCTCCTTTTGATTGAGCCTGGCCATGGACCCCAGGGTCGGGGAATTCGTCGTCAGTATCGTCAGCGTCCTTCATAGCCGGAAGTCTAGCACCGCCGCCGTAACCCAGAGCCATCGTCAGCCGTTATGCTAAGGTACGCACGTCTTCTGGAGAACTCCGTGACCGCCAACGATTTTCGCCGATTCGCTCTTGCTCTTCCTGAAACAGCAGAGAGCGCTCATATGGACCATCCGGATTTTCGTGTGCGCGGAAAGATCTTCGCTACGCTCGATCATCCCGCGAAGGGTTGGGGCATGGTCAAGCTCACACCCGAGCAGCAACATGACTTCTCGCAAGCCGATCCGGCGGTCTTTGTGCCGGTGAACGGCGTCTGGGGGCGTCGAGGCGCCACCAATATCCATCTGAAGAGCGTCGATAGGAAAACGCTGCAGCGGGCAATCTCTTCCGCTTGGCGAAACACCGCGCCGAAGCGTCTTGCGCAACAATTCCCGGAAGACCCTTCCGCGTGAATACCGCGCGTTCCTGATCGCACGATGCCCGCAGTCCGAATTGACGCAATCGACTTCCGCCCCTAGAATCAAGGTGAAAGTGATTTTTCCTCACAACCGTCTCAAAACCCATGCCTCTTTACGAATATGAATGCGAGAAGTGCGGTCACCGCTTCGAGAAAATCCAGAAGTTCTCCGACAAGATGGTCAAGAAGTGTCCGGAGTGCGGGGGCAAAGTTGAGCAGATGATTTCCGCGCCGGCCGTGCAGTTCAAGGGATCGGGGTGGTACGTCACCGACTACGGAAACAAGGCCAACACGCACGCTTCTTCGTCCGACAACACAGACTCAAAAAAAGAAGATTCCAAGAAAGACGAGAAATCCAAATCGGAGAGCTCGGCCAAGGAAGGCTCGTCGAAAGAACGGCCGTCGAAGGAAAGCTCCTCGAAGGATGGTTCTGCGAAAGAGAAGTCCAGCAAAGAAAGCTCGTCGAAAGAAAGCTCGTCGCGGAAGTCCGAAAAGCGAAAGTAGCGGCAATCGACGGCCGGACGCGGTTTCTCCTTACTTCAGCTCCCGCTCAAAGTGATCCTCAATCATGTGGAACAGGTGGTCGCGGGCATCGCTGCCCGCGATGCTGTGCGTTTTGTTGGGATAGATCATCAGCTGAAATTGTTTACCCGCCTTGATCAGAGCGTCGATCATCTGAATGCTGTTCTGGAAGTGCACGTTGTCGTCGCCCGTGCCGTGCACCAGCAAAAGTGCCCCGTGTAGATTTGCCGCCGCCTTCGTCACATCAGACCCCTCGTAGCCGGTCGGATCGTCTTTGAGCAGGCCCATGTAGCGCTCGGTATAGATGGTGTCGTAGTTGATCTGGTCGGTCACGGGCGCTACTGCAACTCCGGCGCGAAAGCGCTCCGAGTGCGTCATGGCATAGAGCGTCATCGATCCGCCGTTGGACCATCCCCAGATCGCGATGCGGCCCTGATCCAGCTGCGGATATTGTGCGAGCAGCTGATCAAGCGCGGTAAGTTGATCTTTCAATTCGACGGCTCCGAACTCGTGACGAATCGCAGTCTGGAACTTGCGGTCGCGGCCCGGGGTTCCGCGATTGTCCACGGAGAAGATCGCGAAGCCTTTGCGTGCCAGAATCTCATCAAACGGGCTCGGCGGGGCTTTCAACACCGTTTGCGCCCCAGGACCGCCGTAGATGTTTACGATCAACGGAATCTTGCCGCTGGACGTATCCGGTGGAAGCAATAATCGGCCGTAAAGAGTCGTTCCGTCCTCGGCCTTGAACTCCAGGAATTTCGGAGCCCGCAATCCATATTCCGCAATTTCGTCACGCGCCTGCCAAACCGGAGCGCATGCGCCACCCACCGCGCACAGCGACATGCGCGGCGCGGTCGTCGGGCCTAGAAAGGTCTGCTCGTAGTGCTTGCCGTCCTCGGAGAAGTTACTGAAGTGAAGCCCTTCTTCGTGCGTGAGCTGCTGCAGTCCCGTTCCATCCAACTTGACGGAATAGATATGTTGCTGCCGCGGATCGTCGCGGTTGGCCTGGAAGAACACCGTGTCCGCCGATTCATCCACTCCCTCGATTCCCAGCACCGCGAAATCGCCCCGCGTGAGCTGCCGCTCCAGCTTTGCGTCGGCTGCCATCGGGTTCTGCCGATCGAAGCTATAGAGGTAAAGATGCATATTCCCGTCGCGCCAACTCGGCCACAGGAACCGTCCACTCGATTTGAGGAAGCGAACCTCCACATGGTCGAAGTCGATCCATGCGCCGGGCGTGGTTTCGGTCAGAACAATTCGCGACTTTCCCGACTTCACGTCCACGAAATACAAATCCATTTTGTCCTCTGTGCGGTTGAGAACCTCCGCCCAGATCACTCCGTCTCGAACCCAGCCAAAACGCGGGATGTAAGCCTCGCCTTCGCTGGTCAGGGAATCATTCATCAGTGAAATCCAGCGAACTTTGCCCTTGTCGGCGTCCACTACGCCGAGCTTGACCACTGGGTTTGCGTCTCCGACTTTCGGATACTTTTCGTTGTCCACCGTCGGATGCGTGGGGATCAGGTTGGCGATGGGGTAGGTTGGAACCTTGCTCTCGTCCATGTGCAGAAAGACGATCTGTTTGCTGTCGGGCGACCAGAAATAATTGCTGCGCACCGCTAACTCTTCCCCGTAGACCCAATCGATATCGCCATTGAACAGATCATCTGCTGTGTCCTTAGTGAGTTGCCGTTCTCCATTGCCGCTCACCGGCCGCACATAAAGGTTGTGCTTGCGCACGTAAGAAACATGGCTGGCATCTGGGGAGAACTTGGGATCGCCGCTGGGGTCGGGCGCCGACGTGAACTGCACCGCAGTACTGGTCGCTAGGTCGAACAGCCAGAGTTGTCCTTGCGAGTCGAAAATCAGGTGCTTCGAATCCGGAGCCCATAGGTAGGCTGCGACGTGATAGCGGGTGAGTCGCTCCTTCTCGCGCTCGTCCTTCACTTTGTTGGCGTCGGGTGCGAGCGAGGCCAGTTTGGCCGCGCTGACCAGTACTTTTTTCTCGCCCGTAACCGCGTCCACATACCACAGTTCGCCGTGTTCTCCCTCGTCGTCGCGCTGCACAAACGAGAGCTTGGTCCCGTCGGGACTCCACTCCATAGTTTCTGGAGCGCGCCCAGTCAGCCCGCCAGGAGCGTAGATTGCCTCAATGGTAAGCGGCTTCGTCGGCGAAGGCGATTGCGCCCGAAGGGGCACCGGCAGACTTGACAGAAAGGTGAGAGCGGCAAACGCGGCAATTGCGACCTTGGTTTTCACGTGAAACCCCAGAAGCGAGAAGTGACGGCAAGAGCGGAACGAAAAAGTTTACACCCGGAAAGGCCTTCCGTGGGCGCGTTGGCTCGCCCGGCAAGAGGGAACCCCCGTTTCCGCGTGGTAGAATCAGACCTGAGCCCTCTCGGGATGCTTCCAGAAATAGACAACCTGCTGCACCTGCAAGAAGCGGACAAGGAAATACGCCGTCTGCAGGACGAAATCGCCGAACTTCCCAAACGCGTAGCCGCCATCGAACACAAGCTCGCGAACACCAAACTCCAGCTGGAAAAAGCTCAGGCCGCGGTCAAGGCCGACGAAGCCGCGCGCCGCCAGTACGAAGCTGCCATCACCGCCGTCCGCGGCAAAATTTCCAAGTACCGCGACCAGTCCCTCGATGTAAAAACTAACGATCAATACAAAGCCCTGTTGCACGAGATCCAGTTCGCGGAAAAGGAGATCGCCGCAACCGAAGACAAGATTCTTGAGTTGATGGTGAACGCGGACGCGCGCGACCGGCAAGTGAAGGCCGCCCAGGCTGATTTGAAAGCGGAAGCTGCCGAGATTGAAAAAGAGAAAGTTGAAGCCCGCCAGCGCACTGCCGAAGACGAAAAGCAACTCGCCGAGTGGCGCGCCAAGCGCGATCAGATGCGGGCCGGCGTGAATGAGGATCTCCTGCGCCACTATGAGCGCGTGTCGAAATTTCGCGGTAGTGGTATCTCCGAGGTGCGCGATCACAAATGCATGGCCTGCCAGGTCATGTTGCGGCCGCAGATTTACAACGATGTCCGCACCGGCCAGCAGACGGTGATCTGCGATTCTTGCCAGCGCATCCTCTACTTCAATCCCGCCAACGAAATGCAGGCTCTCGAGCCCGAACACAAGCGCGTGCGCCGCCATCATCCCAAAATCGATGCGCCCCAGGCGTGGTATTACCGGGCTGACTTTGGCGATGCCGGCGAAGTGTTCTTGTGCATGCAAAACGCGGGCGGCCAGGCCACCCGCTGTGTCTTCGACGTCGGCACCGGACGCCTCGTCGGCGACATCCTCAGCCGCGAAGGGGACTTCCGCCAAGCCTTCCCGGAGGACATTACCGGCGCCATTCGCCTCAACGGAAGCTGGACGGAAAAAGAGATGGAAAACTGGGGCACCGAGATGCCCATGACCGCTCTAGATTCCCTGCACACCGATCTCGAGGCCGCCCGCTACGAAATGAGTGCCCGCACCACCGCCAAGTCGGAGAAGCCCCCAAGCGTCCCCACCGAACAAGCCGCCAGCTAGCCCGATTCATGTGGGACAGGCGCCCTCGGCTGTCCGTCGAGCGCAGCTCGACTTTTGCCCGCCGTCCGCAGCCTCATGCCCCTTTGGAGAGCGGATGGAATGAAGTCATTTTACTTGGGTGTGGCTGATACAGTTCCGAAAATCATTTTGGATTTGGTGTAGCCTGCGGGAATCTCAAATATGGCGCTCGGTTGCGGTCCCTCCTGGATGTTACGCATTTCGCCCCCGTTTTTGCCGGCCTCCCATTTCACCATCATGCGCAACTTGCGATCGAACCAGAGGCGCGTTATTGCACCATTCGAGTTTGTGGCCTCGTATCTGAGCGCCTCCCTACCGTTCACCGATTCGTCGCTAAGTTCCTTGCAGGTTCCGTCCCGGTTTTGCTGAGTCTTGAGCCACCCCGCACAGAAGGTATCGATGTTCCAGCCCGCGGCGTAACCGCGGTATGGTTCGATCATTTCCGAAGGCGCATCCATATACCCATGGTTCGCCGGCACGATGACAAAGCCAGTGCGAGTCGAGCGATCGAACAGAATGAACGGGCCTGGCGCAGAGCCTCGAACCCATATCTGTGGCTCCAAGCGAACTTTTTCCCCGCCGAAGTAGATCCTTAGTGTGGCAGGCTCGTCTTCCTTCCCGGTGTCGACAACGACTGCGGACCATTCCGCCTGACCCGCCGCAAGAACAGCTGCAAGTAAAAGGGCGAAGAGGGAGGCGGTCCGAGCCAACCAACCAGGCATATTGGTCTCCTTGGTATCCAGCGTTCGGCGAATCGCGGTCGAGGTGCGAGGGCACCGCTGGGAGTTGCGGTAAAAGGATAGCAGGGGTTTAAGATTGCTGCCATGCCCAAGGCGTCTGGCGCAGGAACCATCCCGCCCATTAAGGTTTCCCCTCGCGGCGCCACTCGCCTGAAGGACGGCCACGTCTGGGTCTATCGCTCTGACATTGTTTCCGGCGACGGAGTCCCACCGGGCTCACTGGTGACAGTGCAGGATCATCGCGGCCAGATGCTTGGCACCGCGCTCTATTCCAGCTCTTCCCAAATTGCCCTTCGCCTCATCTCGCACGATCCGGTCGCCGATTTCCCAGCGCTACTTCGTCAACGCATCGCCGAGGCCATCGCCTATCGCGAGCGGATCGTCAACAACACCGACGCCTGCCGCGTGATCTTCAGCGAAGCTGACTTTCTCCCCGGCCTGATTGTCGACCGCTACAACGACATCCTCTCCGTGCAGATTCTTACCCAGGCAATGGACGCGGAGATCGCGCGCCAGACGCTGATTTCCGAGCTCACCGAGCGGTTTCATCCCGCGGCTATCGTCGAGCGGGTGGACCCGCGGGTTCGGCAACTCGAGGAGCTGCCGCCGCGCTTATCCGGCTTGGTGACCGGCGAAAAGACTTCGACGATCTTCACCATGAACGGCGTCCAGTTCCACTTCGACGCACTCGCAGGCCAGAAGACCGGAGCCTTCCTTGACCAGCGCGAGAACTATGCCGCCGCCGCCCAATATGCTCACGGTGAGGCCCTCGACGTCTTCTGCTATCAAGGTGGCTTCGCTCTTCATCTGGCTTCCCGCTGCTCGCACGTTACCGGGGTCGACAGCTCCCGGCCCGCGCTTGAGGTCGCCGACCAGAACGCCACGCTCAACCACGCGCAACTCGGTGACAAGGGCAAAGAGATCGAATGGATTGATGCCAACGCCTTCGACCTGCTCAAAGACTATGCTTCTTCCGGACAGGGTTACGACACCATCGTCCTCGATCCGCCGGCCTTCGCCAAGAGCAAGCGCGAGCTCGATGCTGCCCTGCGCGGCTATAAAGAACTCAACCTTCGCGCCCTGAAGATGCTGCGCCCCGGCGGAATCCTGGTCACTTGCTCGTGCTCTTACCATGTCAGCCAGGCCGATTTCCTAGGGATGCTGGGCGACGCGGCCCGGGACGCTCACCGGATTGTGCGCCTGGTCGAGGTTCGCGCACAAGCCAAGGATCACCCGATCTTGCTGAATATCCCAGAAACGGCTTATCTGAAGTGCGTGATAGCCATCATAAGTTGATGAAAATGAACTAAATAACTATATTGACAGTAATACACTCATATTTTATGCTTCCTCTGTGCTGAATAAGCATCCAAGCTTGTGAACAGCAACGTCGAATTCCTAGAAAACAAGCACAGAAGGAGACTAGAACCATGACCGTACTAACCCGTTTTGAACCATTCCGTGAGTTGTCCAGCCTGCAGGACCGCATCAACCGCGTGTTCCGCGAGTCCTACTCGCCCGAAGGCCGGGATGAGTCCCTCACCACCTCGAGTTACGCCCCCGCCGTTGACGTCTATGAAGACGAGCACAACGTCACGTTGAAGATTGAAGTTCCGGGCATCGACGAGAAAGACATCGACGTCCAGCTTGAGAACAACACCCTCACCGTGCACGGCGAGCGCAAGATCGAGAAGGAAGAGAAAGAAGAGAACTACCGCCGTGTGGAGCGCCAGTATGGCAGCTTCACCCGCACCTTCACTCTGCCCACCACCGTGGATTCCGAAAAGGTTTCGGCAACCTACGACAAGGGCGTGCTGAAGATCGCTCTGCCCAAAAAGGCCGAAGCCAAGCCCAAGCAGATCAAGGTCACCGTGGGCACCGAGAAGGCCACCGACAAGACCCTGGAAGCCAAAGGCCCCAGCAAAGCCGCGTAAGTTCGATCTCGAAGATTTAGAATCAGGGGGGCGGCAAAACCGCCTCCCATTATTTTGTAATTTGGTAGTTGTGTACATTTAGTGGCCTTAAACTGCCGAACTCAGCCCGACGCACGTTGCGGTGCTGGTTTCTCAAATTACCCAATTACGAAATTACCAAATTACTAAATGGAGTCCCCCATGGCCATCCGTTGGGAAAAATTCACCGTAAAGGCGCAGGAAGCCGTCAAGCGCGCGAACGATCTTGCTTCCGAGCACGGCAATCCCGAGCTTCTGCCCATCCACCTGCTTGCTGCCCTGCTCGAAGACAAAGAAGGTATTGTTCCGCCTGTCCTCGAAAAGATCGGCATCGGTCCGCAGGCCGTTCTCAGCGACGTGTATCGCGAAATCGAAAAGCTCCCCAAGGTTTCCGGGGAAGCGGCGCAGGCCACGCTTTCGAACGCCGCCAACAAGCTGCTTGAGCAAGCCTTCAAAGAGGCTTCCAACTTCAAAGACGAGTACGTCTCCACCGAGCACCTTCTGCTGGCCATCACGCACCTCAAGCAGGACGCTGCCCAGCAGATTCTTGCCCGCCACGGCGCCACCAACGACGCGATTCTGAAAGCCCTGATCGCCGTGCGCGGCTCGCAGAAAGTGACCGACCAGAATCCCGAAGCCAAATACCAGGCTCTCGAACGCTATGCCCGCGATCTGACCGAGCAAGCACGCCGCGGCAAACTCGATCCCGTGATCGGCCGCGACGAAGAAATCCGCCGCGTGGTGCAAGTTCTTTCCCGCCGCACGAAAAATAATCCCGTGCTCATCGGCGAACCCGGCGTGGGCAAGACCGCCATTGTCGAAGGCCTCGCTCAGCGCATTATCTCGGGCGATGTGCCGGAAGCTCTCGAGAATAAGCGTGTAGTCGCGCTCGATCTCGCGGGAATGCTGGCCGGAGCAAAGTATCGCGGCGAGTTCGAAGACCGTCTCAAGGCCGTCTTGAAAGAAATCGAAGATTCCGCGGGGCAGGTAATCCTGTTCATCGACGAGTTGCACACGCTCGTCGGCGCCGGAGCAGCGGAAGGCGCAATCGACGCCTCCAACATGCTAAAGCCCGCCCTCGCCCGCGGCGAACTGCGCGCTATCGGCGCGACTACGCTCAACGAGTACCGCAAATACATCGAAAAAGACGCTGCCCTTGAACGCCGCTTTCAGATTGTTTTCGTCGGCGAGCCCAACGTCGAAGACACCATCGCGATTCTTCGTGGACTGAAAGAACGCTACGAAGTGCATCACGGAGTCCGCATCAAAGACTCCGCCATCGTCGCCGCTGCGACACTTTCGCATCGCTACATCTCCGACCGCTTCCTGCCCGACAAAGCCATCGACCTCATCGACGAAGCCGCCGCCTCGATTCGCATCCAGATCGATTCGCTTCCCACCGACATCGATCAGCTCGAACGCCGGGCCACGCAACTCGAAATCGAGAAGCAAGCGCTAAGAAAAGAAGACGACGCCAACTCCAGGGATCGGCTTTCGGTCATTGAGAAGGAACTCGCCGAGATCCGCGAGAAATCCAACGCTCTGAAGGCCAATTGGAAAAAAGAAAAAGATCTGATTGGCCGCTCCCGTGAGCTGAAAGAGAAAATCGAGAAGCTCAAGATCGAAGAGCAAGCCGAAGAACGTAAAGGCAACCTGCAGCGGGTTGCCGAAATCCGCTACGGATTGTTGCGGCAATCAGAAGAAGAGCTAAAACAGCTCAGCGCCAAGATCGACGGCCCCGCGGGCAAAGGAGCTCCGCGCATGCTCCGGGAAGAAGTGGACGAAGAAGATATCGCCCGCATCGTCTCCAAATGGACGGGCATCCCGGTCTCAAAAATGCTCGAAGGCGAAGTAAAGAAGCTGGTCACCATGGAAGATCGCTTGCGCCTGCGCGTCATCGGCCAGGACCCCGCGCTCGAGCGTGTTGCCAACGCCATTCGCCGCTCTAGAGCCGGACTCAGCGATCCCAAGCGTCCCATCGGCTCGTTTATTTTTCTTGGTCCGACTGGAGTCGGCAAGACCGAACTCGCCCGCGCTCTCGCCGAGTTCCTTTTCGACGACGAGCGCGCCCTGCTGCGCATCGACATGTCCGAATACATGGAGAAACACTCGGTCTCCCGTTTGATCGGCGCGCCTCCGGGCTACGTCGGTTACGAAGAAGGCGGACAACTCACCGAGCAGGTTCGCCGCCGTCCTTACGCCGTTGTGCTCTTCGATGAGATTGAAAAAGCTCATCCCGACGTTTTCAACATCCTGCTGCAGATCATGGACGACGGCCGCCTCACCGACGGCAAAGGCCGCGTGGTGGATTTCAAAAATACGATTCTGATTATGACGTCGAACATCGGCTCCAGCTATCTGCAAGCCGACCACGTTCAGACACCCGAAGAGTTTGAGAAGGCCAGCGAACAGGTATTGAACGCGCTACACGGCCACTTCCGGCCTGAGTTCCTGAATCGCGTGGACGACATCATCGTCTTCAGTCCGCTCGGCAAAGAACAACTGGTCAAGATCATCGAGCTTCGTCTGGAAGACGTCCGCCGCCTGCTTGCCGACCGCAAGATCTCGATCGAGCTCACGGACGCTGCCAAAGAGTTGCTCTTCACGGAAGGTTATGACGCCAACTTCGGCGCGCGTCCGCTGAAGCGGGCTATCCAGAAGCTGGTTCAGGATCCGCTGGCTCTGAAGATTTTGGATGGCGAGATCCTGCACGGCGATCACATCGTGGTCGATGCCGACAAGAAAGCCGGCAAGATGAAGTTTGAGGTCAGCAGGCGGGTGGGTGAGAAAGAAAGAGTAAAGGCGAAATAGCTGTCACCGCATAGACGGAACCGCGGTTACGCCGTCTGCTTGCGCTGGCAGCATCGGAACTGCCGGCAGAAGGCGAGAATCTACAATCCGGTGGTAGAGGTAGTCGAACGCGTTATCGAAACATTGTTGCCCACCGCATCGTATCGCGGTTGCCGTTATTGTCCACGACCCGGACGAGGCGCCCGAGATTGTTGTAGAAATAGCTGATGGGCTCGTTGCTTGTCTGGGCAAAGAGCAGGCTCGACGCGGCGAATAGAACTATGACCCCGAGGTTTCTCAAGCACCCGAGTTGTGTATGATTTGACATAGCCAGCAGTGACCTAGTTTCTTCCCGCTATTTGCCCTGCAACGTGAATGGCAGAACCCTTAAGCTCGCTGAACCAGAGTTCGGCAAGGTAGCTAGGGCCCTCTGGGCCTAAATTAAAAAAATCAACATATTCCGTCACCGCGCTTACGGCGGCCCATAACGTATGTGCCGCACCCGGCAACTGGTTTCCGCTGCCCTCTGTGAACAGACGGGTGCATTCCCTTCTGTTGAAGTCGCTCTTGCCGGCGGCACTTTTTGCCGAACTGTCCTTCTTTGACCAGTCATCGAGCACCATGTCTAAATATTGCTCCAAGCCTCTGTCATCGAGGTTGATTCTGGCCATCGCCCTGAAATTCTCCAGCCTATCCTCAAACTGGCGCTGGATCTGAAGCGCCGCTGATTGCGGCGAAGGTTTGAAGCGCCTGGGCACGACAGTCGGCTCGGTGGCATATGGCGCCGGATTGTGGAACCTACCGCCGTGAACAGTGTTTCCTCCAGCGAGTCGAACCGGCAGATACGCCATGGTGTAATAGCCGTTCGCAGGGGTGTGACCGAACAAGAGATACTTGACGATAACGTCGCCAGGCCCGACCTCTAAATCTCCAGAAAAACGCAATACCACCCAGACCCACTGCCCGTCGTTCAAGCAGCCGGCGCTGTCGTAGCTTGCTTTTCCGCTATGTACGATAGGATCGAACAAACTGAATGCCTCCGTGTTCTGCATCGGCTCATAGCCCGAGCGCACCGTCCCGAGCAGCCCGCCCTTATGCTGGCTCCACAGCTCCTCACGAACTACGAAGCTCCGACCCGGCACTTGCGCTTGACCTTCAAACGACTCCGTCTTCACAACTTTCCAGTCCAACCCGAATGCTCTTATAAGTTCCGCGGCGGACTGAGCAATCACCCGCGGCCTGCCGGTATGCCAAGGTACTCCACGCTTTTCCATGTCTGGGTCGACGGAATCTCGCTGCCCGCACACAATTGTCAGAACGGATTTGCCACCTGCTGCGAACCCATATAGAAGGTGGTCCGGCCTGCAACACTCGTATCACTCTGAATTAGCTGGAGCAGACAGCAGATTCCTCCTTTCGGTCGGAATGACAAACTTTGTTAACGCATCTTCCCGTGCTCAAGCACAGACTACTTCTTCACAAAAGCTTCCACCACCTCGGGCGACGCAACCAGATACCATGCGATCACAACCCGCACCATGATTTGCGCACCGTAAAAGAAAAAGCGCCAGGTAATATCCCGCGCCGCTGCGGAAACTGCCGGCACCGATCCCGCAATTCCGATTACCATCAGCGCCATCGCGCACCAGCGCGCCCAGTTGCACAGCCGGTAAAGGCCCCAGCCAATCAGCGCCCATCCCGCGCCGACTGATAAGGCCGTCTGCGGTCCGTTTAGCTCTCTCCCGTAGGTGACACCGGTCCCCGTCATCGAAAGAGTGCCCGGGGCCACGAATTCAATGATTCCCATCGCGACCAGATACGCCGCGACCAGGAAAAACAGAGCTGCGATCACCGTGACACTGACCGGCCGGTCCATACCGATGAGAGTACCGCAGCTTCGCAGGGAAATACCGACCAGGCTGTGGCACACTAGCTCCATGCCCAGCCTCACTCTCGGCGATTTCGAACTCAGCATCTTCTCCGATGGCACTTACCCGCTCGACGGCGGCGCGTTTTTCGGCGTGATCCCCAAGATCATGTGGTCACGCAAGGCGGCAGCCGACGAACGAAATTACGTGCAGGCGGGACTCAACTCGCTGCTCATCCGTACGGAACATCCGCGCACCGGCAAGCAGAACGTGCTGGTTGAAACCGGCATGGGAAATAAATTGTCGGAACGCATGGTCAAGTTCTACGGCCAGCCCGCCAAGTTGCTGGCAAATCTTGCCGCCGCCGGCATTGCTCCCGGAGACATCGACGTCGTCATCAATACGCACCTCCATTTTGACCACTGCGGCTGGAATACGGTGCGCGATAAAAGCGGCAAAATCGTGCCGACTTTCCCGCGCGCGAAATACTACGCTCCAGAAGGCGAGTGGCAATATGCGCGCAAGCCCAGCGAGCGCGACGCCATCAGCTACCTCCCCGACAACTACGACCCGCTCGTCGCCAGCGGCCAGATGACGCTGCTGAAAGGCGGCGAAGAAATCGCTCCCGGCATCTCGGTGAAAACCTTCCCCGGGCACACCGCGCACATGCAAGCCGTAATCGTCGAGAGCGGAGGCCGCACCGCCTGCTACATTTCCGACCTCATCCCCACCACCGCGCACATCGACATCACCTGGGGCATGGGCTTCGACCTTTACCCCCTGCAGACCATCGAGAGCAAGAAGCAGTACTACGCGAAGGCGATTCCAGAGAACTGGCTGACGGTTTTCACGCATGACGCGACAACGCCTTGGGCTTATGTAGAGAAGGACGGGTCGGGGAAGATGGTGGCGCGGGGAGCGTAGCTTTTCCTCTGTTACAAACTCGAAGATCTATTACTTCCCTTACTTCAGCCCATCCACCACATACAAATCCGAAAGCATTCTGCCGAGCGAGTAAGCATACGACTTCCCGTCCGCGCTGAACTTGAGGCTGGGAGCTCGTTGCGCGCCGGCGGGATCGGGAGGCACGATTTGCTTCCATGGCTCGTGGCGGCCAGTGGCGAGGTCGATGCGAGTAATATCTACGGGTATCCCGCGGGAGCGGGTGAGCAGGCTCTTGCCGTCGGACAGAAAACGCACGGGAACTTCGTCCGGCCCGATGGTGAAATTCACTTTCTGCGGATCGCTCCCGGCGAGAGGATACAGCGCGAACTGGCGTTTCGCATCGGTAGCCAGAAGGAACTTGCCGTCGAACGTGAGGATGGAACCGGTGACGCCCTCGGGAGTGATGGCGCGCGCAGCGCCGTTTTGCACGTCCATGATGTAGGTGCGGAGGCTGCGGCCCGGATCGGACTGGATATACACAATCGATTTCCCGTCGGGAGTCCAAACCGCCCGGGCGTGATCGACCTTGTCGTCGGTGAGCTGCCGTGGCTCGCCCACGCCCGTCGGCAAAAGCGTCAACTTGGCGGGACTGCCGTTCTCAGCCACCGCCCATTTTCCATCCGGAGAAAGCGCACCAAAGCCGCCGTCGCCCAAACGCACCGCGGGCGAGCCATCGGTTTTGCGTAGAAAGATGCTGTAGTTTCCGCCCACCGCTTCGCCGGTCTCGGAGAATAGCAGCGTCTTCCCGTCATCGGAGAGGTCGCCGAGCAGCGTCCAGTCGAACCAAGTCAGGCTGCGCTCGCGGGTCTCACCGGGAGCCAGCGCGAACATGCTCAAGCGGGTCTTGTCGGCGGTCAGCAGTAGCAAGCCCGTACGGCTGATGTCGTGCAGAGTAAGTCCGCCCGGGGCGCGATAGATGAGCCGCTCCTTGCCCGAAAAACCCAGCGCGTAGATGGAGCGCGCCGACCCACCCGGCACCGCGGAAAACCAGACTTCCTTGCCATCGGGACTCCACGCTAACCCTTGGACACTGGTATAGAACGAAGAGCTGGCTCTGCGGTTTCCGTGGGTGTCCACGATCACGATGCGGCCATCGTCGCCGCCGGGGACGTGATCGGCGATGGCGAGAAACTCCCCGCTCGGCGAGAAGCGCACATGGCTTACCCAGCTCCGCGGCTGATAGATTACGTTGCCGATTGGGTATTCGAGATGCGAAAGATTATTCGCACTCGGGCGTATGACGGCGAGCGACTGGCCATCGGGTGCCCAGTCCGCCCAGTGGACATTGTCGACCACCTCGCGGGGCGCGCCTCCAGCCAGCGCCACCCGGGCCAGCGTTCCCGATTGCACGAAGTGGGCAAGAGGGGTGGGATGCAGGGCGATTGCCATCTCGCCTTTGGACGAGATGGAAAGAATCTGCGCCGGCGGCAGGCCGACCGAGCGCGAATCGGAACTGTCGAAGCGCGTCGAGAAAATTTCTTGCGGCGCGCCTTCCCAGGTTGCGCCATAAATAATCGTCTGCCCGTCGGGGGCAAAGCGGGCGTCCCAGATGGTGCCGTTACGGAAGGTGATTTCGTGGAAAGTGGGATTCGCCGCCGCGCCGCGATGAGCCAAGCGATAAACGCCCGCCCATGACGCCAGCACCAGTACTCCGCCCAGCACGGGCAGCAACCAGCGCCGCGTAGCCGGCTCATCTTCCAACTGCAGAGCCCGCACGCCGCCGCGGCTTGAAGTCGAAATATCGGTGAGCGCTTCCAGGTTGAAGGCCAGGTCGCGCGCCGATTGAAAGCGCTCGGCGGGATTTTTCTCCAGGCAATGGCGGACGATCCGCTCCAGCGCTGGTGAGACATTGCGGTTGGTCTCGGTGAGGTCGGAGGGATCTTCTTTGAGAATGGCGCTCATGGTATCGACGGCAGAGTCACCGTGAAAAGCGCGTTTGCCGGAGAGCATTTCGTAGAGGATGGCCCCGAAGGAAAAAATATCGGAACGCGGGTCGGCGGGTTTGCCTCTCACTTGCTCGGGCGCCATGTAGCCGACCGTGCCCATGACGGTTCCGGCGTCGGTGGCGATTTGCTGCGTGGGGGCGTCGCCGGAAATATCGGCTTCGGGACGGATCAGCTTGGCGAGGCCGAAGTCGAGAATTTTCGCGCGCCCATCGTTGGTGATGAATAGATTTTCCGGCTTCAGATCGCGATGGACGATCCCTTTCTCGTGAGCCGCAGCCAGGCCGCTGGCGATTTGCCGGGAGTAATCGATGGCCTTGCGGGACGAAAGAGGGCCATCGCGGAGGCGATCCCGCAGCGTCTCCCCTTCCAGCAGTTCGGAAACTACATAGGGCGCTCCCTGGACATCGCCGATATCGAAAATCGAAAGGATGTTGGGGTGGTTGAGAGCCGCGGCAGCACGGCATTCCAGCGCAAATCGCTGCAGGCGGTCGGCATCCGCGGAGAACGATTCTGGAAGAATCTTGATGGCGACGTCGCGGTTGAGCCGCGCGTCACGGGCTCGGTACACCTCTCCCATACCGCCCGCGCCGATGGACGATTGAATTTCGTAGGGGCCGAGTTTTGTGCCGGAGGCCAGGGTCATGGGTGGGCACGATTATATTCCAAGGCTCGGCTGCAGGGTTGCGTGATCAGTGGACTTAGTGCGAGTTAGGCTTCGGGGGTTGCGGTGGCCGTTTCGCGGGCGAGGGCCCGCCCTGAGCTTGTCAAAGGGAGACCCGCGCCACACAACCTTGCCTCGAAGAATTCCTCCACCCTCCCCAGAATCTCCACCGCGCTCTTCGACCCGTAGATCGTCTTGCGCAGCGCCGCTCCTCCCGGCACGCCGTGCGTGAACCAGGAGGCGAACTGCTTCATCTTGCCGACGGCATCCGGGAGTTCCTCTTCAATCAGCATCTGAAAATACGTGCGGATCATCTGGTAGCGGTCGGCTTCGCTGGGCTCGGCGTACTCCATGCCCGCGCCATACTGCTGAATCTGCCGGAAGATCCACGGATTCGAGGGCGCGGTGCGCCCGATCATGACCGCATCGCAGCCGGTTTGCGCGACCATGGCGCAGGCATCCTCGGGCGTGCGGATGTCACCGTTGCCGATCACCGGAATCTTCACCGCATCCTTCACGGCGGCGATCCACTCCCAGCGTGCCTGGCCACTGTAGCCCTGCTCCCGAGTCCGCGCGTGCAACGCGACTGCGGCTAGCCCGCACGATTCCGCCATGCGTGCCAACTCCACGCAGACGATCTCGTCGTCATTCCATCCCGCGCGAAACTTCACCGTGAACGGAACCTTCACTGCGGCGCGCACCGCCTCAAAGATTTTCCCGATCGCCGGAAGATCGCGCAACAGCCCGGAGCCTCCGTTGCACTTCACGACTTTTTTCGCCGGGCAGCCTAAGTTCAAATCGACCAGGTCGAAGCCGAGGCCCTCGACCATCCGCGCCGCCTCCGCCATCACCTGCGGATCGCTGCCAAAAAGCTGCGCCGAGATGGGATGCTCGTCGTCATAGAAATGGAGATACCGCTTGGCCTTCTGGTCCTTCTTGCGGAGCACGCCGTCGGCGGAAGTGAACTCGGTCATAATGAGCCCGCATCCATCCAGGTTGCGGATGAAGCGCCGGAAAACGGTGTCGGTAACGCCCGCCATAGGAGCGAGAACCGTTGCGGGAGCGATCTGGATATTACCGATGCAGAGGCTGACCGGGACCGGCTTCAGCGGCGCTGCCAGGCGGACAGTAGT
>Ga0208190_1000104_pt1 | contig 31991 bp, 28 predicted proteins | sample June2015DPH_13_1_FD_184708 | JGI IMG/M metagenome (GOLD analysis project Ga0208190, IMG submission 184708) | Peatland microbial communities from SPRUCE experiment site at the Marcell Experimental Forest, Minnesota, USA - June2015DPH_13_10... | ecosystem: Environmental > Terrestrial > Soil >... | reverse complement strand
TCTCGCTGTCCTCAGTTACGGGGCAATTGGCCGATGCAACAAGGCCAACCCCGGAATGCGGAATTGGCCTCGTGTCCTCTGAATCGTCAGCTCGATCGCTCTTCGTCCGCTTCGAATCTTATCCAAAGTTGTGCCGCACGCAGTGTCTACTCGTCCAGGATGAGCACGGCAGCGGCGATGGTGGTAGTCCACTTGCCGCGCTTGTCGCCGACGGCCGACTGGGTGATGTTGCTGGTGCGGACGATTTTGTTGGAGATGCGGTAGATTTCTTTCTTCTCGTCCCAGCTTTTGTCGGGATCGAATTCGACGTCGAGCGTGGTGGCGAGCATTTCAGCAGCCAGTTCCTCGGCATACTCGCCGGCCTGATCGTCGGTCTCGCCGAAACTGTGGTGTTCGCTCAGGTAGCCGTAGGTGTTGCGATCGGCCGGAATGGCCACGCCGATGCTGCATGCGACCAGGCGGTGCGGCTCTCGGGTGGAATTCTCCGCGATGACTGCGAATACGACCTCACCGTCGTCCAGGTACTTGAGGCCTTCCTTGCGCGGAATCATTTTGCATTGCGGCGGAAAGATCGAGGAGACGCGCACCAGATTCTGCGACGCGATGCCCGCATCGCGCAGGGCCAGCTCAAAAGAGGTCAGCCGCTCCTTGTGCTTACCGACGCCTTTGGTGAAGAAAAGCTTCTTTGGGACCATTCTTTTTCCCAATTTCTATGTGCCCTCCGTACGTGAAAGAAGTGTGGCCGTTTTTTGACGTTCCCGCATGAGTCTATCTCATCTTGAAGGGTGCGAACAGAGTTTCGCCTATTTTCATTTGAGGTTCACAGCGAGGGGCTTAACGCGGAGTTCCCAGCGTCTCCGACTGAGTTGCCGATCGGGCTCCAGAAGGGCGCAGAAAGGGTTCGGGAAGCGCGGACAAGGAAGCAACTTTCCCACGCGTGACGCGTTTAATAGGCATGAAGCAACGGATGGTTTGGGTGGGAATCCCTGCGTTGAGCGTGGCGATGAGTTGCGCGGCGGTGTTGGCACAAGCCCCTGAACCCTCGACAGCGCCCGATCCGGGAAGCGCGGGGGGCGCCGCATCCGCGCCGGCTAGCACTGACCTTAGTCAGGCGATCCTGGAGTGGACGCCACCGGCTCTCGCGGAGTTGGGCGGGCAGGCGGTGGCCAAAGAGAGCTTCACGCTCGATCGGACGATGCTGGCCGCGGCGGCCGGGCTGATGCCGGATTCGGACGCCGACCTGAGGCAGACGGTGGCCAAGCTCGACGGAGTGAGTGTCCACGTGTTGCGATTCGCGATTGACGGCCAAGCCGACCCGGCACAGATTGAGGCGATCCGCGAGGCCTACCACCTGCGCGGCTGGAAGCACGTTCTCAGCTCGACCAATTTGGGCGGCGCGGATCACAGCGATATTACGGATGTGTGGCTGGTTCTGGACGGCGCGAACGTGCGAGGAGGAGTGGTGCTGGTCGACAGCCCGAAGAGCCTGACGCTGGCAACGGTGGCCGGGAATCTGAGCCCGGTGGACATTCTGCATCTGCGCGGCCACTTCGGAATTCCGCGATTCGATAGCGACGGATTGAGCGGCGGCGCGAGCCGGTAGGTTCGATGGGCGCGAAACGGCTCGTCGTCAGGCAGTAACGGCGCTCCTTTCTTCCGCATCCTACGCTGTGCTGATCGGCCGAAACGAAAATGCTATAGTCTTGCGTAGCAGTCCTCCCGGATTGATAGATCAATGCAAACGCGCAAGTGGACGATACCTTTCCTTATCCTGGCTGCCACGGGTTGGGCGGCGCTGGCTCGCGCCAAGGTGGTCGAGGATGCCAGCGGTTCTCCCAGGACGCTGACCAGCATTGCAGATGCGCTCGACTCTGCTGACCGGCATCCAGTGCACGTTCTCTACGTGCACGGCATCGATCAGGTGGGGGCAGGCGATTCCGGAAAGCTGCGCGATTCGATTTGCACCGAGCTCAAGCTGTGCGACGTCACCGACTGGAAGAGTGCGGGCATCGAGTTTGCCGACAAAGGCGAATTCTCGAGCAGCGTTGAGCCTCCCACGCTCGCGTACCTGGGTAGCCCGGTATGGAACAGCCCCGAGGAGTGGCACGCAGCGGCGCCATTTGTTGTGCACTGGGTCATTCACCTCAAGGGGCATTCCGCGGTATTGGTGCTGGATGAGATCAACTGGTGGCCGTTGGTGCTGGCGCTTAAATGCCGCCGAGTGATCGCCGCCGAGGCACACCTTTCAGGTCCCGACCAGCATCTGCTGCAGGTTTGTTCCGAACAATCCGTTCAGGATCCGGGCGGAGTGGGGCGCTTCTATCCATGGATTCCGGCTGACGAAGCGGCGAAACTCAAGAAGATACGGCCGCGCGGCGTTCTGGTGAACCGAGAGCTAAAGGCAGGGCTCGTCGACTGGGGGCTTTCGGACGTGCTGATGGCGGTGGGACCGCTGGGCGGCATTCTGCGCGATGGGGTGCGGCAATTGATGGCAAAATCGGCGGCGTTCGATCCCCACGCAGCAGAGGCCAATTCGAGCGGAAACGGTGGAATAGGAAAGTACGACTGGAAATCGCAACTGAGCCGGGACAATGCGCTGGACCAGGAATTTATTGGCGTAACGCACAGCCTGGGCAGCTATCTTCTCTTCAACACGCTCAACCCCGAGTTTGACAGTGTGGCCGGACAAAACCTGTCCGCATCAGAAGCCGCCAGGAAAACAGCAGAAGCGAACGCGATGCGTTACATCTTTGAGCGAACATCGCTGGTGTATTTCTTCGCAAACCAGCTTGAGATGCTGGAGATCACGAATCTTGAGAGCGCGCCGGACAGTTCAACGACTGCAATGACATCGCGCGGGCTGGCGCCGGCGCCGTTCGTTCCCACATCGCCAGCTGCCAACTTCAGGACGCTCGTCAACCGGTGGAACGATTATCAAACGAGCTTTCAGGGGGTTTTGCACCCGAGCGACAACGCGAGCAGGGAGATGGTTCAGGTGGTGGCATGGAGCGACCCCAGCGATGTGATTACCTACCGCGTGCCGAAGATCGGCGACGTGGAAGTTGTGAATCTCTATGTGAAGAACTCAACGCGCTGGTTCGGGCTTTTCGAATCGCCCACCAAGGCGCACGGCGATTACGCTAAAAATGTCGACGTGCTGCGGGTGATGTTTGGTGAAACAAAGCTTCAAGGCTCGGCTCATTGAAGCCGGTCGTTGGGGGAGATCTGGGCGAAAACTTCTGCCGCGCCATTGCCACCGCTAAATTCCAGATGGTAGCCTCAACCTTGGGCCGAGACGCTTTGGACTTGTCGAGTTCGGACTAATTCTGGAAGGGACTTCCCTCAACATCATGCAAAGCACCTATAACGGGCTGGAGGTGCCCAAGACGGGCGAGCCGATCGAATACAGGGACGGGCAATTCGCCGTGCCTGACCACCCCATTATTCCTTTCATCGAGGGCGATGGCACAGGGCGCGATATCTGGAAGGCGTCGCAAGGGGTTTTCGATGCGGCCGTAGAAAATGCGTATGGCGGGAAGCGCGGCATTCGCTGGTTTGAGATTTTCGCTGGCGAGAAGGCTTTTCGGCAGTTCAACAACTGGCTGCCTGACGATTCCGTAGCCGCGGCGCGCGACCTGCGCGTTTCCATCAAAGGGCCGCTGACGACGCCTGTGGGCGGCGGCATTCGCTCACTTAATGTTGCGCTGCGGCAGATTCTGGATCTCTATGCATGCGTGCGTCCGGTGAAGTACTACCAAGGCGTTCCCAGCCCGGTGAAGCACCCGGAGAAGCTCGACATCGTAATCTTCCGCGAGAACACGGAGGATGTGTACGCGGGCATCGAGTTCAAACAGGGCTCGGAGGATGCGGCGCGACTGATTTCGTTTCTCAACGACGATCTGCTCAAGGGCGGCAAGAAGAAGGTGCGTGCGGATTCGGGCGTGGGCATCAAGCCGATTTCGATCTTTGGGACGAAGCGGCTGGTGCGCTATGCGATCCGCCACGCGCTCGAATCGGGACGCAAGACCGTAACGCTGGTCCACAAAGGAAATATTCAGAAATTCACTGAGGGCGCGTTCCGCGAGTGGGGCTACGAGGTTGCGACGCAGGAGTTTCGCGACCAGACAGTAACGGAACGCGAAAGCTGGATTCTGGGCAACGTGGAAACGAAGCCTGGCATTTCGATTGAAGAAAATGCCGCGCTGATTGAGCCAGGAGCAGAGTTTGGCTCCCCCGCCTTCCGCGAATCGCTTTACGCCGAAGTGAAGGGCGTTCTGGACTCGATTGGCAAGAGCCACGGCAACGGCGCGTGGAAGCAAAAGGTGCTGGTGAACGACCGCATCGCCGACTCGATTTTTCAGCAGATCATTATTCGGCCGGAAGACTACAGCATTCTGGCCACATCGAATCTGAACGGCGACTACATCTCCGACGCGGCGGCGGCGCAGGTCGGAGGCCTCGGCATCGCGCCGGGAGCGAATATCGGCGACGGCTACGCGGTGTTCGAGGCCACGCACGGCACGGCGCCCAAGTATGCCGACAAGGACGTGATCAATCCGGGCTCGGTGATTCTGTCGGGCGTGATGCTGCTCGACTTCATCGGCTGGAAGGAAGCGGCGAAGACGGTCGAGAGCGCCATGGAGAAGACGATTCAAGAGAAATTCGTCACGTACGATTTTGAACGCCAGCTTGCGGGCGCGACGAAGGTGGGCACGAGCGAGTTCGCCACGCGGATTATTGGAAACATGTAGGACGGTTCAAGGTTCGTAGTTCACAGTTCTGAGTTGCTAGTTGGCCGTTCGCGCATCTTGGCCGCCTGCCAGTTGCGCATGGATCGGATCTGTGAACCATGAACTGCGAACCACAAACTCTGAGGAGACGAGATGCGGAAGAAGGTAAGCATTGTGGGCGCGGGGAATGTGGGCGCGACGGCCGCGCACTGGATTGCGGCCAAGGAATTGGCCGATGTGGCGCTGATTGACGTCGTGGAAGGCGTTCCGCAGGGAAAAGCACTGGATTTGCTCGAGGCCATGCCCATTGAGAAGCGCGACGTGGCGATCGTGGGCGCGAACGATTACGCGGCCACGGCGAACTCCGACATTGTGGTGATCACGGCTGGGATTCCGCGCAAGCCGGGCATGAGCCGCGATGATCTGCTTAATACAAACTTCAAAATCATGTCGGACGTGGTGCAGAAGGTGGTGGCGCAGTCGCCTGAGTGCATTCTGATTATCGTGTCGAACCCGCTGGACGCGATGGCTCAGGCCGCCTATCGGCAGGCAGGATTCAATCGCGAGCGGGTGATCGGGATGGCCGGCGTGCTGGATTCGGCGCGCTTCCGCAGCTTCATTGCCGCCGAACTGAACGTGAGCGTTGAAAATGTGACAGCCTTTGTGCTGGGCGGGCACGGCGACACCATGGTGCCGCTGGCTCGCTACTCGACGGTGGCTGGCATTCCCATCACGGGGCTCATCGAGCCCGACCGGCTGGAGCAGATTGTGCAGCGCACGCGCGATGGCGGCGCCGAGATCGTGAAGTACCTGAAGACGGGCAGCGCCTACTACGCGCCATCGGCGGCCGTAACCGAGATGGTGGAGGCGATTCTGAAGGACAAGAAGAAGATTCTGCCCTGCGCGGCATACCTCGAGGGCGAGTACGGCATCGATGGCTACTATATCGGGGTGCCGTGCAAGCTGGGTGCGGCGGGACTGGAAAAGATCATCGAGATCAAGCTGACGGCTGAGGAAGACGCAGCGCTCAAGAAGAGCGCCGAAGCGGTGAAGGAGCTTTGCGCCGTGATTGGGGTGTAGGGAGCTGCGCAGGCCAGGGCAGGTAAAAGCATGAAATACGCATTCGCAATGATCGCTTGCGTCTTTGCTTTTACAAGCGCGGCGTTTTGCTCGGACGCCTGTGTGCAGACCGATTACGGAAAATGCTTCAGTATCCATGCGAGATATGCTGTCTACACCGCGGACGGCATGGAAGTATTGTGGCCCGTGGGGACACATCGGCTTCTCTGGGCAACGTCCGGCACTGAGCAACTGGATACGCTGCTAGGCGACCGTCCTAGCGATTTCTTCATTTTTGGGGATTTTGATGTTTGCCCTCTGACGAGGGAAATCCCTGGAGAGATGCGTCACGTCTGCATCAAGGAAATGAAGAACCTGAGACAAGTCAAACGCAAGCCATCAACCCGCTAACTTCTTAAAGTCTCGGAAGCTTCCCAGGCACCCACGAACCGGCGGTCAATCCATCGCCATGCTTAGCTGGTGGCGCACGTCGGCGCCGCGAACCCAGAAGATTACGTCGGTGGCAATGTTTGAAGAGTGGTCGGCGATCCGCTCGAGGTTCTTGGCCACAAGGATGCCGTTCATGGCCTGCTGCGTGAATTGCGGCTTCTCTTCGATCAACTTGAGTAGATCGCTGTGGGCGCGGCGGTTCATGCGGTCGATCTCGTCGTCCATCTCGCGGACCGAGTCGGCAAGTCGTGCGTCGCCGTCGAACAAAGCCTGCAGCGCGTTGCGAATCATTTCTGCGGCAAACTCGCCCATGGCAGCAAAATCCACCGGCAACTCCACGTCTTCCTCGGCGAGAATCTCCTTGGTGCGGCGCGCGATGCTCATCGACTGGTCACCGATGCGCTCGAGATCGCCGTTGATCTTGATGACGGCGAGGATGAAGCGCAGATCGATGGCCATGGGCTGCTGCTTGGCGAGCAGGTCATAGGCCATCTCGTCGAGCTCGCGCTGCGCAGTGTCAATAGCCCGCTCGTTCTGCTTGACGAATTTGCAGAGGCCCTTATCGCGCCGAGTGTAAGCTTCAACAGCCGACTCGACCGCCAACTGGGCAAGCGCAGCCATGGCCAGAAGCTTGTCCTTGAGTTCGGCGAGTTGCTGATGAAAGTGGATACGCGGCACTAGGTTCGATCTCCCATCCGACTATTTTGCACCAAGGAACGTTACAGGAGTACAAATTTCCGCGGCTGCACCAAAACTATTACACACATTGGTAATGTTCCCGAAAGGGGCGATGGCTCAAATGTTTGACGACCAGCAGGCGAAAAGGCTGCAAGGCCGGGCGGGGATGAGGCCGTGGCGGGCGATCACGCAGCGTCCGGCGCGAGTGGCGGCAGCTCGATCCGGCCCAGCAGGAAAAGATAAGCCGCGATGCCGATGGCCAGGTAGGCGGCGGCCACAGCAAATGCGGATGCGTAGGAGTGGTGAGCCGAGACCAAGTAGCCGGTGAGGATGGAGGCCGCGATCCCCGATACCTGGCCGCAGAAATTGATGATCCCGCCCACTTTGCCCACGTCGGGACGGCGGGCGATGAAGGAGGGCAGCGACCAGGCCACGGGCGCCGCCGCGGCAAGACCGCTGAGCGAGACAGTGATCCAGATGAGGGCCTGTGAAGGGCTGTGCGCGTGAGCCGCGCCGAGAATGCCCAGACCAAACGCCGTGCCCCCGATGAGAACGGTGCGGCGAACAGCACTCTGGCCGAAGCCACGCTGCACGAGGAAGTCGACGAGAAATCCGCCGAACGCGAGGTCCGTCGCGGTGGCAACGAACCACGGGACGCTGGTGTAAAGGAACGAGTGCAGGAGGTCGATATGCAGGGCCGAGGAAAGGTACGCGGGAAGCCAATAGAGCAGCAGGAAGAAGACGTAGTTATACGCTCCGAAGCCGAGGGCGAGGCCAAGGACCTTGCGCTGGGAAAGCAGTTGGCCGAGCGACGATGAGCGCTCCTCGGGCCGTTCGGAAGCGGCGAGGGAGGCGTCTTGATCTTCGATATACAGGCGCTCGATTTCGGTCAGCTCGGGATCCTCGTTGGGATCGCGATAGACGCGCCAAAAAAGAAGGAAGTAGGCGAGACTGATGGCGCCAGTGAAGGCGAAGCTCCAGCGCCATCCGGAGTGGATAAGAACGACGCCGATGACGGGGACCCCGATGGCCGACGCAAATTTGGCAGCAGAGTCGTTGAGTGAAGTGGCGAAGCTGCGCTCGCGCTCGGGGAACCAGAGGCCGATGGCCTTGGCGTTGGAGGGGAAGGTTGGCGCTTCGCCTATGCCGAGCAGGAAGCGCGCGCCAAAGAATGCGCTCAGATTGGGCGCGGCGGATGCGGCAAAGGAGGCGGCGCTCCAGATAAACGTGCCGATGCGCCCCACGCGGCGTACGCCGAGCTTGTCGAGCACGACGCCGATGGGCAACTGGCAAAGTGCGTAGGTCCAGTTGTAGGAGCTGGAGAGATAGCCGAAGACGACATCGGAGATGCCGAAGGCGGCGATGAGGGAGTCGTGCGAGACGGAGAGATTGACGCGGTCGAAAAAGTTGACCAGGACGCCGATTCCGAGGAGCCAGGCAATGCGCCAGCGGCGGCGCGGGAGGCGAGCGTTGGGCGGCGAATTTTGGGATGAAGAGGAACCCTGATGGTTCAATGGTCTCCTTGTTGCGGTCCTTTGGGTTGCGATCTTTTGGGGATCAGACCGCCGGGATGAGTCTTCCCTGCACAACGTCATTCTGGAGCGTGCCAATGGGGTCAATGGTGATGCGGATTCTGTCCCCCTGCGCGAGGGCAAAGTCGTCGGGAGGCACGATGCCGGTTCCTGTCATCAGGAAAGCGCCGAAGGAGAATGTGTTCTCGCGGAAGAGGTAGGCGGCCAGATCGGCGGGAGCGCGCTTGAGTTCGGCGAGCGTGGTGGCGCCGGAGAATACCGCACGACCGCCGCGCAGAATTTCGATGCGAATGGGAGTTGCGGTCGGGAGCGGATCATTGCTGACCAGAATGCAGGGGCCTAAGGCGCAACTACGGTCGTAAACCTTGGCCTGAGGGAGATAGAGAGGATTCTCGCCCTCGATGTCACGCGAGCTCATATCGTTGCCTACGGTATAACCGATGATTTGGCCGCGGGGATTAATGAGCAGCGTAAGCTCCGGCTCTGGAACTGACCACTTGGCGTCACTGCGAATGCGCACGACAGCGCCGGGTCCGGCGACGCGGCTCGGTGTGGCTTTGAAGAACAGCTCGGGACGCTCAGCGGCGTAGACGCGGTCGTAGAAGTCGCCACCGCCGGCGTCTTTGGATTCGGCCATGCGCGCGCTGCGACTGCGAAAGTAGGTGACGCCGGCGGCCCAGACTTCCTGGCTCCCGATGGGAGCTAGAATCTGCGCCGACGAAAAATCGAGCTCGGAGACAGCAAAATCCGCACCACCACTTTTTTCGATAATCGAAAGCAAATAACCCTGCAAATCGTCATGCGCAAACAGCGCGTCCAGCGAGGTCACCGGCACGCGATAATAATGGCCGTCGTTCTCTACGAAACATCCGACACCTGTGCGGAAGAGCTTCACGCTTTTTTCTCCAATCGAGAGACAATTTGATCGACGTCGTAGACGCAGCCGCCCCAGACGCCGCCACTTGCCGTGACGAGGGCGGCCCAGAGGCGCGTGTCGGCGGGCATTTCAGGATGCGGCGCGAGATCGGGGCGGGGAGTGCGGGAGCCGAGGCGGCGCGCACCTTCTTCGGCGGCAAAGCTCTCGTCGCCCTCTCCGACCAGTTGAACGGAGCCTTCGAGCTTCGAGCGATCGACGACGATTTCGATCTGGTCGCCGTCGAGAACTTTGCCGATGGGACCGCCGGCGAGGGCTTCGGGAGAGATGTGGCCGATGCAGGCTCCCGTGGAAACGCCACTGAAACGCGCATCGGTCAATACAGCTACGTTCTTGCAGTGAGGCAGCTGCTTCAGCGCCGAGGTGATCTGGTAAATCTCCTGCATGCCAGCGCCCTCTGGCCCGCTACAGATGAGGACCATGACGTCACCCTGCGAGATGCGGCCGGCCTTTATGGCCTGGATTGCCGCCGCCTCGGTGACGAAGACGCGCGCAGGGCCGGTGTGGCGATAAACGTTGTCGTCCCCAACCAGAGAGGAGTCGATGGCGGTGCATTTGATCACCGAACCCTCGGGCGCAAGGTTGCCCAGAGGAAAGCAGACGGTGGAGGTGAGGCCGTGGGATCTTGCGCGATCACGCGACATGATGACGTCGTCGGGATCGATTCCGTCGATTTCCTGGAGGCGCTGACGGAGCGCGGCGCGGCGTGGACTATGCAGCCACCAGTTGAGGCACTCGTCGAGCGAGTCACCGGAGACGGTTTTGACGGTTGTGTCGAGCAGCCCGGCTGCGCGGATTTCGAGCATGACCTCGGGCACGCCGCCGGCAAGAAAAACTTGAACGGTGGCAAAGCCCCGCGGGCCGTTGGGCAACGCGTCAACGAGGCGCGGAACTTGGCGGTTCACCTCAACCCAGTCGGAGACCGAGGGACGCGGCAACCCGGCGGCGTGCGCGATAGCGGGAAGATGGATGAGGAGATTCGTCGAGCCGCCGAATGCCGCGTGCAGCACCATGGCGTTGCGGATGGCCGCAGGAGTGAGAATGTCGCGCGCGCCGAGGTCGAGCTGGTGCAGGCGCAGGATGGCGCGGGCCGAGCGGCGGGCTGCGTCGAGCCACACGGGCTGGCCCGAGGGCGCGAGCGCGGTGTGCGGCAGCGAGAGGCCCAACGCTTCGCCTACGACCTGCGAAGTGGCAGCGGTGCCCAGGAACTGGCAGCCTCCGCCGGGCGACGCGCAGGCGCGGCAGCCGACTTCGGCGGCGTACTCGAGCGTGATCTGATTCTGGGCGAAGCGCGCGCCGATGGTCTGCACCTTGCCCGCGTCCTCACCTGACTCTGGAAGCAGTGTGACACCGCCGGGAACGAGCACGGCGGGCTTTCTGCCTGAAGACGCGAGCGCCATCATCATCGCGGGCAGGCCCTTGTCACAGGTGGCCACACCCATGACGCCCTTGCCGGTGGGCAGCGAACGCATCAGGCGGCGCAACACGATGGCGGCGTCATTGCGGTACGGCAAGGAGTCCATCATGCCCGTGGTGCCCTGCGTGCGGCCATCGCAGGGATCGGTGCAGGCTCCCGCGAAGGGAGTGGCGCGGAGAGATTTCAGCTCGCGGGCAGCCTCGGCGACCAGCAGGCCGACTTCCCAGTGGCCGGCGTGGAATCCGAGCGCGATGGCTTCGCCATTCTCCGCGCGCAGGCCGCCGTGCGTACTGAGGATCAGAAACTCAGGATCGAGGAGGCGATTCGGATCCCAGCCCATTCCAGCGTTTTGCGTGAGGCCGAAGAGATTGCCGGAGGGCTCGGTGAGGAGCATCTCGGGCGAGAGCGGCAGCGCCCCCGATGGACCGGGCGCGTGTGTGTTGACGCGAAGGAGGCTCTTGTCGTCTGTGTCGAAATCCGTTTCCAGGACGGAGCTGAGTGAAATGGTTGCGATGGGAAGCCTCTTTCCGCAGATCAGTATAGTTTGCGCGGGCCTGCTCCGGATGGAGCGCGCGTCGAGTGGAGTGCTATAAAGTGATGTGCCCGAAGACGATTCGCATCATGCGGCGCAAGCCCAGGCCGAGAAAACTCAGGCTGGCCTGCGCCGGCGCTGGCTGTACCTGATGCCGGTGGTCTTCGTGACCTACAGCCTTGCCTACCTGGGGCGGTCGAATTTTGGATTCGGGGCTGCGGCTGGGCTGGCGAAGTCGCTTAACATCACCGAATCGCGCGCGGCATTTCTAGGCTCGGTTTTCTTTCTCGGCTATTTTCTGTTTCAGGTGCCAGCAGCAGCCTACGCCATCCGCAAGAGCGCGACGCGGCTCGTGTTTTTCGCGCTGATCAGCTGGGGGATTTTTTCCGGACTCACAGGGGTCATCCAGAACTACTGGCTGCTGGTCGTGGATCGGCTGCTGCTGGGTGTTGCGGAGAGCCTCATCTTTCCGTCGATGCTGATTTTGCTGACCAACTGGTTCACGCGCAGAGAGCGCTCGCGCGCCAACGCGATTCTGATTCTGGGAAATCCGGTGACGGTGACGTGGATGGCCGCGGCGACCGGATACCTGATCCGAGCAGTCGGCTGGCAGACGACGTTTATTCTCGAAGGCATTCCGTCGGTGCTGTGGGCCTTTGTCTGGACTGTTGTAGCGCGAGACAAGCCGCTGGAGGTTCCATGGCTTCCAGAAGAGAGCAGCGAACATCTGGCGGAGGCGCTTGCGCTGGAGCAGTCTTCCCTGCCCCAGTACGCGAATTTTCGCGAGGCGCTGCGCATGCCGGGCGCACTGGTGCTGTGCTTCCAGTACTTCTGCTGGAGCTTCGGCGTGTATGGCCTGGTGATCTGGATTCCGGCGATGATTCGCTCGGGATCGACACGCGGCATTGAGCAGATTGGCCTTCTCAGCGCGGCGCCATTTCTTCTGGCCGTCGTGCTGATGCTCATCGTCGCAACTTTATCCGATCGTGTCCAGAATCGCAAGCTGTTCGTTTGGCCCTTCCTCATTCTCTCGGGCGTAGCGCTGTTTTGCAGCTTTGCGACTGCCGGGTACAATTTCTGGCTGGCGTATTTCTGGCTGGTGATTGCGGGCGGGACGATGTACGCGCCCTACGGGCCGTATTTCGCTATCATGCCGGAGATGCTGCCGAAGAACGTAGCCGGCGAGGTGATTGCACTCGTGAACAGCTGCGGGGCGCTGGGCGGATTCGCGGGATCGTGGTTGGTGGGATGGCTGCAGGCTGTAACGGGAAGCTCCAGCGACGGGTACCTGGCGATGTCGATCCTCTTGATCGTCTCCGGAGTGATGATGTTTTTCCTGCGCGCGCCTAAAGTTGGCCAGGAACTGCGTCACGCGTGAGTCGGCCGTCGATGAGACGCATGATCCCGAGCGGATTGCCGTTCTTCAGTTCGACGGGCAGCGATGCCTGCGGAAAATCCTGATAGCAGACGGGGCGGACAAAGCGGTAGATCGAGTACGTACCGACAGATGTGGCGCGACTGTCGCTTGTAGCCGGATACGGGCCGCCATGCACCATCGCGTGGCAGACTTCGACACCGGTGGGAAAGCCGTTGACGATGAGCCGGCCGGCCTTGCGCTCGAGAATCGCGATTAGGTCAGCAAAGGCGGCCAAATCGGCTTCAGTTCCGTGCAGCGTTGCGGTGAGTTGGCCATCGACGGCACCAGCCAATTCCATGAGCTGATCGCGGCTGTCATAGCGGATCACGAGAGCGCTGGGGCCGAAGACTTCGGTGGACAGATCGGGATTGGCGAGCAAGTCTGCGGCGTCGATTTGCATCAGGACCGGGGCCGCGTGGGTGTTGGCTGCGCCGTTTGATGGTGCTTGGGCGACGGTGTTCACGTGACTGTGCGACTGGCGGCGCGCGATGCCTGAGTGGTAGCTCTTCGAAATTCCTTCCGTGAGCATCGGCGAAGGGGAGGCCTTTTCGACGAGCGCCTTGACTTCGGCAACGAGCGCATCGGCATCTGCATTGCGCGGCAGATAGACAAGGCCCGGCTTGGTGCAGAACTGTCCGACGCCGAGAGTGAACGAGCCGAAGAGGCCGGCGGCGATCTGCGTAGTGCGCGAGCGAAGGGCTTCGGGCAGCACAAAGAGGGGATTCACGCTGCTCATTTCCATAAAGCATGGGATGGGCTCGGGACGCGCCGCAGCGCGCTGCATGAGCGCCTTGCCGGCCGAAAGCGAGCCGGTGAATCCGACGGCTTTCACGTTGGGGTGGTCGACGAGCGCTGCGCCAATTTCAGCGCCCGCGCCGAAGAGCAGAGCGAAGACGCCAGGTGGCAGGCCGCACTCGCGCACGCTGCGGGCGATGACCTGGCCGACCATTTCGCTCGCGCCCGGATGAGCGTGGTGCGCTTTCACGATGACGGGATTGCCGGCGGCGAAGGCGGCAGCCGTGTCACCCCCGGCGACGGAGAATGCGAGGGGGAAGTTGCTGGCGCCGAAGACGGCGACGGGGCCGAGAGGCTTCAACATCGAGCGGATGTCGGAGCGTGGCAACGGCTCGCGATCAGGCTGAGCGGGATCGATGCGCGCGTTCACCCATGAGCCCTCTTCGACAACCTGCGCAAACAGGCGAAGCTGGTTGATGGTGCGCGCGGACTCGCTTTTGAGGCGCGCCTCAGGCAGGGCGGTCTCGCTGTTGGCGCGCGCTACAAGCTCTGGCACGATGGCTTCGATGCCGTCGGCGATGCGGCGCAGGAAGCGGCCCCGTTCATGTCCGGAAAGCTTGCGATAGGAGACAAACGCTTCCTCGGCCAGATCGGCGGCATGATTGAGGTCGGCAAGTGAAGCGCAATGGTAGACGGGCTCGAGATGCGCGCCCGTGGTAGGATCGACGCCGTGAAAGACGGCGCCGCCTGTTTCGCGGCTTTGGCCTTCGATAATCGAGTAGCCGCGCAGATTCAGTTCTGCTTTCTGAACCAAGATGATTCACCTTCCTCTGCAGCTTCTAGCTTCTAGCTCATAGCTTCTAGCCTCTGGTTCCATCGTTCCGAGGTGAGACGCCTCTTACCGCCAGGAAAACATCAAAACTGCAACCCTCACTCTTCGCCGATGTCTTCGTTCCAAACGTCGGGATGCCGGGCGATGAATGTCTCCATCAACTCGCGGCACTCGCGATTGTCGAGGTCGACAACTTCCACGCCGTTCTCGCGCAGCCAGTCGAGACCGCCGGCAAAGGTGCGGCTGTCGCCGACTACGAGCGTGCCGATTCGAAATTGGCGCACTAGCCCGCTGCAGTACCAGCAAGGGGCGAGCGTGGTGACCATCACCAGGTTGCGGTAGCTGCGCTGGCGGCCGGCGCTACGAAAGGCGTCGGTTTCGCCGTGAATGCTCGGATCGTCCTGCTGTACGCGGCGGTTGCGGCCGCGGCTCAACAGTTCGCCCTCGCGAGTGAACAATGCCGCGCCGACAGGAACGCCACCTTCGGCGAGGCCCAGTCGCGCCTCTTCGATGGCCACCGCCAGCATCTTCTCGTGCAAGGTCACAAATCCAATCTAAATCAGCCAGTCAGCCGGTCAGAGAGCCGAGAGGTCAGCCGGCCAAGCACGGCCGCGCAGGAACGCGCTGTTTTTTGACCAAGCAGCCTTGGAACAGGCCGACGCGTCAACTGACGGTGAGCACCAACTTGCCGAAGTGGCTGGCTTCTTCCATGCGCTCCAGAGCCTCGCGCGCCTGACGCCAATCGAACTCCTCACCGACAGGGCGCAATTCGGCGAGCGCGATGGCGCGATTCATCTCAACAAAATCCCTGCGGGAGCCCACGTAGATGCCGTGGATCCGCGCCGTCTTGTGGAGGATGAGCGGAATTGGGAACGGGTCCGCAGATTGCGTGAGCACGCCCACCTGGGCCAGCGTTCCGCCGGGCCGAATGGCTCTGAGCGAGCGCGGCAAGGTGCCCGCGCCGCCAACCTCTACCACAAGGTCCACACCTTGGCCGCCGGTCTGGTCGAGCGCCCAGCGGTCCCAATCGGGGTTGTCGCGATAGTTCAGCCCTGCATCGAGGCCCATGGTGCTAGCCCTCTCCAGCTTTTCGTAGCTAGAGCTGATGCCCAGCACACGTGCACCCCTCAACCGCGCAAACTGCAAGGCAAAGATCGACACGCCGCCCGTGCCCTGGATTAGGACCGTCGAGCCCGGCTTGAGCTCACCGGTGGCCAGCGAATTCCACGCAGTGACAGCGGCGCAGGGCAGAGTGGCGGCTTCCTGAAAGCTGAGGTGATCGGGGATTGCAACCAGTCCTGGTTCCTTGAGCACGATGAAGTCGGTCAACATGCCGTCCACATCGCCGCCCAGCGCGCCACGCGCTTTGCTGGCAGTCAGGGGTCCGTCGAACCAGTTCTGCATGAAGATGCCGGCCACGCGGTCGCCAGGCTTCCACAGTGTGACGTCGGCGCCCACAGCCACGACTTCGCCCGCGCCGTCGGAACAGGGGATGCGCGGAAGCTTCATTTTGGGGTTGTAGAAGCCCTTCACGACCATCAGATCGCGATAGTTGAGAGAAACCGCGCGCACCCCTACCAGAACTTCGCCGGGGCCAGGCGCGGGCGTGGGCCGCTCGACAAACTCCAAAGAATCAATGCCAAACGCGGAAACTTGCCAAGCGCGCATCAGAGGCCTCTCTCTCTTTCGGGTTCAACCCTCGTCATTCTGCGGGACGCGATGACGCAAAGCCCCCGTAGAATGAAGATATGGCCCGTGGATGGGAAAGTAAATCGGTGGAGGAGCAGATGGCAAACGCCTTGGAGAGCCCCGGAACGAAACCCGGCAACGGCCTGACGAACGATGAAAACCGGCGGGCGGCCGAGTTGATCCGCGCCGCGCGCGAACGGCAACGCCAGGTGCTGGGTTTGCAACGCGAGAACATTCTCTCGCAGAGGACGTCAAATCCCGGACGCCGCACCGCGCTTGAGGCGGCATTGGCTCATATCGAGGCGCAGCTCCAGTTGCTCGGATAGGCGGCGCCTGCATCACAGAATCATTGGCGCCGGACCACCTCCATCCGCTACTGATCGCGGTGGATGAGCAGCGTGTTGGCCTGATGCACCGAAGTGAGCGAAACGCGCGCGATGTTGACGTGCGCGGGCCGCGTCACAGCCCACAAAATCACATCGGCGATGTCCTCACCCGTGAGCGGCGTGATGCCTTTATAGACTTTGGCAGCGCGACCAGCGTCGCCGTGAAAGCGGACCAGGCTGAAATCGGTTTCGACCAGGCCGGGATCGACGCTGGTGACGCGGACGGGCGTGCCGAGCAGGTCCTCGCGCAATCCGTCGTTGATGGCGCGCGCAGCTGCCTTGGTGCCGCAATAGACGGCTCCGTTGGGATACACGATTTCTCCAGCCATGGAGCCGAGATTGACCACGTGGCCACGACCGCGCACCACCATTCCGGGGACCACGGAGCGAGCCACGTAGAGCATCCCCTTGATGTTGGTGTCGATCATCTCTTCCCAGTCTTCAATCTTGCCGGTGTAGAGCTTTTCCATGCCGCGGCTGAGGCCAGCATTGTTCACAAGAACTTCAATTTCGGCCCACTCCGGCGGAAGATCGTCGATGGCGCGCTGTACGGCGTGACGGTTTCGCACGTCGAGGTCAATGGAGTGGACGGCCTGGGCGCCGTGGGCCAGTGCCTTCGACGCAACCTCAGCGAGCTTGCCGGCACGACGGGCGGCGAGCAGTAGACGCGCGCCCTCTGCGGCGAAAGCCATTGCTGTAGCCGCGCCAATGCCGGCGCTGGCCCCGGTGATGAAGACGATTTTTCCTTTAAGATTCATTTGCCTCACATCCTACGAGCGCGTTTGACTGTCCTGCTGTGACATGCGGTACAAGCCCCCGGCCCAGTCCGTGTGGCCGAGGCCAGCGGCCTTGGCGCGAGAGAAGACGCCGGCGAGCGAATCGGCGAGACTGAGACGCGTGCCGCTGGCTGCCGCTGCCTCACGAAACAAGCGCAGGTCCTTCTCGCCCAGCTCGATGGTCGCGCCTGGATGCTCCGGCGGATGCAGCATCACGTTTGCGTAGGCCGTGTAAAACGGCGACTGGAAGAGCGCGCTGTTGACGGTCTCGAGAAAAATCGCGGGATCGATTCCCTGCCCTGCCGCGTAGACGAAGGATTCTGAGAGGGAGTAGATCATTGCGCTGATGAGGAAATTGCCGCCGATTTTGACGGCGTGCGCCTGCCAGGGCTCCGAGCCAACGAATGAAATGCCACGCGAGAACGTTTCCAGGAGCGGACGAGCTTTGGCGACGGCGTCGTCCGCGCCAGCGACTGCGACCCACAAGCGGCCCTCCTCGGCGACATTCGGACGACCAAAGACTGGCGCGGCAACGAATTCATGCCCACGGCGAGCGTGCTCCTGAGTCAAGCGCTCGCTTAACGCGACGCTGATGGTACTGCAGGAGATGTGGAGGGCGCCGGGCGAAAGCGCGTCCATGAGCCCGTTGGGGCCAAAGAGCACTTCTTCGTTGGCGGCGTCGTCAAAGAGCATGGTAATGACGGCGTCGGCTCCCAACTCGGCCTCAGCCGGAGTGGCCGCCGCGATTGCGCCTTCGCGGAGCAGCGGTTCGGTTCGCCCTTCGGTGCGGTTCCAGACAGCAAGCTCGTGACCGGCTGCGAGCAGGTGGCGGGCCATCGGTGTGCCCATCTTGCCTAGGCCTAAAAATCCGATTCTCATGCGGAAATTGTAGTAGACGGCGAAGGCCGAACCATGAAGCCCCACGCTGCGATGCCCTAACTTCGACGTGTCCGTAGTCTACGCAGCAGGGCACCCTCATGCTCGAGAACAAGTAAGATGAGATGCGATGATGGACCGCTCGCATTTCGCCAAGAAGCTTGGATATGTGCCTGAGAACGGAGGACGAGAAGAACTATGAGCTGGTTCAGTAGTTCTAAGAAAAACGAATCCGCGCTGTCTAAACTCTCGAACAAAATCTTCGAGAACTCTCTTTTCTGTGCAGAAACTCTGAAACCGAATTTAGAAGGAAAGTTTGGAAGAGATGGTAAAGAATTCACCCTTAAACATATTCCGGTTTTGCTTGAGTTTATATGCTTTTTTCTTCACTTAACAGATCGGTATGCCTTTGCTCAGTTCGGTCAAGAAAAACGGAATAAACTAATAGACGAGCTAGGTCCGTCAGCCATTGATGCCATGATCCAGAGGTTGTGTGATCATTGGCCAACAAGCTCGAAAGATAGATTAAGGAAGGATTTTTTCGACAAATTCAACAGCAGACAAATGGAGTATGGCAGCTGTAAAGAATTATTGCTAGATCCAAAAGACGACACTCGGACACTGGAAAAAATCAGGTCGGGCACGAAAAGCGAAGCGATGGTCGGTCAACTCATTGATAATCTATCGGAGATAATAGACGGCAAAATAAATACCAATGCATTGTTTACAGTGGAAATCTGGGGTGTTGTTATGGAAAGCCTAAAAAAGAAAGAACTTCAGGATTTGGTTTCTGAAGTCTCAATGGGGTGAGCGAGGAGGGCATCATGCATGGAGTCGTCGGGTTAGCCTTCCGGCGTGTGGCTCACTTTTGAGGCCAGCAACCAAGTGAGAGTGGGAAACTGCGGAAGCCGGGTCCACCACTTCCGGAACCCGCTCAGTTCGGCGTACCGGTGGTTTCGGCGTCAGTAAACGTGCACTCCTGGCATTGGCAGACACGGCGCAGATACTCCCATGAGTAGATTCCGCCGGAGTGGCCGTCCTGCCAATTGAACTGGATGGCGTAGCGTCCCACGGCGTGCGCGCTGGCCGGCTTTGGCGGAGGCGCGTACATGGGAAGCACGGCGGCAGGCTTCGGTTTGGGCTGGCCAGCCTTTCGACCTTGCTGCGCGCGCTCGTCGACGCAGGTAGCGCAGGGGCAGGCGTCTCGCAGCCAGGCAAAACCCCACGCGCTTTTGTGGCCGTCGGCCCAGTCGATTTCAAGGCCCTTGCCTTCGGTCATGAGCACGCGCACTTTTTCCGGCGTGGTGGCGATGCGCGGAAGCGGGCGGTTGGCTTGATTGTCGCGCTCCTGCTCGTCTTTTGAGGCGATGCGGATGCCCTCGTGGCTCATAGTGACAGTTTACAGGGGCCAGCAGCAGTTAGCGGCGGGTCGAGCCGGGGCGCTCATAGTGCAGCGCCAGCGTGAGGATGGCGACGACGAGAACGAGGCTCAGGCTATTGGCGGCGATGACCGAAGGGGAGCGAATGCCGATGCCGTAGAGGAGCCAGAGACCGATTCCGATGCCGAAGACCGTGAACATGGCAAGCGAAAGATCGTGAGCGCTCTTCGAGCGCCAGATCCTGTGAAGCTGCGGGACAAGCGACAGGGTTGTGCAGAAACCCGCCAGCGAGCCAATGAGTTCCGTCATCCAGCGTTCGGGCATCTTACGGGTGGTTCTTTCCGGCGCGGAGGTCAGCCCCTGCGCCATTTTCAAAATACGCGTGACGATGGGCCCAGTATGTGCTGGCGCTCACTTCGGGCGATATGCAGGGGGTGGGAGTGGGGCGATCGCTGATGATTTCCGCAGGGGCCGGTTTAGTTGCGCCAGAAAAACCACGCAGCCATGCCGAGGCCAATGACCACAACGAGCCCGCGAAGCACCGGCTGAGGTACGCGCTTCGCCAGCCTGGCCGAAACGTAGCCGCCGATGGCCGCCGCGATCATAGCCGCCATGCAATAGCGCCACGCGACCTGGCCATCAACGATAAAGATGATGAAGGCGATGCCGTTTGCCAAAACGTTGGCCACGACTTTCAGCGCGTTGATGACGTGAATGTCTTCATAGCCGAAGAGGGCCAGCAGAGTCATAAAGAGAAAGCCGGCGCCAGCGCCAAAGTAGCCAACATAAAAGCTGACCACGATGGCGGTGAGAAACAACGCCGTGCGGCGTGGAGGTGGCGCACCTATATGTCCCGCGGCAGCGCGTTCGCGGCGCGCACGCTTCAAGCGCTCGAGCCAGCGCGAAACGGGGCCGCTCGCGGCAAAGATCAGCGCAGCGCCCAGCAGCAGCCACGGAACCAAATGTAGAAACGTCGTCTGCGGCGTGTTCAGCAGGACAATGGCCCCAGCTGTGCCACCCAAGAGGCCGGCCAGGCCCATGAGGAGCGCGGCACGCGCGTTTTTGCGCACATCGGGCCAGTAGGCCGCGACGGACGTCAATTGGCCGGGCCAGATGGCGACGGTGTTCGTGGCGTTGGCCTGCACGGGCAGGATCTTCATGCTCAACAGGGCCGGAAATGAGAGGAATGAGCCGCCGCCGGCGACGGCGTTGAGAACGCCAGCAAGGAAAGCGGCGATGACGAGCCAGACCCAGTGCCAGTTGACCGTGGCTGCCCATCCCAGAAAGTGCATGAAGCGGATTGTATTGCACTGGGCAGGCTGCGCCGGCGCGGTTGACAACCGCCAGGAGCCGTCAGGATCCAGGGCGGTTTAAGGGCAAAAAGCCGCACCTGCGAACGAACAATTGAGGTCCAGAAGGCTGGAAAGTGGTTCAAGGTCTATCCAATATCCCCATAAACAATCTATTTTGAATAATATAGTTATACTAATGAATATTAGTGTATAACGCTCATATTTTATGAATCATTTATGCTATAGTCTCATCAAATTGATTGAGCGGCCGGTGTTCCACCCCGCTGCAATCGAATTCTTTTGATCCATCAGGAGGAAAAGATCATGGCAATCACTCGTTGGGATCCGTTTCGTGAAGTTGTGTCGCTGCAGAATCGCATGAACTCGTTGTTTCGCGATCTGAACGAAGGGGAAGGGCCGATGACGACGGCCAGCTTTGTGCCGGCGGTCGATGTGTATGAGGACGAGAAAAAGGTCGTCCTGAAACTGGAAGTGCCGGGCATCGAAGAGAAGGACCTGGACGTGAGCGTGGAAAACAACACGCTGACGGTCAAGGGCGAGCGCAAGTTCGAGAAAGAAGAAAAGGAAGAGAACTTCCATCGCATCGAGCGGCGCTACGGCAGCTTCTATCGCGCGTTTACGCTGCCCACGACCGTGGATACGGAGAGCGTGGCGGCCAGCTACAATGCCGGGGTGCTGAAGCTGGAGCTGAAGAAGAAGCCCGAGGCCCAGCCCAAGCAGATCAAGGTGAACGTAAATCATACGCTGGCGGCGTAAAAGCCACAGGGGTCGGTTCTCAGGTTTCAGGGATCAGATTTCAGGGATCAGTCGCCCTTCCCGCGCGACCCATACTATGCTTGCCATAGAGCGAGTTCGGTGCCGCGGCGCTCATCAAGGGACATCGGCTGATCCCGTTTTTCTGAGCCCGGATACCTGAAACCTGCCCTCTCGTTCCGCAAAATCATTCATTGAGGCATCAAACCATGGCCATTCGTTGGGAAAAATTGACGGTCAAGACGCAGCAGGCGATCCAGGAGGCACAGTCGCGCGCTGCCGAGCTCGGCAACCCCGAGTTGCAGCCCGTGCACTTGTTGCTCGCACTGATTGAGGACCGCGAGGGCGTGGTGCCCTCAGTGCTCGAAAAGATCGGTGTGCCCACGGAGCATTTGGAGAGCGACCTGCGCGGAATCGAGCAGAAACTGCCCCGGGTGGCCGGCGTGGCGGCGCAGCCCAGCATGAGCCAGGCGATGAACAAGGTGCTCGAACAGGCTTTTCGCGAGGCCGCGAACTTCAAGGACGAGTACGTTTCAACGGAGCACCTGCTGCTTGGCGTGGCGCACTTGAAAGGCGATGCGGCGCGCGATGCGCTGGTGGCTGCCGGCGCCACGCATGAGGCCATTCTTCAGGCGCTGACCGCGGTGCGCGGCTCGCAGCGCGTGACCGACCAGAATCCGGAGGAGAAGTTTCAGGCGCTGGAAAAATACGCCAAGGATCTGACGGAGCTCGCGCGCCGTGGGAAGCTCGATCCGGTGATCGGCCGCGACGAGGAGATTCGGCGTGTCATTCAGGTGTTGAGCCGCCGCACGAAAAACAATCCTGTCCTTATTGGCGAGCCCGGTGTGGGCAAAACAGCCATCGTGGAGGGCCTCGCCCGCCGCATCATTTCGGGCGACGTGCCGGAAGGCCTGCGCGACAAGCGCGTCATCGCGCTCGATCTGGGCTCGATGCTCGCCGGGGCCAAGTATCGCGGCGAGTTCGAGGACCGGCTCAAGGCAGTGCTGAAAGAAATCGAAGAATCGAACGGCCAGATTGTGCTCTTCATCGACGAGCTGCACACGCTTGTGGGCGCGGGAGCGGCCGAGGGCGCCATTGATGCGAGCAACATGCTGAAGCCGGCGCTGGCGCGCGGCGAACTGCGGGCGATCGGCGCAACCACGCTGAACGAGTACCGCAAGTACATCGAGAAGGACAAGGCGCTAGAGCGCCGCTTCCAGATCGTCTATGTGGGCGAGCCGAACGTCGAGGATACGATTGCGATTCTGCGCGGACTGAAGGAACGCTACGAGTCGCACCACAACGTGCGCATCAAGGACGCGGCGATTGTTGCCGCGGCAACGCTCTCGCACCGATACATCAGCGACCGCTTTTTGCCCGATAAGGCAATCGACCTTGTGGACGAGGCTGCGGCTTCGCTGGCGATCCAGATCGGCTCAGTACCGACCGAGATCGACCAGTTGGAGCGCCAAGCTACGTCGCTCGAGATCGAGCGCGCCGCGCTGAAGCGCGAGACCGACACTGCGAGCAAGGAACGGCTTGCAGTGGTGGAACGCGAAGTGGCGCAACTGCGCGAGCAGATTACCGCATTGCGCGCACGGTGGACGAAGGAACGCGAGGCCATCAATCGCATCGGCGATCTGAAGAAAAAGATTGAAGCTCTGCGCTTCGAGGCCGAGGAGCAGACCCGCAAGGGCCAGCTTGATCGCGCCGCGCAGATTCAATACGGCGAGTTGCCGAAGCTGGAAGCGGAGCTGAAGAAGCTCGCGGCGCAGAATGGCAAGGCCGGTGCGGCGCGGATGCTGAAAGAAGAAGTGGACGAAGAGGACATTGCAAAGATCGTGAGCAAATGGACGGGCATTCCCGTCTCGCGCATGTTGGAGGGCGAGGTGAAGAAGCTCGTCCAGATGGAAGACCGGCTGCGTGAGCGCGTGGTGGGCCAGGACGATGCGCTGACGATTGTGGCGAACGCCATTCGCCGTTCGCGCGCGGGCCTGAGCGATCCCAAGCGGCCCATCGGCTCGTTTATTTTCCTTGGACCGACGGGAGTAGGAAAGACGGAGACGGCGCGCGCACTGGCGGAGTTCCTGTTCGACGATGAGCAGGCACTGGTGCGCATCGACATGAGCGAGTATATGGAGAAGCACGCCGTGGCTCGCCTGATCGGCGCGCCGCCGGGATACGTGGGCTACGACGAAGGCGGCCAGCTGACCGAGGCGATTCATCGGCGGCCCTACGCGGTGATTCTGTTCGATGAGATTGAAAAGGCGCACCCGGATGTCTTCAACATTTTGCTGCAGGTGATGGACGATGGGCGCCTGACTGACGCCAAGGGCCGGACAGTTGATTTCAAGAACACAGTACTGATCATGACGTCGAACCTGGGCGCGGCGATGCTCGCGGGCGAGAAGCTGAAGACGGAGCACGACTTCGACATGGCGCGCGAAAGCGTGATGCGCGTGTTGCGCGAGCATTTCCGGCCGGAATTTTTGAATCGCGTGGACGATATTGTGATCTTCCGCTCGCTGGGCAACGCGCAATTGAGCAAGATTCTCGATTTGCGGCTGAACGAAGTGCGCAAGCTGCTTGAAGATCGGGCAATTTCGCTCGAATTGACCGAACCGGCGCGGCAGTTGATCCTAGCTTCCGGCTCCGATGCGGCTTACGGCGCACGCCCGCTCAAGCGTGCGCTGCAGCGCATGGTGCAGGATCCGCTGGCGATCAAGATTCTCGACGGCGAAGTGCTGCACGGAGCGCACGTGCGCATCGACGTGGACCGCAAATCGAACCAGCTGGTCTTTGAGCCGATGGGGCGAGAAGCGATGGCGTGAGAAACAGTGGTCAGTGATCAGTTGTCAGTGATCGGTGGACAGGCCCCGTGATGCGGAGCCTGTTTTTTGTCTGTGCGTTTGCAATAGTTGCGTCTTGACGCAGCGCAGGAATTCACTGCCGCAGTTCCACGAGCGTTGCGCCCTGGCCGCCTTCGTTCTGCGGAGCCTCTGCGATTCCGGCAACGTGCGGATGAGATTTGAGGAATTCGCGGACGCCGCGGCGCAAAACTCCAGCACCGTGGCCGTGTATGACGCGCACGCGCGACAGCCCGGCAAGAAAGGCGTGGTCGAGATATTTCTCGAGTTCGCCGGCCGCTTCATCGACCGTGCGGCCGATGAGATTGATCTCCGCGCGCAGCTCGTCAGTGTTCGCGCTCGTCACTGTTACATGCACGCCTTTCTGTTTTCTGGCCGCGGCGAGCGGGTCAACTTTCACCTGCCCGGGCCTCCCATGCCCGGAATCTCCTCCAAAACCTTGGGGCGCGGAGCACTCGTCCCGCTTGACGCGCATCTTGATGGGGCCGAGCGCAACTTCGAATAGGTCCTTTTCGACTTCGCGCTGCACCACGGCGACTTTGCCCATCGATTTCAGAAATACGCTATCGCCTGGCGCGATGTGGCGCAGCAGGTGCGGTTGCGCATTTTCGTCGCCCTGGTCGGCACCGGTGCGGTGCGCAACAACGGCCTGGTTAAAGCTTTCCTGAAACTCGTGCCGCAGGCGGGTGATGCGGCGCTCGGCTTCTTTCGAGAGCTTCTGTTGCGCGGCACGGTCCTCGACAGCACGCACGTTTTCCCGCATCTGGAATTCGAAATCCTTGAGCAGCGAGGCGAGCTTCGTTTCCAGTTCGCGCACACGGTTGCGTACCTCGACATCGCCTTCGCGCTCCAGCCGCTTCCTCTCCTGATTGAGCGTGTATTGCTGCTCGCGAGCCGCCTTGCGTTCGACTTCGAGTTCTGCCAGTTCGGCGTGAAGTTTGTCGAGGAATCGCGCGATGTCTGCTTGCTGCGAGCCAAGGCGTTCGCGGGCCGCGGCGATGATTGCGGCGTTCAATCCCAGACGTTCCGCCGTCTGAATTCCGGCCGAAGCGCCGGGCACACCGAGATGAAACCGATAGTCGGGAACCAGTGTCCGCTCGTCTACGCCAGCTGCGGCATTGCGCACGCCGGGCGTGTTGGCTGCGTAGACCTTGAGGGACGTGTGATGCGTCGAGATCAGCGACCATGCGCCCGCCTTGAGAAAATGATGCGCCACGGCCACGGCCAGCGCCGCACCTTCTTCAGGATCGGTGGAGGAGCCGAGCTCGTCGAGCAGCACGAGCGAGCGCGCATCGGCGAGGCGAGAGAGACGGTCAAGATTGGTGATGTGCGCGGAGAAGGTGGAGAGCGCCGCTTCGATGGATTGCGCATCGCCGATGTCGGCGAGGAATGCAGTGAACACGGGAAAAATGGCAAGTGTGGCTGGAACTGGAATTCCAGCCTGCGCCATCATGGCGAGCAGAGCCGTGGTCTTGAGCGCCACCGTCTTGCCGCCGGTGTTGGGCCCGCTGATGATGAGCTGGCGCTCGTCCGCCGTCAGTTCCAGAACGAGTGGAACCGTTTGTCCGCCGCTCGCGCGCAAGCGCTTTTCGAGCAGTGGATGGCGCGCGCCCTCGAGCAGGAGCCGCTTGGGATCAAATGAAGGCGAGACGCAATCGAACTCGCGCGCAAATCGCGCCCGCGCCAACAGGCTGTCGACCAAGGCCAGCACACGCGCGCCCTCGACCAGACTGAGTGCGTAGCCGCCGACCTGACGCGTGAGTGCCACGAAGATGCGGTGAATCTCCGACTGTTCTTCCTCGATGAGCCGCACGAGTTCGTTGTTCTGCTCGATGGTTTCTAGCGGCTCGACGTAGACCGTTTGGCCCGAGGAGCTCGCGCCGTGAATCACTCCGGTGACGCGCCGCTTGAGCTCCGCGCGCACGGGAATCACGAAGCGCTCGCCGCGAATGGTGATGACGTCGTCCTGGGTTGCGTTTTCAGCGGTGAGCTTGCGTAACGCCGCGCGCAAGCTTTCCTCAATGACTTTCTGCTGCCGCTCCTGCTCGCGGCGGATGCGATTCAGCTCTGGTGAGGCGTCGTCGGCAAGCGAGCCGTCTGGCTGAATCTTGCGTTCGATGGATTCGGCGAGCGGCCGCAAACTCGTGGTGAGTGCCGCTGAAAGCTCGGAAAGTCCAGGCAGTTTGCCAACAAGCCGCATCGGAGGCTCGCGAAGAAGCGCTTGCCATGAGGCGACGTCGTTGGCAAGTCGCGCGATGCTCTGGAGCTCGCCCGCTTCGAGCGCAGCGCCGTCAATTTGCGCTTTGGCCGCAAGTTGCGTGGGATCGAATAGCCCGCCTAGCGGAATGGAGACTTGTTCTGTAAGGATCAGCCGCACTTCTTGGGCAAGAATGTGCTGGCGCGCAATCCATTCCTCGTCGGTTGAGGGATGCAGCGCGAGGATCGATTCGCGGCCGACTGCAGATGCGGCGAAGCCTGCGACGAGCACGAGGAGCGGCTGCCACTCAAGCGCGACCAGATCTGCGTGCTCAGTTGGCGACGGAATGGGATCGAGCAGCGGCATCGTCAGCAACTATGGTAGCGTTTGTGGGCTTCATCGCGCCGCGATAGGCCTGCAGTTGCTGCGTAACCGCGACGATCAGGCGGCGGGTACCGTGCGTCACTTTGACGTTGTGTCGGGCTTCGCAGCAGGGGTAGAAGGGGCGGGGCTGGCTGCGGCGCTGTCGCCGCTGCTCGGTGCCTTTGGTTCGGACTTTGCCTCCGATTTTGCGTCCGGCTTCGTGTCGGATGCAGATTCGGCAGCGGACGAGCTGCTCTTCGAGGCGTAATCGTTCACGTACCAACCGGCACCCTTGAAGCTCAGGCCGGGCGCGGTGAGAGTCCGCTCCAGAACGCCGCCGCACTGAGGGCAGACCTTCTCCGGCTCGGTGTTGAAGTGCTGGATTTTCTCAAAGCGATGGCCGCACTGTGTGCAGCGATACGGATACAGCGGCAAAGTTTCTGTCCCCTCGGCGAGGAATCGTTCAACTTCTATTCTAACGGGCGGGCGGCGGATCGCAGGAAATCTCGCCGCCCGCGCGACATGCCGGAGGTAACAGGCCGAGCAGTTCTTAATGCACCTGGATGGGAACAGAGGCGCTCACGTTCTCCCAGGCCAGCGTCAGAGTGCCCTTGCCTCCGCCGTTGTCGGTGATCGTATACGTCAAATCCTCGACGAGCAAGGGGGGAGCGGACATCGTCATCTTCGTTTTGCCAAGATCCTGAGTAGAGTCGTAGGCAAGGCCCCACTCGCCGTTCTTCTTGTTCACGATCAAGACCCAATTCGCGGGATCGGAGATGTCGACGAACAGAGTGTAGGTGCCGGCGGGAACGCTGAGGTCGCCGATGGTCAGGTCAGCGTCAGTCTTCAGCGTGGTGGCGGCGTTCGCGCCCCCGCGCCAAACCGGGTAATGCGGATCGTGGCTGATGAGGCCGTCTTTGGTGTAGATTTTGCCTTCGCGCCCATTCACACGCGGCGAGCTGTATGTGATGGTGATGCTTTTGCCGCCGACGGTAACTGACGCCGTGGCCGGCGGGCTTTTGGGCGGCGCCTTCTGTTGGGCGATCACAGCTGTCGCAGCGAGCAAGAGGCCCATACAAACCAAAATGTGCTTCATGGTAATGTTTCTCCTCCGGGCAGAGCCAGGTACTTGTTGGGGTCGGCTCCGACGCGTTGATTGTCGCACCGCACGGGTAGGTTGCGAAAGCCGCCTATGTGAAAACCCTGTTATGATGCGCCAAAGGAAGATGCATGGCGGGCGGTGAGAGCAACAATTCGGCGGGGGCGCGCTTTCGCGCGGCGCTCAAGGCGGAGAAGCCGTTGCAGGTGGCGGGGACGATCAACGCGTACGCGGCGCGCATGGCGGAGGCTGTGGGTTTTCGCGCGATTTATCTCTCCGGTGGCGGCGTGGCGGCCAATTCGCTTGGCGTTCCGGACCTGGGGATCAGCACGATGGAGGATGTGCTGACGGACGTTCGGCGCATCACCGGTGCTTGCACGCTGCCATTGCTGGTCGATATCGATACCGGATGGGGCGGAGCGTTCAACATCGCTCGGACAATTCGCGAGATGATCAAGGCGGGCGCGGCGGCGGTGCACATTGAGGACCAGGTGAGCGCCAAGCGATGCGGCCATCGGCCAGGCAAGGAGCTTGTGCCGGCCGAAGAAATGGTAGATCGGATCAAGACCGCCGTGGATGCGCGCACCGATCCGGAGTTTGTGATCATGGCGCGGACTGATGCGTTGGCGGGCGAAGGGTTGGCGCGGGCCATTGAGCGAGCGCAGGCGTACGTGGCGGCAGGGGCCGACATGATTTTTGCCGAGGCGGTGACTGAAGCGTCGATGTATGCCGCGTTTCGCAAGGCTGTGGGAGTGCCGATTCTCGCCAACATCACCGAGTTCGGCAAAACGCCGCTCTTCACCCGCGAGGAGCTGGCAGCGGCGGGCGTCGACGTCATTCTTTATTGCTGCGCGGCGTATCGGGCGATGAATGCCGCTGCGCTGAAAGTCTACGAGGCGATTCGCACCGAGGGAACGCAGAACAATCTGCTGCCGCTGATGCAGACGCGCGACGAGCTCTACCGCTATCTTGGCTACCACGCATACGAGCAGAAACTGGATGAGCTTTTTGCGAAGGGTAAGAGCAAAGAGTAGACATTCCTGCAACGATTCGTTGGATCAATGCTCTTTGGAGGTCGAAATATGAGCGTCCAAGAGGCGAGCCACGGGCTGAGCGCCTTCATGCCAAAGAAGTCGGTGGCATTGTCGGGCACTGCCGCAGGTGAAACAGCCGTTTGCACGGTGGGCCAAAGCGGCAACGACCTGCACTACCGCGGGTACGACATTGCCGACCTGGCGGAGCATTGCGAGTTTGCCGAGGTTGCTTATCTGCTGATCCACGGAAAGCTGCCCAATGCCGCGGAGCTGGCGGCATACAAGGCGCGGCTGCTTGGCTTGCGCAGCTTGCCCGCAGAAGTGAAGCAGGCGCTCGAATTGGTGCCAGCGCATACGCATCCCATGGACGTGTTGCGAACCGGCGTCTCGGTGCTGGGTTGCGCGCGGCCTGAGGCCGAGGACCATAGCACTGCTGGGGCGCGCGACCTTGGCGATGCACTGCTGGCTTCGCTGGGGTCGATGCTTCTTTACTGGCACCACTTTGCACGGAACGGCAAGCGCATTGCGGTAGACGCCGACAGTGAACCGCTGGCGGCACATTTTCTGCATCTGTTGCATGGAAAGCCGGCGAGCGCGAAGTGGGTTCATGCGATGCAGGTTTCACTGATCCTTTACGCGGAGCATGAATTCAACGCGTCCACATTCACCGCGCGCGTGATCTCCGGGACCGGCTCCGATCTTTACTCGTGCATTGTCGGCGCCATCGGCGCGCTTAAGGGCCCGAAACACGGCGGCGCCAACGAGGTCGCGTTGGGGATTCAGCAGCGCTACCGGACGGCGGACGAGGCTGAGGCTGACATTCGCCGCCGCGTCGATCAACGCGAAGTCATTATCGGATTCGGGCATCCGGTGTATACCGTCAGCGACCCGCGCAGCCACTTCATCAAGGAACAAGCGCGCGTGCTAGCGGTGGACGCCGATGGCCAGCGTCTTTTCTCCGTCGCCGAACGGATTGAGAGCACCATGCAGGATGCCAAGCGCATGTTTCCGAATCTCGATTGGTATTCAGCGGTCGCTTATCATCTGATGGGCATTCCGACTGACCTGTTTACGCCGCTGTTTGTGATGGCGCGGACGGCAGGCTGGTGCGCGCACGTGATCGAGCAACGGCAGGATGGAAAGATCATCCGGCCGTCGGCAATCTATACTGGGCCGGAGAATCTGAAGTTTGTGCCGATTGAGGCACGGGAATAGGAAGACAGGAGCCCGCGTGTCGTCGCACATCAGCAATGAACGCCCAGCGCCCGATAAAGTCCTCACCGACATCGCCGACTATGCGTTGAGTTTCAAGATCGAGGGCGGTCTCGCGTACACGACTGCGCGCTACTGCTTGATGGACACGCTTGGCTGCGGGTTGGAGGCGCTTGAATATCCGGCGTGCACAAAACTGCTGGGACCGATCGTGCCAGGAACGGTTGTGCCAAACGGCGCGAGAGTTCCCGGCACGAATTTTCAGCTTGATCCAGTGCAGGCGGCGTTCAACATCGGCGCGATGATTCGCTGGCTCGACTTCAACGATACGTGGCTGGCCGCGGAGTGGGGCCACCCGAGTGACAACCTGGGCGGAATTCTGGCGACGGCTGATTGGCTTTCGCGCGAGGCGGTTGCAAAGGGCCGCGCGCCGCTGACGATGCGCGATGTGCTGACGGCGATGATCAAGGCGCACGAGATTCAGGGATGCGTTGCGCTGGAGAATTCGTTCAACAAAGTTGGGCTCGATCATGTAGTGCTGGTGAAGGTGGCGTCGACGGCGGTCGTGTGCCAGTTGCTTGGGCTGAGTCGCGAGCAGACCGTGAACGCGCTTTCGCTTGCCTGGATTGATGGCCAGAGCTTGCGCACCTATCGTCACGCGCCGAACACCGGCTCACGCAAGAGCTGGGCGGCGGGCGATGCGACGAGCCGGGCAGTGCGATTGGCACTGATGGCGCGTGCCGGCGAAATGGGCTATCCGTCGGCGCTGACGGCGAAGACGTGGGGATTCTACGACGTTTCGTTTCGCGGGCAGGAGTTCAAATTCCAGCGAGCTTACGGATCATATGTTATGGAGAACGTGCTTTTCAAAATCAGCTTCCCTGCGGAGTTCCACGCGCAGACCGCAGTGGAAGCGGCGATGAAGCTGCGTGCGCGGCTGGATGCGATGGGCAAGTCGGCCGCGGACGTCAAGAACATAACGATCCGGACGCATGAGGCTTGCCTGCGGATCATCGATAAGAAGGGGCCGCTTTCGAATCCGGCAGATCGCGACCATTGCGTGCAGTATATGGTTGCGATTCCGCTGCTGTTCGGCAGGTTGACGGCTGCCGATTACGCGGACGACGTTGCGGCTGACCCGATTTTGGGCCCGCGGATCGACGCGCTTCGCGCGAAGATCGAGTGCGTTGAAGAGCCGCGGTTCACGGCCGATTATCACGACCCTGAGAAGCGTGCGATTACGAATTCGCTTCGCGTAGTGCTGAGCGACGGAGCGGTTCTGGAAGAGACCGTTGAATATCCCATTGGCCATCGAAGGCAGCGCGAAGAAGGAATGCCTTTGCTGGTGGAGAAGTTCAAGACGAATCTGCGGCGGCGATTTGACGATGCGCAGCAGAAACGGATTCTTGACGTCTCGCTCGACGGTGAACGGCTGGAAAAAATGGCCGTGAATGAGTACGTCGATCTTTACGTGCCGAAAGATTGATGGAAAAAAGCGCGCTTGTTTGTTTCTTGCGAAATGCGCGAATTAGATCCGCGAAAAAATCAAAACAGACAAAAACAAAACTAGCAAACTGTGAAACTGTGAAACTGTGGACGCAAGCTGCTGATTTCAAAGGCTCCACAGTTTCACAGTTTCACAGTCTCACAAAACGGCATGGGGGGTGGGGTCGAGGAAACTATGGGGGGGTGGGTAAGAAGCAGGGAACAAGGGACCAAGGGAACAAGGGA
>Ga0208190_1000102_pt1 | contig 32509 bp, 19 predicted proteins | sample June2015DPH_13_1_FD_184708 | JGI IMG/M metagenome (GOLD analysis project Ga0208190, IMG submission 184708) | Peatland microbial communities from SPRUCE experiment site at the Marcell Experimental Forest, Minnesota, USA - June2015DPH_13_10... | ecosystem: Environmental > Terrestrial > Soil >... | reverse complement strand
CTCTTCGCGCAGTTTGGTTAGATAAGCGCGGAGCGCGGGCTGCAGCTTCTCGTAATACAGAGCGTCCTGGATTTTCGGCTCGATCTCTTTCATCGGGGGAATGCCTGCCATCTGGTGGTCGGTAACCTTCAGGATGACATAGCCTTGCTTGGTGCGGATAACGTCGGTGACTTCGCCGGCCTTCATGGCGAATGTCTTATCTTCAAGTTCCTTGGCGAGAGTTCCGCGCTTGAAGACGCCAAGGTCGCCGCCTTGTGCCGCCGAGGGCCCCTCGGAATTCTTCTTGGCCACGTCGTCAAAGCTGGCGCCAGCGCGAATCTGCTTGAGCACATCGTTGGCCTTCGCTTCGGCTGCGGAAAGAGCCGCAGCCTCGGCGGCTTGCTTGGCCGCATCGTCCTGGGTCTTTGCGTTCCCGGCGACGCCGGAGTCAACGGCATTGCTTTCAGCTGGCTTGTTCGGGGCCGTCTTATCGGCGGCAGGCTTCTGAGGAGCGATCAGGATTTCGCTGAGCCTAATCGACTCGGGTTGTTCCATCTCGCTCTTGTGTTCGTCGTAGAATTTCTGCTCTTCCTCTTTGGGAATGGTGAGGTGGGAGCCAACTTCCTCGCCGATCACCTTCTGCGTGATGATCTGGTTCCGCATGTTCTGCTTGAAGTCTTCGTAGGAGATGCCCTGGGCGGTGGCGGCTTTTTCAAGCTCCTCCATGGTTTCCAGCTTCATGTCCTTACGCATCTGGTCAAGGCGCTTGATGAGGTCGGTATCGCCGGTAATGTCGAGGTCTTTGCCCTTTTCCAGCAGGAGTTGCTGGTCGATGAGATCGCGCAGGATGTCCTTTTCGCGCTGCTCAAAGAGCTTGTCCGCGTTGGCCGGGTCCTGCTGTTTGACATCGTCCTTAAGCTGGTCCTTGCTGCGTTGGAACTCCGAAAGGGTAATGATCTGGCCGTTCACGCGGGTAACAATTTCTTCGACGACCTGGCCCGCGGCGAATGCGGGCAGGCAGGCTATTGCGACGAGTATCAGAAAGGGTCTCTTCATAGAATTTCGGTAGGCGGCCAAGCGGCCTGGGCTTGCAAGGGCTGGCCTCGGATATTTTACTACGTCCGGCCAAACACACGCCTGCCTCGCATAAATCCGATGCGCCGGGGTGTCCGGCAGGTTGCCGGGATGGGGCTAGGCGATCCGCAGCAAAACGAGGGCGGTCAGGTCGTCTGGAACCAGGGGTTCGCAGGTGAATTCCCCAACGCTCTTCAAAATAGAGCCGGAAAGCGCTTGGGCAGTCGGCGAAGAATCGGCCCGCAACCGGTCTTTTACGCGTTCCAGGCCGAATTCCAGGTCATCGACTTTCTCCTCTTTGCACTTGCCTTCTACGACCCCTCGCGAAACCAGCAGAAGAACCGCACCTTTCTCCAGGCCGACGATGGGAGCGTCGCAAGTGGCGTGGGAGAAAAGACCGAGCGGCAGCCCGGTAGATCCAAGTTCGGCAATGCCAGTGCTGTCGCGGAGGAGTCCCGGCGTGTGCCCGGCATTGGTGTAGCAGAGGGTGCCGAATTGTTCGTGATAGCAGCCGATGAATGCCGGGCAGGAGTGAACGCCCGCCGCGGCTTCCATCAGGCCGCGGTTGAGTCGAAGACAAAGCTCGGTCATGGCATCGGATTCGTTGATGTCGGGCCCCGAGAAGAGTTCCGTTCCCAGCGTGCGAAAGATGTTCTGTGCAGCCGAGAGAATCTGCTGATTGGTGTCCCTACGTCCAGCCACATCAAGCAAGCCAAACAAAATCCGTTCCGGGCTGACTCGCAAGGAGTCATAGAAATCTCCCGCGACCCGCTGTCCGTAGGTGGCGGCGGCGATTTCCGCGCCGTTGATCTTCGGAAACTCGCTGGGGACGGGCTCGATGGCGGGCAGAGGGTGCGGCGCACGGGACTGGAATAGAGGGCACATTCGACGGGTGAACTAAGAGCCGAAAGTAGCACAAGCGCTGGCAGCGGGCAAATGCACTAATCGCCGTATTTGTCGCTGAGGTATTTGCCGGTCTCGGACTCGAGTTGGCCATAGTCGGAGTGGATAGTCGCCCGCAAAGCGGCTTCAGTCGAGCTGCCCTCGCTGAGGCGCTGCAGAATTCTCTGGATGTCGCCCAAGCCGTAAGAATCGTTGATGTAGGAAACCGCAGCCAGCGACTCCGCGTAGGCCAGGTAGGCTTCCGTACCAGAGAATCGCAGGAAACTGCCTTCCAGAACATTCAGCGGGATGTTGCGTTGCGACTTGAATAACAGAGCCAGCTGGTGTCCATCGCTGCCCAGCGTCTTGGGTTCAAGAAGCTGGGCGATGCCCTCATGCAGCCAAGGCGGACAGCGCCCGCCGGAAAGCTGGTTGATGAATGAGTGGGCGAGTTCATGCTTCAAAACCCGCGCCAACTCGGGCGTCACGGAGTTGAGGCCGCTGATGGGGATGCGGAGCTTGCCGTCATTGAGGGCTCCCGACCAGGACGGCGCACGCGTAACGTCAAAAAACGCCTGCTCGGTGTAGAGCGTTACCAGGATATTGTCGCGGGGCGGCGTGCCCAGATCACGAGCCAGGTCATTGTAGTTGGATTCGAGCGCACTTAGGATCTGCCCGCGGAATGTTTCGGAAGTCTGCTTGCCCTCATAGTGCAGAACGAAATGGCTGCTTTCGCGCTGGGCGAAATCGGTCTCGACGTTTTGCTCGCGCTGCGCTTTTGCCAGGTATTGCTGGACCGTAGGATCGGGACGCAGTTCGAGGGAATGCTTCCATGCAGCAACGGCTTCTTTGGTGCGGTCGCAAGCCTGCTGCGCGTAGCCGAGCACGGTGTAGGCATCGGGTGACTGGGGCGCCGCGCTCACGGCGCGCTGAGCATACGAGAGTGCCTGCGAAGCGTTCCCCGTGCGCACCAGCAGGGCCGCGTAGTAGATAAGGACGGTTGAGTTCTCCGGCTGGAAGTGGAGGGCGCTGTCGAAGTAATGGCGGGCCTGATCGATGTTGCCGTGTTCGAATTCAAACTTTCCGGCAATGAAGTCAGCGGTTGCGCTTAAATCGGCATTTCCTTTGCCTTCAAGCTTAGCCAGAGCGTCGGGGTCAACCTTGCCGTCCTTAACAATTGTCTTGGGAAGGTCGCCTTCGTTCGCAAGACTGTCCACCGGGGCAAAAGCCGGCAGATCGCTCACACTCTTGCTTGCGCCAGAAGGGACGTTATTAGCGGCGGGCATGCCGCCGGTTTCGACGCGGTCTACCGAACTCTTGGGAATGGCATAACTGTCGTCGCCAATGTCGTATTCGTAACGGCTGCCATTTTCGCGGACGTGGTCGGCAAGAATGGCGCGGCCATTCTTCAAATGGATGGTGTCAGCCGGCGCCGCCAAGGCGAGCATTACCCACGTGATTATTAAGATAGTGACACGGAAACGCATTCAAGCGCATTCTAGCAACGTGGCGGCGCCCATTTACGTGACGAAAGTACCGCCCGCACGGTGCGGACTTGGAATCGTGCTGGCGATGTGCCTATCAGCTCTGGCATTTCCCCTGGCATGGAGTGCACAAACGCCGGTGGTTCCAGCACCGTCGCACCGCCCAGGACCGGCGGAGTCGCTCTACTTGCAACTGAGCGGTGTCGGGCTCGATCCTACGCGAGTCTTCAAAGTGCGCGATGGTTCACTGGATCGGCCCTCGATCCATATCACACTGGAGGATGGCACCATTGCCTTTACCCAGGATGTGCTGGGCAGGATTACCGGGGCCTTTTTTGAGGGCGATGGAGAAGTGCTGCTGGTTCCGCCCAACGACGTAGAACGAAAGTCAATGAGCCTGTTCACGGGGATGGCCATTCTGGAAGAGCGGTTCACGACCGCTTACTTCCGCTTCAACGACAACACCGCCGCTGAGCTGCAGCCCGGCCTGAGAGCGCCGGAGGATGCGCAGGAATTTGCTGCCCGGTGGAACGAAACGGCGCGCAATCTGGCCCAGGCAGACGCCATGAGACTGCTGGCGAGCTTTAGTGAAATGCTTCCGGCCACGGGCGGCAGTTCGCCGGATTCTCCAGCCCCGAGAAGCGCGGATCCCGCTGATCGCATGTTGCATGCCCGGCTGCAGGGGAACAAGCTCGGTATCTTCGATATTCTCTTCGACTCGGTCGCAAGGGAACAAGTTGAAGCCGGGCAAGGCAAGACCGCTGAAAACGGGGGCTTGTATTACGACGTCTGGACCTCATTCTCGATCGAGGGTGCGGGGCAGGGCGCGCGGCCCCGTCAGGGACAGAAATCTCCGGCATCGCTGGCAGACACAACGGCTCGTGAAGATCCCATCCTCGTGCGCGATTATGTGATCGATGCGAGAGTGAGACCACCCAAGCAGCTCGATGCCGAGGTGAAACTGCATCTCGATGTGACGCGGGACGGATCGCGGTTCCTGGTTTTCGAATTGTCGCGCTTTCTGAAGATTCAAACCGTAGAGCAGGATGGGCGCGCGGTGGAATACGTCCAAAACCCAGCAGTGGAGGGAACGCAGCTGGCACGCCGGGGAAATGATCAGGTGGCCGTGATTCTGAACGAACCGGCCAGGAAAGGACAGACCATCAACCTGCGCTTCGTCTACGCTGGAGAAGTGCTGGCCGAAGCGGGCAGTGGACTGCTCTACGTGGGTGCGCGCGGCACATGGTATCCAAATCGGGGGCTGGCGATGTCCGATTTCGACCTTACTTTTCGTTATCCGCCGGGATGGACTCTGGTGGCGACGGGCAAACCAGTGCCGCCTTCAGCGTCATCCAAAGGTCCCTCTCAAACCGCGCCGCAGAGCGCTGGCGAAGAGCAAGTGTCGCGTTGGGTCTCGGAAAGACCCATCCCCGTAGCTGGATTCGACCTCGGCAAGTACGTTCGAGGTTCGGCGCAAGCCGGGAATGTTAACGTGGAAGCCTACGCGACGCCGGGCGTAGAACGAGATTTTCCGACGCCAACTCCACAGGTTCAATCCGACTCGAGGGTGTCCCCGCGCAAGATGCCCACGCCGTTGATCGCTCCACCCGCACCCTCGCCAGCGCGGAACGCGACAGCCGTGGCGGAGTTTACAGCTCGGGCGATTCGTTACTACGCTGAGCGATTCGGCCCGTTCCCCTACAGCAAACTTGCTTTGACTCAGCTGCCGGGGCGGGAAAGCCAAGGGTGGCCTGGGTTGATCTTCCTGTCTTCCTATGCTTTTCTGAATCGAGAGGAACGCGAAGAACTCCACATGAGTGCCGCGGGCACATTGCTGGACCAACAAGTCCCGGCGCACGAAGCCGCGCATCAGTGGTGGGGAGACCTAGTCACATGGAACAGCTACCGTGACCAGTGGTTTTCGGAAGGATTGGCGAATTATTGCTCCTTGATGATCCTGCAGGAAAACAATCCAGCGAGCTTTCGCCAGACCATGGAGAAGTATCGACAGGACCTGGCCGCGAAAGATAAGAACGGCAATCTTCCGAAAGATGCCGGGCCTGTAACCTTGGGAAGCCGTCTGCTTTCGTCCCACTTTCCCGAAGGCTATGAAGCCATCACTTATGGACGAGGGACTTGGCTGTTCCACATGCTGCGTTCGATGTTGCAGGACACGGCAACGGAGGTTGAGCGAAAGGACGCGAGTCGCGGGGGACTCGAGGATCCGTTCGTGCGTTCGCTGCGCAAAGTTCGCGAGCGCTACGAAGGGAAAGCCATCAGCACTCGGGAACTGCTGGATGTGTTTGCCGAGGATCTTCCGCCGTCGTTGCGATATGAAGGCAAAGCTTCACTCGATTGGTTCCTGGATGGCTGGGTAAACGGCACTTCTTTGCCCAGGCTGGAGTTGCAGAACGTCAAGTTCGCGGCGAAGGCGAACGCTACCGTCGTGACCGGGATTATACGGCAGAAGGACGCACCGGTAGACCTGGTCACGTCCGTCCCTCTCTACGCAGTGGTCGCCGGCAAGGCCCCTGTACTATTGGGACGAATATTTGCCGACGGAGCGGAAACTCCGTTTCGCTTATCTGCGCCGGCGGGAACTCATAAGCTCTTGCTGGATCCGAACGGAACCATCCTCACCGGCCCGAAGTAACGAAGCCCCGCCACGGTTCGCGAGCAGCCGGCGGAATCCGTTCCAGACTCCCAGATTGGGACCCGTTGCGTCGCGCAGTCCCGGAATGGACCATGTAGTTGCCAGAAAGCCCCCCAACAAAAACCTCTCACCGAGCTAAGTGATGGGTGTTCTTTTGCTTACAGCTGGTTGCCTTGGAAAAGACGGATGGCCACGAATCTGCTGGACAACTCGCATAGTTAGGAGGAAGAAAACTTGAATTCTCCGGCCCGAGTCGAGGACACGCTCCACGAGAGTAGAGCTGCGAGTTTGCCGGGCATTGCGTCTCTGGCCTCCGTTGAAACTTCTCCAGAAGCGACGATCGGCGCCGCATCTGCGGACACACAGCAATGGGGTGGGAAAGAGACCATTCTTCTGGCCGAAGATGAAGCATTTGTACGGAAGGCAGCCGGCGAAGCCCTCGAGTCGGCCGGGTACAGAGTCGTGATCGCTGGCAGCGCAGCTCAGGCATTAGAGGCGCACCGCAAATGTGGGGAGCGGGTGGACTTGCTTCTCGCTGATCTCGTCATGCCAGGAATCGGTGGCCACGAACTGGCGAGTGAACTCCTGGTTTTGTGTCCGCACGTCCGGGTTCTGCTGATGAGCGGCTATGTGGAACAGCTCGCATTGCGTCAGCTGTCTTTTTATGGCAGGAAATATCTGGCCAAACCCTTTTCCCTCCCCATGCTGTTGAGCAGGGTGCGAGAAGTCTTGGACATGGATCCGTTCGATTGGGGAACGCGGGCTTAACTCGCGCTGGTCTTGCGGTAGCGGGTGGCCTGCAGAATCTCGTGCGGAACCTGCGATAGTGGCACGACCCGGTCGAGGATGTGCATCTCCGCGCAGACGCGAGGCATGCCGTAGACTGCGCAACTCGGCTCGTCCTGCCCCACTGTCAAACCACCTTCTCGATGAATGGCATCCATCCCCTGCGCCCCGTCCGATCCCATGCCGGTCAGGATAATTCCCATGGCCAGCGAGTGAAAGGCGGCGGCGACCGATTGCATCATGACGTCGATTGAGGGAACGTGGGGCTGATTCTCCGGCTTGTCCGAAAGCCAGATCATGCCTTGCGAATTGGTCGAGCGGTCCACCGTGATGTGAGACCCCGCAGGCGCAACGTAGACCACCCCTGGCCGAACAACCTGCCCGTGCGATGCCTCGCATATGGAAATCGCGCACAGGTTGTTCAGCCGTGTGACAAACGGGGCGGTGAAGCCAGGAGGCATATGCTGCACCACCAGAATCGGAACCGAAAGGTCGGCCGGAAGAATCGGAAGAATTTCCTGCAAGGCTTTAGGGCCTCCGGTCGAGACTCCGAGAGCAACGATAGCGGGAGCCTCGCGCAGGGACAGCGGCGCAAGCACCTCCACCGCGCGGGGCGGCTTGCGCTCAAGATTTGGCAGGTCCCGGGAATTGCGCCTTGCCGCGGCAACCTTGATCTTGAGGATTAGATCATTGCGAATGTGAAGAATCTCCAGCGAAGTGGAGGAGAGTTGTTTATTTACATAGTCGAAAGCTCCCGCCTCCAGCGCGTCGAGAGTTATTTCCGCCTCTTTCAGAGTGGAAGAACTCACCATAATGACCGGACGCGGAAACTGCGCCATGATACGCCGGAGAGTTTCCAGCCCATCGAGGCCCGGCATCAGCACGTCAAGGGTAATCACGTCCGGATCGAGGGACTCCAGTCTTTGCAAGGCTTCGGTTCCGCTGGCCGCGGTGCCGACGACCCAGAGATCGGGATCGGAACCGAGCATGCGGGAGAGTGCGGTGCGCATAAAGGCGCTGTCGTCCACAATAAGCACGCGTATTTGCGATCTGTTCTGTGCGTTGCTCATTTGCGGCAAACAGCCTGGACGAGGCTGTGTGCCTCGTCCGGGTAGGAACCCAGTTCTAACGGAGCGCGCATCTTCAGCCCAGAGAGGAACTCCGAGCGGCCCAAACAAGACAGCCGCAAGGCGGGCAGAATACTTATTAGAGAAGTGACTGACACAACGTTTAACGGCTGGTTCAAAGTATATCAGCACATAGCGGCAAGAAATGGCGTCCCTGCTCATCACGAAAGGTCATGCTGTCGGCTAGACAGATTACCTCGTCGGCGAGAAGTGGAATGTTGCGATCCGCAATCTCTGCCAGATCACCTGAATGACGGTGATGGCTTGGTCGTGGAGTCCGGGGCAGGAGGCGCCGGGATTGCTGCGCCTTTCGCGCTCAGGATCACAATGTCGACGCGGCGGTTCTGCGCCCGTCCTTGGGCTGTGAGATTACTTGCGACCGGGTGATACTCTGCGAACCCAGCGGCCGAAAGTCTTTCCGGCGCGAAACGGTGGCCTACGATTAGAACCCGAACCAGTTCGGTAGCCCGGGCCGTTGAGAGTTCCCAATTGGACTCCATCTGGGAAGTATGAATCGGGATATTGTCGGTGTGCCCTTCGATGCGCAGCTTGCAGTTGCGGATGGACAGAATTGAGGCAATGCGATCCAGCGCCGACAAAGACTGTGGTCTGATGGCGGCGGAGCCGCTATCGAAGAAACCGAATTCCTGCAGGCTCACTACCAGGCCATCGGATTCGCGGCGCAGAGCCACTTCGTGCAAAGCAATTTCATTGTGGAGCGCCTGCTGCAGTTCATTTTGCAGCGTGGAGAGGTCCGTCTCGTCGGAAGCGGCAGCTAGAGAGTCCTCCGGAGGCGAAGCAATACGTCCAAATTCAGCGTTGTGTTTCACGTTCTCGATGGCCTGCACCGTGCTGAAAGGCATGGGCTCATTGCTGTCGAGCGGAATCTGAGTGGTTGAGGCGGGGAAAACACCCATCTCCTGAAACGCGACCTGGATGGCTAAAGCGAGTCTGCCGACCTTCCGCTGGTCGACCTGAGAGGACGCGTAGTTGATGTAAACATCCACCACGTTTGTTGTTGTATCGAAGGTTAGGTTCCAGACGTGTTCGATGATCATGGCGCGAGAGACCTGACGGCCGGCGTTGCGCATGAGATATTCCAGCAGGGAAAACTCTTTGGCGGTGAGTTCGATGCGGCGGCCGGCGCGTTCGGCGCGGTGTTCGACACGATCGAGTTTCAGATCTTCCACCACCAGCACAGACTCCGAGGGCAAGTGGCTGCGCCGCAGCAAGGCTCGAATGCGGGCGGAGAGTTCGCTGTAGGAGAAGGGCTTGGGCAGAAAATCGTCGGCGCCGGTATCGAGACACTGCACCCGGTCTTCCACGCGGCCTCGCTGCGTGAGCACCAGCACGGGCAGGCTCGGCCGCTTCAGGCGGAGATGACGCAACACGCTCACCCCATCCAGCTTCGGCAGATTCAGATCGAGGATAACCAGATCGTAGTCGAACTCGCTTCCCATGGCACGCGCCTGTTCGCCGTCCTCGACCACGTCGACCGCGTAGTGCTCCCCTTGCAGCCCCTGGCGCACAAACCCGGCCAGAGCCGTATCGTCTTCCGCAATCAGAATCCTCATAAGCGGGCCTTAATCACAGACCGATTCTAGTTAGAGAAAGCTCAGTTGAGACGGAAACCCGTCCGCACGAAAGGGAGTGTTTGCAGAAACGGGGTGCGGGTTCAAAACGGGAGGAAGCTTGGAGCCTCTGCACTACACGCACGCCAAGCCTTGAAGCTCCTACTGCACCAGACGGTAGAGATCGACGCCACCGTTGTAATTGGGCACGTAGATCTGGCCTCCGTCGATCACGGGAGGATCAAACTTGTTGAACAGAAACTGGACACCCCAGCGTTGCGAATCCCATAGAACCTTCAGTGATCCATCCGCCGCGAGGTGTACGGCGTCGTAGACGAGCAAACGACCGTTCACCACCTGCGCATTTGCGTCGCCGTATGGAATGGTACAGACGAGAATCGCCGAATTAGGATCCGCTCCGTTGCTCGATCCGGAACAGAACCCACCTGGCATTCCTCCGGGAGGATTGCCCCGCACGTCGGCGCTGGCGTATTCGTTACTTTCCGCAAGATAGGTCAAGTTTCCCGTCGAGCTGATGGACCATTTGTGCAGTTGCGAATTCTCACCCCAGGCGAAAATCGTCCACGATTGCAGCACCGGATCGAAGAACTGCACCGGAGTCATGTGGAGATGTGCCGTGTCGCCCCAGGGAAAGAAGTTCAAGGTGCGAGGATCGGCTGGACAGGGATCAACCGGTCCGGGACTCATGGTGAGCCAGACGGGAGGGGCTGCGAGTTTTGCGCAGTTTGCCTTAGGGTTAGAGAGGTCTGTAAGGGTCGTTCCGCCGAGGCTCGCGGTTTTGATCGGAAAAGCGATTCCGTCTTTCCCGGTGGCAATACAGATTCCAATCGAGAAAATGCAGGCGGGACCAGCCGATCCCCAATCTTCGTCCGACCAATTTCCGGTGGCCATCTGCGGGTAGACGAGGAGAACCGGCGTGCCTTGATCGTTGACCATGGGCACCAGTTTTGCATCCTTCAGCGACATGTTCATGCGGCTGCCAACTGGCTTGATGGCTTCGGAGGGAGCGCTCACTCCGGCCAGCTTCATGGCAGCCGCCGCGGCCGTCTGCCCGGTTCTGGCCAAGTCCGTCCATGGCGTCCAGTGGTCGATCACCTGCAGCGCAGGAGTTCCTTCCGAAGCAGGCGTGTACTTCAGTTTGAGAAACGACTCACCCCACTGACTCACGCCATCGAAGTCGCCATTTCCGGTGGTGACGTAGAGGTAGCCTTGTGAGTCTGCAGCGGCGCCTTGCCCCGCCATCCATACGCCAGCGCCCTCACCCGCGGTCAACGCCAGCATCGCGCTCACCGTGTTGCTTGCGACATCGAAGGCGAAGCAGTAGCCAGAGGCACCGGCGCCAGTTTCGTAGGTTGTCCCCGAACATCCAAACACGGTTTTCACACCGTTGATGTTCGTCTCCACTAAGGAGGATCGCTGTTTGCGCATCGCCGCGTTAAAGTCCTGGGTTCCACTTTTTCCCTGGATCAGCACCGGTGGGACTACCTGACTTCCATCCGCCACTTTCAGAACAAACATAAAATAACGTGCGGTTCGCGGATGGCCGGTTTTGTCCGGCGAAACCCAACAGACCTGATAGAGGCGCTGCGTGTCTGGGTCGATCACACCGGTGGAGAGGCATCCCCAGAATTGGTTGATTTGATGGCTGTCGATGTTTTGTGATCCCGTGATCGGCGTCCCAAGCGTGACCTGCCAGATGCCGGAGCCATCGTGGGCGTCAACTCCACGCACGATGTCAGCCATCGAGGGAAGCACCATCACGTCGCGGGTTCCGCGCTTGGTCTTCACATTCGGCAAGATAAGTGGCTGCGCTTCGACGCCACGGGCATCGCCGATCACCGGAATAATGGTCGCGCGGATTATTCCCTTGGACGCAACCGACGCCTGCGTCAGTTGCGTCTCGCGCGGATTCCAACCACTTCTTGCGTTATCCGCGGACCGAGTGAGCCACGGCACCATGGTTTGGGGCAGGCAGTTTCCAGTGACGGAGAAAACGAAGGTGCAGATGAGCAGGCATACATGAGAGGGTTTCACGTGTCCTCCGTAGCAGGCAATCAAAACGCGAATCGAACGGGAGTTCGAGGGCCCATAGCAATGATCTTTCGGGCGGTCAGATAAGTTCAGGCTGTCGAGGGACCATTGCCTATCTAATTGTGATTCTGGAACTCAGAACGTATCACAGGGCCAAGCGAGATTCAACGCCACCCTCCGGGTAGCATTTGAAAAGTGCGCTGGTGGCCCTATAATCTTCCGGCATGAGCGCGGGCGTAATCCGCGCCAGGAGAAAATCAGCGATGTGTTTTTCAGCCACAGCGAACTTTGTGGGCAGCGGGGTGCTGGGAGCCGTGGGCGTGGTCACATTCACCAAGGTCAAGCACCGGCGGGAACTGCTTTTCGCGGCACTGCCTTTGCTATTCGCCATTCATCAGTTCATCGAGGGATTCGTGTGGCTGGGATTGGATGGAATACTCTCGCCGACTGTTGCCCACAACATGGGCGCAGCGTTCATGCTATATGCGCAGGGATTGCTGCCGTTCCTGCTACCGCTTAGCGTGCTGTTGTTCGAGCCCACCGCTAGGAGCCGCCGGCGCATGCTTCCGTTCTTGCTGCTGGGCGGGGCAACCACGCTTTACATATTGTGGGCGTTGACGGCATTCCCGACCCAGATCTACGTCAGGGGAAACAGCATTGTGTACATCAATCAGGCGACCAACAATACGGCGGTTGCGTTCGTCTATGTAATCGCGACCTGCGGATCGCTGTTTTTCTCGAAGGAGAGGCCGATGGTATTGTTTGGCGCGGCCAATCTGGTGATTCTTTTGGTGGTGATGGAGGTCAAGCGTTACGCGTTTACCTCGCTGTGGTGTGCATACGCGGCGGTGGCAAGCGTGATCATCCTGGCCTACTTCTGGAAGAGCCGCGGAGAGCGGCCGTTTCTCTACGCCTAGAGCGGGGATCGGGCGACATTCACATCGAGTAATAGTGGCCAGTGATCAGCGGTAAGTCCCCAGAGCACTGCTAAGTTTCCCAAGCCTGGAAAAGACAGACTAGAACTGATCTTTGTGATCTACCCAATCTTCGGCGACGCCGCGCCCCACATCTTCTAGATTCTCCTCTGTAGCTGGAAGTAGAGCGCACGCGCGATCTTCATCCAGGTAAGGTCCATCCGGGTACCTGTAGAACAATATGTATCGTTCTCCAATCTTCTCTTTTACAGGCACCGGTTCGTTGAAAGAATAGTCCTTAAGCGCCGCGAGAAAGCTGAAATTATTGTGCTTCAGATCATCCTTCAGAAGTATCTTCACATTGGCAAAGCTCGAATCGCCAAACGATTCAGGATATAACTCGATCCTGCTGACTTCTCCAATCACGGCACGCCTCGATTCGCGCGCCAGGACCCGAATGATACCCGGGTTGCAGATCAGTTCGGCGGAGTTCCGTGCCGCCCTCTTTTCGCTTTCTGCTGTGGCCTCTTTCCATGCCGCCGGTGCGATATCGGCGCCGGTCTGGCAGGAGTGCCACCTTGTCAAGCACGAGAAATCGATATCCATCAGCCGTCTTACGTCGGCAGGGTCCGCATATGGGGTAAAATCCGCATAGGCTCCAGCGCTAAATGCACCGGTCGTATGGCGGCCAATGCCCACATCGTACTCTGGGTGTAAGGGTGAAATGAAGCCTGGAGATCCCGTTCCCATTCGCCCGCCGAGATTGATGTCATCCTGATAGCGTGTCGAATAGCTAAGAACAATGGCCCGGATCCCCTTACCCCATACGACGTCCCTTCGCACTCGGATGTATCCATCAATCTCCGCTGCCCTTCCGCCTAGAATTCGCCAAACCTGCGTGAGCTTTTGGTGATGGATAAAGAATTCCTGGTGATGGTCAAAGAAACTCCCAACACCTATCTCAACCTCGCACCGGTTCGGCTCGCAGGGGCCCTCTTGGTGAATAATCTTCCAGCGATCGATCACCTTCCGCGCATCGTGGTATGTGCTCTTACGCAGCTCCAGTGACTTTAGATCGGCGAGCAAGCGCTCGGCGTCTCTTCGCAGCAAATACTGATCGACCCGAATGGCCGCGGCTGGAATCAATACAATCGCGCTCAGCCCAGCAATCACCCAAGTGAGCACGCGGAAAACCTTCCCTGTCTGGGGCATACACCATAGTAGACACCGCGACCATCTTCCCTGCAGCGAAATCGGAAGGCAGAGATCATGATTGCTGTGAGTTCCAGATGATCAAGACCCACCCCTTCCGCTCGGGTCAGAGTGTGCGGTTGTCCGGTCCGGAGCCCGATTCCGGCACATCCTGACCGCGAACCCGATCCGTCAATCACGCTCGCTACTCGCCCCCAGCGATAATCACAACACGAAGAAAATCTTAGGAGAACTCCACCGTCAGGGGAACATACTCAACTGAACCTCGCTTCCCAACGTCGATGAAGTCCCTGCTCACGCCCGGCATTTGCCTGCTGGCGGTTGCGGCGCTGCTGCACACAGGCGCAATCACGCTCAGCACTGCGCTCATCACCTTTGCTTTTTGCGGTGCGTTGATTGCCGGCCTTCTGATGGCGTGGCGATTTCATTCCAGCCGCATTTTCTTTGCCCTGGTGGTTCTGTTCCTCGCCCAGCGGGCAATTTCATATTTCACCGGAGGTCACGTTCCCGCCAGCGGTCCGGGAAGCACCGCTCTCGCCGCAGTTGGCCTGCTCTTGCCTCTCAACTTTGTTCTGCTCTCATTTGAGCAAGAGAAGGGATTTACCTTTTCCAGCGTAGCGCCTGCGGGATTGTTGTTATTCGTGCAATCCGTTTTTGTGGCCGTGCTCTGCCGCACTGAGCCATTCGCCGCGCAACACGCGCTGCGCCATCCTCAGGTGGCAGCACCATTGCCTTTCGCCACGCTGCTGGCATTCTCAGCCGCTGCTGTAGTGTTGCTCATACGATTTCTGCTGTTTCACAAGCCTGTGGAGAACGGCCTGCTCTGGGCGTTGGCGGCTGGCTTTCTGGCGCTGCGCTTTGGAGGTGTGGGCCGCATAGCCTCCGCTTACTTCGCGACCGCAGCGTTCCTGCTGGCGGTCTCGATCGTCGAGACTTCCTACCTGCTCGCCTATCACGATGAACTGACAACCCTGCCTTCGCGGCGCGCCTTCCACGATGCGTTGCTTCGCGTCGTACCGCCTTACTCCATCGCAATGGTGGACATCGATCACTTCAAACGATGCAACGACACCTACGGTCATGACACCGGGGATCAGGTATTGCGTCTGGTCGCTTCCCGGCTTTCCCGAGTGTCGGGCGGAGGGCAGGCCTACCGCTGTGGTGGAGAGGAATTTGCGATTTTATTTCCCGGCAAGACCACCAGCGATGTGGTGGAACATCTGGAGAAGCTGCGCTCCGGCATTGAAGCCAGCACGCTTCGTCTTCGCGGCAAAGATCGCCGACAGGACGCGCGCGGTCCGGATCGCCGCAGTTCACGCGGCCGTGGGCGCAGCCCGGACCGCAAGGCCGTCCGCCAGCTTTTGAGTTCCACCTCGACCACGGAGATTTCGGTCACGGCCAGCATTGGGGTTGCCACTTCAAGGCAGGATTGCTCTGCGGAAGAGATCGTGCAAGCGGCCGACAAGGCGCTCTACCGCGCCAAAGCGGCGGGACGCAACCGGATCGAAACAGCCTCTTCCCCCCGGCGCCGAGTGCGTACGAAGACCGCCGGCATTGCATGAGAGACAGCCGTGACTTTCGGGAGGTTCAAAGAAGGTGTTGCTGCGCTTCAGCCGAGCGGTCGTGAAACGTCCGGCCCGGACCGTCACTTCAGGGCGGGAAACATGACGCCCCGGGCGCGTACGTTTTCGCAAGCACCACAGGCCGTGCGGTCAGCCCGCGGTCGAAGGTGGGATCGAGCTTTTCCGGCCGCTGCCGGCGCAGGCCGGACACTTCAACCGGATAAATGCAATGCCCTCGGACTTACCGCTGATGTCCACAGGCTGGGCAATGTATCCGGTACCGCCGCAGCGCGGGCAGTTCTTCGGATCCACTCATCCCCCTCAGTTAGCAATGAGTTTTTCACCAATTGCTGTTGGCGGCGGTAAAAAAGTTAATTGTGTTACGAAACCCGAACACGGGCGTCGGGTGTCCGGGTGTCCGGGTGCGGGAGCGCCGGAGGAATCGACTCCGCTAGGACGCGCCGATCAGCTCTACACCCAGAGTAGCCAGCACGGCGTCTTCATTCGATGACAGGCCGCTGACTGCAACGGCGCCAACGACTTCGCCGTTCTTCCAGACCGGAACGCCGCCACCCCAGCCGACGTATTTCGGGTCGCCGTAGTAGGCAATGTCGTGGCCTTTTTCCGGGTGTCTGATCTTTTCTCCGATCTCTTTGGTTGGCTTGCGCTCGCGTGCGGCGGTCCAGGCCTTGTTCATAGCGATGAGGATGGAAGAGACCGGAGCGCCGTCCATGCGAGCGAAACAGATGAGGTCACCGTGGGAATCGGCGACGGCGACGGATGCGGCTTTCTGCATCTGCGAAGCTCTTTCCACGATGAGATCGACGGCTCGCCTGGCTTCGGAATAGTCGATGGTTTGGAGGGTTCGCATAGAAGATTAAGGATAGGAGCAGGCTGACCAGATGCAGCCGAAAAAAAAACTGGCCGTTAGCGGCCAGCATTTTGCAGCTTGCGTCTTGAAGTGTCCGGGCCAGGATCGAAATCCTAGCCCGGACGGTTTTAGAACACGAACTTCAGGGCGAACTGGATCAACCGTTCGGGTGACGCGACACCGGCACCGACGGTAGTCGATATCGTACCAAAGCCGGCGCTATTGGGTCCCGTTGCAACCCCATTGAAGCCATTCGCCGGCACGGAGAAATAGGGATGGTTGAACAGATTGAAGAATTCCGTGCGGAACTCGATGCCGAGTCTCTCGTTGACCTTGGTCCGCTTGAAGACAGCGAAGTCAAAGTTGTCGATGCCGGGTCCGCGGAGGACCGGATCAACACGAGCTTCGGTTCCGAACCCCCACTGCGGAGGAGGTGCAAAGCAGGAGGTGTTGAACCAGCTGGTGAGGTGGCCACCGCCGGCTTTCAAGTCGCAACCGGGAACCACGTCGGGACGAACATTGGCTACGCCCAGACTGGCGGACTCCAAAGAAGTGGAGGGACCTGCCCAATTGATTTTTAGTGGGAAGCCGCGTTGGAAAGTGGTGATACCATCGACGCCCCAGCCGGAAACCACGCCGTTGGCGATTCCGCTCAGGCTATTTGCGAACGCCCTTCCATGGCCGAAGGGAAGGTCGAGAACGTAGCTAATTACCAGCCTCTGCGAAATGTCTTGCGAGGAGAGAGACCGCTCTCCCTTCAGGTTGTTCCAATCCTGGACCGAGCCGACGCCACCGGTGTTGCCTTCGAGCCAACTCGTCAAGGTGTCCGTGTTGCTCATCAGCTTAGCATTGGTGTAAGCCACGAGCAGGGTACCACCGCCCTGAAATCTCCGGGTTACGCTAGCCTGCAGAGAATTGTAATTGCTGCTGCAGCAGCCGTAACCGTTCAGGTTCAACCCGTTGTATTCGGGGTACGGCCGATCCAACTGGCCAGCAAAAATCTGGGGGGCGCTGAGGGTGGTATTGGTGGAGCCCGTTAGCGGATTCGTAATCGCTTGGTCAATCCCGACGAAGCCATTCGCGCACGTGGTGGGAGTGGCACTGGCACTGCAGGGGCCCGCGAGGGCCGTATTGAACTGGCCCTGCGCCGTCGCAGCGAAGCTATCGGGGATTTGGTCGATATTCGTCTGATATTGCTGCAGATGAACACCGTGGGAGCCGGCATACGCGACGTCCGCAAAGAAGCCCGCCGGAAGTTGACGCTGTATGTCCAAATTCCACTGCTCGACGTATCCGTATTTTGGACCCTCACCACCATATCCGAAGTACGGAGCAAGCCCGGGGCTGCCATTTGCCGCCACGAAGCTGGACAGGGATGGGGATGCATTTCGTCCGGGCGGAAGCAGAATTCCGGCACTGCCAAATGGCCCTGGTTGAGCGCAGGTAAACCCGTTAGTACCGCGCGGGGCGAACACCCCGGCGCCACCACCGAACGAACAGTCGGCACCGTCCAAATTGGACGCCGGAGTGATATAGCCGTCCGTCGACGCCGTGAAGTCAGTGGCGGCAAGATTGACCACATCGTTATCCGGATTGAGGGCGAAGGAGACGTAGTTCGGAATGAAAAAGACACCGTAGCCAGCGCGAACCACCGTCTTTTGGTCAGGGGAGAAGACGAAGCCAATCCGTGGAGAAAATGCCTTCTTATCGAGCGGCAAATTGTTATTCGTCGAGTTGGGTCCCGTCCCCACATACATCGCGTCTCCCGGGCAGGTTGATCCCCCCGTTCCGCCGCAGCCAAACACAGTTGCGTTGGTGGTTTTTGGATCCCAGTAGGTGAGCCGGTTGAAAGCTTCCGACCACGTTCCGGGCAATTCATAGCGCAGGCCCAAGCTCGCAGTGAATCTCGGCGTCACATGCCAGGTATCCTCAATGTATAACGCGCGGTACGCCTCTTTGCCTTGGGTCTGCGCCGGCACCTGTGCTATGCCTTCACTCTGGTTTCCGGCAAACGTGCCCTGGTTCAGAGCCAACCCCAAGAGGAAGTCAGCGAATGCATATCCTGACCCGTCCGTAGCGTTGGGAGATGAAGATGTCCAGTTTCCCTGGAAGCCGAATGCACCGCTGGCGATGTTGGTCTGGAAGTAATTATCCAGCCCAAGTTCATATTGCCCGCCGACCTGGATGTTATGCTTGCCACGGATCATGGTAAGTTGCGGACTGATATTGTACTGGGTGTTGTGATCTCCGATGGCGCTGTTGCCTTGGGTGTGGCCGACGTCGTTTGGCAGGTTAGTTTCCGGAGTTGGCGGAGTCCGCATGACGCTGGGGGCAGTGTTATAAGTTGCTGCTGGCCAGCCCAGGGTACTTAGATCGAAGCCACCAAGTATGGGAGTTCTGCCATAGATAAACCGGCTAGCTGCGATGTTCACGTCGAGGATGGTAGTTGGTGTAAAAGTATGGTTCACACCGATCGCAAGCGCCTTGGTGTGATAAAGTTCAGCGCAGCGATCCAAGCAGAGGCCGGTTCCAAAGGGGTTCACGGCCAAGTCCGTCAATCCGAAGTAGGCAAATCTTCCGAACACGTGGGTGTTGTTGCCAACGTTCTGATCGCCACGAGCCACAAACTCGTTGGTGTTGCCGCCGGCGGGCGCCGCGCTCAGGTAGTTAAGAGAGGTGCCGGGCAGGTTCGCCGCTGGATAGTACTTGGCCAGCAATACGCCAGCCGCCGTGCTGAACTCGGTGGAGGGAATTTGGTTCCCCGCATAAGGCGTTCGATTTCCAGAGAGGTCGGTACTGAGAGGATCGTAAATCTGACCAGCGGGGTCGCCGCAAGTAGCAATTCCATCTACCACTGGTCCGGTAAAGCCGCCTGGACACAGCGCCGAGAAATCACCAGTCGTCATCCCTTTCGCTGGAACACTTGTGGTAAAAGGCGATCCCGTTCTTTGGCGATATTGCTCCCAGCTGACATAGAAGAAGGTTTTGTTCTTAACAACGGGTCCACCCAACTGGAAGCCGTACTGGTTCTGGGTCCACGGTGGGGGTGTGTTCGACGTGCCGGCGGCTATCTCCGATCCCTTGTTGAAGTACTCGTTCGCATTCAGCACTTTGTTGCGGAAGTACTCATAGGCAGAACCGTGCCAGTTGTTGCTTCCGGACTTCGTGCTGAGGTTCACCACGCCGCCTGAGAACTTACCCCATTCGGCACCCTGATCGCTATATTGCACCTTGAATTCGCCGACGGAATCCTGAGTCGGGATGATGATGGGCAAATTGATGTAGCCGATGTTCAGGGGTTGGCCATCCAGATATTCCGCGCCTTGATTGGCGAACGATCCACCGACCTGGTAGTTGCCCCAGCTGAAGGGGTTCTGGCCTACGGGCGAACCGCCCGATCCACCTTGGGCGACAGCTGCCGGGGAGACGGTGATGAGATTAAAGATGTTGCGACCATTCAGTGGCAACTCGTCGGCCTTGCGCTCTTCGACCACCTGGCCGAGTGCCGACGATTCAGTCTGCAGGAGTGGCGTTTCCCCCGTCACTTCGACAACCTGGCTGACCTCGCCGACCTGGAGCTGGGCGACAATGTGAGTATCCTGCTGCACTTGAACCGTGATATCTCCGCGGACAAAGTGCTTGAATCCTTGCTTTTCCACGTCAATCCGATACTGGCCAGGGAACAGGTTCACGAAGGTGAACAGACCGTCGCTGCCGCTGGATTGCGTGCGCTTTTCCGAAGTGCCCAGGTTCGTCAGGGTCACTTTAGCGTCGGTAACGATGGCGCCTGAAGTATCGGAGACCGATCCGGCTATCGAGCCGTATGTGCTTTGACCAAAAAGAGAAAGGGAAGCGGAAAAAAACAAGCAGATGGAGAGAAGCAGCGCCCACATGCGACTTGGCATAGGTGACTCTTTCTGATGCAGGAATTCTATAAATGTTAGAACGGGTGAATCTTTGAACAGGGGGATGACCGTTGTCAAGAAGAAAATAGTACTTTTAGCTTATGAGTTAACGTTAACCCTGGAACGGTGGTATGCTGGCCCGTCATGTCCGCAACCATGATGGACATCGCGAGGGATCTGAAGGTCTCGGTAGTAACCGTATCCAAGGTCCTGCGGAATCAAGGGCGTATCAGTGAAGCTACTCGCAATCGGGTGCTGCGCCGGGCAAAACAACTCAATTATCAGATGAACTGGGTGGCGCGCAGCCTGGTAACGCGGCGCACCTACACCATCGGTTTACTCCTTCCGGAATTTACCCATTCTTTCTTCGCGGAGGTGGCGCGGACCGTGGCGGAGACGGTGCGGCCGCAGGGTTATCACGTGGTGATTTCATGTTTCGAGGAAGATCCCGAACAGGAAGCGAGCGAGGCCACGTCCATGCTGGCTCGACAGGTGGACGGGCTGATCATCGCTACATCGCAGCCGCCGCGCCGGCTGGATTTGTTTAAACGGATTCAAGAGCGGAAAGTACCGTATGTCTTGATTGACCGCCTCATCGCTGGGGCGCGAGCCTGCTTCGTGGGAGTGGATAATCACGCCATCGGCGAGCTAGCGACGGAACATCTTATGGATCGAGGCTGCCGCTGTGTTGCGCACCTGCGCGGTCCGGAGGTGGGAATCGCCACAGAACGCCTGGAAGGTTACCGTCGAGCTTTAGCCAAGCGCGGCTTTCGTACTGAGTCCCGTTACGTCGTAGCTGGCGGGCATGCGGATGATACTGGGTATACCGGTATGCGGCAACTGCTGAAGGTGTGCCCGATGCCGGATGGAGTTTTCTGCTACAACGATCCAGTGGCGATCGGCGCAATAAAGGCGATCCTGGAGGCCGGGCTGAAGCTGCCTCAGGATATTTCGGTGGTTGGGGCCGGCAACATTCATTACTCCGATGTGTTGGCGGTTCCGCTCACCACCGTCGATCAGGGGACCTGCCGGATGGGATTGCTCGCCGCCGAGCTACTCCTTGAGCGCATCGCTTCGAAGCAATCCATGCGACCCAGGAGGATAATGATCCCGCCGACGCTCGTGGAACGGGAATCGACCCGGCGGAAGCAATAGAAGCTGCCAAGAAACGCCAAGATTGGTTCTGTGATGAAATGCTCCACCGGTCGCCGTGAGCACAGAGTGAGCAGTATTAGGAAGTGAGTGTGCAATGTACGGCGATCCCGCGATATGCTGGCTGACTAAAGGAACCCTACGTTGCTGAACTTTCCCCTACGCGTGTCCTGTGGGTTGACCGTCGTGCTGTGGGCTGCGACCGTGGCTGCGCCTGTGTTCGACGTAAACCTACCGCGAGGTTTGGACTTTACGCTGGAGAATTCTCCCACGCCTCAAAAGTATCTGATTGAAACCATGCCCGGCGGTGTGGCTCTCCTCGATTACAACAACGATGGCTTACTGGACATCTTTCTGGTAAACGGTGGCCATGTCAGCAGCCCGATGCAAACGCCGGAGAACTTTGACCGGCATGATCCGCGTTACTGGAACCGGCTTTACCGCCAGAATAAAGATGGGAGCTTCACGGACGTGACGCAGCAGGCCGGCCTGGCTGATGCTGGAGATGGGAACTACGGCATGGGTGTGGCCGTGGGAGACTATGACAACGACGGCTATCCGGATCTTTACGTCACCAACTACGGGAAAAACATTCTGTATCACAACAACGGTGACGGCACGTTCACGGATGTAACAGCAAAAGCGGGAGTGGCCGGCGGCGGGTGGTCGGTTTCAGCCGGATTCTTCGATTACGATAACGACGGCAAGCTGGATCTTTTTGTGACCCGCTATATGGATTGGGATACCAAACACAACAAAGATTGCGGCGGGAACTACCATACTTACTGTCCGCCGGAGGAGTACCCGGCTACGACCAATATTCTGTATCACAACAATGGGGACGGAACGTTTACGGACGTGAGCCAGCGCTCCGGCATCGCGGCGAAGAAGGGGCGTGCTCTAGGAGTAGGGTTCGCGGACTACGATGGCGACGGATTCACTGACATATTTGTATCCAACGATGGAATGCAGCAGTATCTGTACCATAACAACGGCAATGGGACTTTTACAGAGGTCGGGCTCGAATCCGGTGCGGCGCTTTCCGAGGATGGGCGGCGGATGTCGGGCATGGGCGTGGTTTTTCAGGATTACGACAACGACGGGCGGCCGGATGTGATGGTGACCCTGCTGCCGCGGGAGATTTACGGTGTCTACCACAACGATGGCGGAGGTTCGTTCACCTATCGCAGTCTCGAAACCGGCCTCGGTGCGCTCACGAGTGGAAGTTCAGGCTGGAGCCTTGGCCTGGAGGATTTCGACAACGACGGGTGGAAAGACTTGTTCGTCGCTCAAGGACATGTATTGGACAACGTGGAGCGAATCGACCCTTCGCTTCACTATCTCGAACTGCCGCTGTTGGCCATGAATCACAATGGGCGTTTCGAGCGGGTTGATTCCGGAAGTACAGTGCCGGTAGCGGCGCGGGGAGCGGCGTTCGGCGACCTGAATAACGACGGCTGGCAGGACGCGGTGGTGACCAATCTCGGAGGCCATCCTCAAGTGTTTCTCAACCGCGGCGGCAAGCTGCACTGGCTGACGATTACGCTTCGCGGTACGCGCAGCAATCGGGATGGATACGGCGCGCGCGTGCAAGTGAACGGGCAGACACGATTTGCAACCTCAACCAACGGTTATCTTTCCGCCAGCGACAAGCGGCTTCATTTCGGGCTGGGCACGGTGGAGAAGGCGACGATAGAAATCAATTGGCCGTCCGGTATTCACCAGACGTTAAATGATGTTCACGCCGATCAGTTTTTAGAGGTGCGTGAACCGGAGAAACCGTGATTCGCGGACTCTTACTCTTGTGGTTCGCCTGGCAGATCGCATCGCCGCAGGCCGCCGAGCACATGCAAGCCGGAATTGAGGCGGACAAACAACGCCAGTTCACCGTTGCTATCAAGGAGTTTAAGCAAGTGACCGAGATCGAGCCGTCATTCGCAGATGGCTTCATCAGCCTCGGCCAGGCCTACATGGAGAACGGCGATTACGGGCCCGCGATCGCGCCGCTCAAGCATGCGTTGGAACTGAAAGCGGACTCACTGCCGGCTCACCAGTTGCTGGGGTATGCCCTGCTCTCTCAAGGCTACGCGAAAGAAGCGATTCCGCACTTGCAGCGCTCACCGGATAAAACCGCGCTGGGGATTGCGGAAATCCAGACGGGACAACTTGCGGAGGCGGTCGCGAATCTGCAGGCAGCGCAAGCCGCGCACCCCAACGATCCAGACCTCCTTTATTACCTTGGCCGTGCGAGCGGTCTGCTCGCGAAGCAATCCGTTGACACGCTGCTGGCCGCTTATCCGGACTCCGCCCGGGCGCACCAGGCTATGGCGGAGAACTACTTCGTGCTGCGGCGGATGCCGGATGCCGAAAAGGAGTACACCGAAGCGTTGCGACTGCGTCCGGGTCTGCCCGAAGCTCACCTTGCGCTGGGCGAGGTGTATGCTGGCGCTTTCCAATGGCCGAAGGCGGAAGAAGAGTTTCGGATTCAAGCCAAGCTGCAGCCTGGGAACGCCGAAGCGGCCTACCGTCTGGGAGAAGCGTTGTTGGAACAAGGGAAGGTGCATGAGGCGCGGGCGGAACTTTTGCGCGCCGACCGCTTGATGCCGGAAATGCCGGAGACACTTTATTCGCTCGGGAAAGCGGCGTCCCTGGAAGGCGACGCCGCGGCAGCCGAGAAAGCGTGGACCAAACTTCTTTCGATCGAGAAGCAAACTCCACTGGCGGCGCAGGCGCATTTTGGACTGGCGGGCCTTTATCGCAAACAAGGAAAGACGGCCGAGGCAAAGCATGAAATGCAGGAGTTTCAGAACCTGCAGACCACCCCGACTCAGCCACCACCGTCAGAGAAGCAAGAATCGCAGCATTAGGGTGACTGACAACCTCTTAATTAGGAGCACTGATATGAAGCAGATTCGGTCTGGATTTCTTCGCAGTCTGGTTGCTACCGCGTTTTACCTTTTCGGGTGTCTGCTGTTTGGTTCACTGGTTGTGTTGCCGCTCGAGGCGGCCGAGCCTTCTTCGCGAAACCTGGATTCGGGATGGCAGTTTCGAGCCGTAGCGAACGCAGATAGATCCGACGTCAAGGAATGGCATCCTGCGCAGGTTCCGGGCGTGGTTCAAACCGATCTGCTTCATAACAACCTCATCCCCGATCCTTTCGATCGAGACAATGAGTTCCGTCTGCAATGGATCGGCTTGGCCGACTGGGAGTATCAGACTACGTTCCAAGTGGATGCGACCGCGCTCGCGCACGAACACGTCGATCTGGTGTTCGATGGGCTGGATACGTTTGCGGACGTCTACCTCAACGACCAGGCGGTTCTGCACGCGGACAACATGTTTCGCCACTGGCGAATCCCGGCGAAGACCGTGCTGAAGACCGGTCCGAATACGCTGCGAATCGTTTTCCATTCTGCGATCGAGAAGGTGATTCCGTACTCCAAGTCGCTGCCTTACATTTTGCCTTCGATCTCAACTCACAATTACGGGAACGAAGAGAACATCGCCACCGCTCCTTACACGCGCAAGGCTCCTTATAACTATGGATGGGACTGGGGACCGCGATTCATGACCGAAGGGATATGGCAGCCGGTGCGTCTTGAAACCTGGGATGCGCTGCGCATCGAGAATTTCCATATCCATCAACAGAGCATCACGACCGACCTAGCCAACGTTACGGCAGAGGTTGAGATCGAAGCCAGCCGGCCCACAACGGCTACCCTTACTTTGGCTCACGATGAATTATCTGGACCACAGACGGCCGATGGAAATCAGACGCTACAACTCAATGCCGGGATCAATCATGTTTCGCTTCCTATCAGGATTTCTACGCCGAAGCTTTGGTATCCAGTGGGGTATGGCGCGCAGAGCCGCTACCGCTTTTCTGCTTCGATCCGCATTGGGCGTGACGCTGCAGCTCATGCTGAAACGAAGACCGGACTGCGTTCCGTCGAACTGCGTCGCGCTGCGGACCAGTGGGGGAAGAGTTTCGAGTTCGTGGTGAATGGAATTTCCGTATTCGCCAAAGGCGCGGATGTTATTCCTTTCGATAGCTTCCCCAACCGCGTGACGCCGGAGATTCATCGCGGCATTCTTCAGTCCGCTCGCGATGCGCACATGAATATGGTTCGCGAATGGGGCGGCGGCTACTATGAGTCCGACGATTTTTACGATATCTGCGATGAGCTCGGGATTATGGTCTGGCAGGAATTCATGTTCGGCGGAGACATGGTTCCCGGCGACGTGGCTTTTCAAGAAAACGTCCGGCAAGAGGCGATCGACCAGATCAAGCGGCTGCGGGATCATCCCAGCGTCGTGATCTGGTGCGGAAATAACGAAGTGGAAACGGGCTGGTACCACTGGGGCGACCGCCAGGAGTTCAAGGAGTCGATCTCGGCGGCGGCGCGCGAGAAGGTCTGGCAGGATTATGTAATTCTTTTCGGAGACATCCTGCGGAGCACGGTGGCGGAGTATGCCGATCCCGTGCCCTATACGCCCAGCTCTCCGAGCGCTAATTTTGAGGAGATCCCTGATAACCAGCACAACGGCGACATGCACTACTGGGCGGTGTGGCACCAGCAGGCACCGGCGGAAGACTATACCAAGCAGTTTCCCCGGTTTATGACGGAATACGGATTTCAATCATTTCCCGAGATGCGCACCATCCGGGCGTTCGCCAACAAGCCGGAGGACTTCGACATTCGCTCCACCGTCATGCAGGCACATCAAAAGAATAAGGGTGGAAACGAACGCATCCTGACTTACATGCTGCGCGAGTACCACGAGCCCAAGGACTTCGCTTCGTTCGTTTATCTGAGCCAGGTGCAACAGGCGGAAATCATCAAGATCGGCGCCGAGCACTTGCGCCGGCAGCGGCCGCGCACCATGGGTTCGTTCTACTGGCAGTTGAATGACTGCTGGCCGGTGGCTTCCTGGGCCAGTATCGACTACTACGGACGCTGGAAGGCGCTCCATTATTATGCCCGCCGCTTCTATGACGACGTGCTGGTGTCGCCCTTCTTGCACGATGGCAAGGTGGACGTGTATGTCGTATCGGACAAGCTTCAACCCCTCTCGGGAACGGTTCACATGCGCCTGCTCGATTTCTCGGGGAACTCTCTGCTGGAGCAAACCAAAGACGTGCAAATCCCGGCGCAATCGAGTGCGATTTATTTCAGCGTCGATAAGGATGCCCTGGCGGCAAAGGGCGATCTTCATCGCAGCTTCCTGGTGTTTGATCTGGAAGTGGCTGGGAAGAGAGTATCCCGCAACCTTATATTCTTCGATGTGACGCACACCCTGGATCTGCCGGTTGCGCCCAAGATTGAGACCACTCTCAGCAAGATCGGGGAAGACTACACCGTTACCCTGCAATCGCCGAAGCTCGCGCGCAGTGTGTACCTGTCTTTTGGCGACCTCGACGTTCAGAGTTCGGATAATTACTTTGATCTGCTTCCGGGGGAACAGGTCACGCTTCATCTCAAGTCCGCAGCGGCGCAGGAGCAAATTAGAGCTGCGCTGAAAGTCACGTCCCTGACAGAGGCTTTCCATTCAAATTGAGGCTGTTGTGCCGGGCAATCAGGCGTGAATAAGGCATAGGACGGAGTTCCTTATTTGCTTTGGTTGCCTCCGGCGGCCTTATTCCTTGTTTGCCTAAGAGCGGGGTGGGGAGTCTGCAAACCCTGGTTTCCTGGGGTCCGGGGATCCCCGCCCTACCGGCCACACGCCAAATATAGCCTTTCGGCGCCCCTCGGCATGTCCTTTCGAGACCTTCCGCAGTTCCTACACAAAAGGCACACTTGCTTTTCGACGCATAGGAGCCGACCGAAGCAGCCTAATTCAACTACCCCATGGGCCACCTCCCCACTCGTTGGAATGCGCTTGCAGTCGTGCTCGCCCTAGCCAGTATGCTGGGCTGCCAGGGACTGAGCACGAGTAAACCCGCTTCCCAGGGATCGCAGAACCCGCTGCCGGGCGGGTTGAATGCCGCCCCCGCCAGCATAAGCTTTGGAAACGTGCAGATCGGGACGAGCCAAAGTCAGTCCGACACGGTTACAAATACAGGCGGAACCAGTCTCACCATCACACAAGCGACCGTCACAGGGAGCGGCTTTAGTACCACCGGGTTAAATCTTCCCCTGACCCTGGCCGCGGGACAAAGCACGACTTTTAGCATTGTGTTTAGTCCGCAGTCGGCTGGAAGCGTCACCGGGAATCTGGCTCTTATCAACGGCGGTTCAAACAGCCCGCTGAATATCGCGCTTGCCGGGACGGCAGTCACGGCCGGGAGCGTCACCGAAAACCCAACCAGCTTCGCCTTCGGCAGTGTGCAGGTGGGCACGAATCAGACACAAACCGAAACTTTGAAGAACACTGGGGGCGAAAATCTCACAATCTCTCAGGCGACCGTTAGCGGTAGTGGTTTCAGCTATACGGGGCTGAGCCTGCCGCTGACGCTGGTGCCTAACCAAAGCACGACATTCGGTGTGGTGTTCGCGCCAACGTCTGCGGGCGCCAGCAACGGAATCCTCTCCGTCACCGTAAGCGGATCGAGCACTTCGATTGACTTTGCACTTTCTGGAACCGGAGTGACGCCAGCTACTCTGACCGCAACGCCTGCAAGTATGACGTTTACAAACGTCCAGGTCGGCCAGAATCAGACACAAACCGAGACCGTGCAAAATACTGGCGGCTCGAATGCAACGATCTCGCAAGCCTCGGTGAGCGGTAGCGGATTCAGCATTTCGGGATTGGGCACGAACGTCACTTTGACGCCGGGGCAGAGCGCGTCTTTCAGCGTAACCTTTACGCCGCAGTCTGCGGGCAATTTCAGCGGAAGTGTCGCAATCGCGTCGAATGCTTCGAACCCAAACCTGGGCGTGACGCTGAGCGGATCTGCGATCACGCAAAGTTCAGGCACATTGAGCGTTAGTCCCGTCAACGCAGGAAGTGTCACGGTGGGGACGAGTGGAACTCAAACCGGGACGCTGAGTGCCACGGGGGCGAGCGTGTCGGTTTCCTCAGTCAGCTTGAGCGGCACCAACCCTTCCGAGTTTTCGATCAGCGGGCTCTCATTCCCGGTCACGGTTACTACGAGTCAGCCCATTACTTTTACGGTGACCTTCACCCCGGGGGCGACCGGAGCCGCGTCGGCATCGGTTTCTTTTGTCAGTACCGCTTCCAACTCGCCAAGCGCAGCCGCCCTCACGGGCAGTGGCACAGCCGCCCCCGTCCATAGCGTCAGCTTGGCGTGGAAGGCCAGCAACACGTCGGGTGTTACCAGCTACAACGTGTACCGCGCCGTCTACGGGACGAGTTCTTGCGGTTCCTATTCGAACATTGGGTCCACACCAAGTTCCACTACGGCGTATACCGACAGCGTGGTGGCCGATGGCACGACTTACTGCTACGCGACAACCGCGGTGGATCCGAGTGGCGAAAGTGGATATTCCAATATTACCCAAGCCGTGATTCCTCCTCCGTAGTCCTTAATCCTCAAAGCTTCGTCACAAGTAGGGCCGCATTGGTGAACGCTCCGGTTCCGCACCGACGGTCGCGTGGAAGCACGGCTGGCCTTGCCGGGCACGCTGCTTTTGCCAAATTCTGGGCGGAATACTCGCCCGGCCTCATCTCCACTTCTCTCGTCTCTCCTCAATATCTTTTGTCAATTCTCTTATCAATAATTTCGTGAAAGAGAATTTGGCTTGCCTGACGGTTGCAATTGGCTGCAACGGGGGTTGCAGAAATTATCAGTCTTGACAGTTCTGAGCTTCGCGCTAAAGTGAGCATGTGGCTGTGTGGTAGCAGGCAGCCCTCCCCCCCATAACCTGTTGTCTGAATGATGAGGAGAAGTTGACGATGAAATCTATTCCTAGGTTTTCGGTGTGGGTGGCTTTTGCCGCGCTTTTGTGTTTCGCGCCTGGTGCTTTTGGTCAAGGCACGGTGAACGTGAAGGCGACGAGTGCGGGATACAGCGTTCTGGACAACGCGCCAATAGGCTTCTTGGCCTTGACTTTCGGCCCTGGTGGCCCCAACGGTGGCGACTGGGGTGGCGGAAACGGTGGCGGGGGTGGCAATGGAGGCGGAAACGGCTGCGGCAACCAAGGTTGGGACGACAACGGGTGGGGCGGTGGCGGCAACGGGGGCAGAGGATGCACGACGGTGCCTGAGGGTGGGACAGCTCTGATGTATGTGTTGCTGTCTGGCCTGTGTTGCCTGGGAGTGATCGTTTCCCGATATAGGCGGCATGATTCTCTGAACGAAACCAACTAATGCGCACTTGATCTTTGTCTGGACAGCGATAGTCCAGAGCGATTCGAAATCCCTACGGCGTGCAGAAATCAGGCACGCCGTTTTTGTCGCACTTAAGGCTTGCTGGAACTAACTGTCCCCGCGGCAACCCACAGAGGAAATGGCCTGCAGTGCTTTTTTATCTTCATCTTCTCGTCTTCTCTTTCTCTGCGACCAAGTCTTTCTACGACCAAGGCTGGCGACAGGCAAAATGAAGTGGTGTCGGTTTGCTGTCAATGTCGCAAGTGATGGACATTAAGTGCAAGTTCTTGCACACATGGGAGCAGGTTTGCGCTAGGCGGGCCTTGCCTTGCCGAGGATGCAACGTCCACAGCGGGGGAACCCGATTTGAAAGCCTATTAGCGTTAAGCTAATGTTAAATCAATAAGTTACGATGCCGCCCTCGGGGCTCCGGACCATGCCAGTGGATGGGTGCGCACCGGGAAACAGAAGTGAGAAACAGGGCTGATGAGAAGCCATTTCCTACGACAAGAAGTAACCACCGCTGGGTACTTTGTACCCCTTGCAAGGATCTGCAATCCGATGTAAGCTGGTTGACATCAGGGCAGACTGGCTCTTGCAGCCGGTTTTGGTTCTCCCCCAGCCCGATGGGCCCTAGGTAATCCGTGGAAGCGCTAACAGCAAAGAAGGTCCTCTTGACAGGCCGCCGCGAGATGCAATAATGTCTATAGAGTTAGTTGAGATTAATGGACATTCATCGCTTTGGCAGTCGACCTGCTTGATGCACTCTGAGAACTGCGCCACGGTGACCCGGAACGGAAATGGCCTTTGAGTAGTTAAACGGTCTGTTCGACGAAAAATCTCTAACTGAAGTAAGCAGGAAAACAGCGTCCCCCCAGTTTCCTGCCCAACGTGGTAATCCCCCTTGGATCTCATCGCTGAGATCTCGACAGCGACAGACTTGTAATTCCAATTTGAGGTCACTGTGAGCAGTGACTTAGAGGGCGAAGCTATGGCCGTCAGCAGCTTATCATTGGCGCTTCCGCAGCACGTTGTACCGGCCGCAACGGAAGCTGAAAACTGGTATGCGCTACAGACGCGCTCGCGTCACGAAAAAATCGTGGTGCAGCGGTTGGAAGAGAGAGGCGTAACGACCTTTCTGCCGGTGGTCACGGAGGTGCACCGCTGGAGCGACCGCAAGAAGTCAGTGCAGGTACCGCTTTTTCATTGCTATGTGTTCGCGAAGTTTGCGCCGAACCGGTCGGAACGCCTGCGCGTTCTTCGCGTGGACGGGGTATTTGGGCTGATCGGCGCCAGGGGTGAAGGCGCGCCTATTCCCGACGAGCAGATCGACGCGGTTCGGGGTCTGGTGGAAGGGCAACTGCCCTGGTCTTCTCATCCCTTCCTCAAGATCGGACAGCGGGTGCGAATCCGAAGCGGGGCGCTGAATGGCATGGAGGGCATACTGGTCTCGCGTAATGGCGACCGCACCCTGGTCATCTCCGTGGATGCGATCCAGCGATCGCTGGCGGTTCGCGTAGAGGGGTACGAAGTCGAACCGGTCTGAAGTTATCCCGCAGTTGTTTCTCTCTTCCCTTGGTTAAGGATCTACGAACCTTGACGGAAAACCCACACGAAAAAATTCGCCTGTTGATTGTGAGCCGGGATGCGGCTGTTCTCCGCCAGCTGGGGTCGATCGAAGAGTCCAACTCCTGGCGTTTGGACACCGCGGCGAGCGGCTGGGACGCCATGGAACGGGTGCAATCCGGCGTCGCGCCCCAGCTTTTGTTGCTGGACCTGCCCCGCGGCGACGGCGACGGCCTTCACCTCTTGCGGTGGCTGCGCCGCCTGCGTCCGGATGTTCCGGTCATCGTGCTGTGCCACCGCGACGATGCGGCCAGAGAGAAGGAAGCGATCCGACTAGGCGCGGGAGAAATTCTGGTGAGGCCGTTCGACGGGCAACAACTCGAGTCTGTGATTCGGCGGCATCTGAGCCCGGCGGGAAACGGGCCGGCAGAAAACATGGCGGCGTGGATCGTCAGCGAGAATGTCGAGCAACTGGGCGAGGACGCATTCTTCGTCAGCGCCAGTCTGATTATGCAGAAGCTGCGCGCCCAGGCCGCGCTGCTGGCGCAGACCGACGTCCCGGTGCTCATCCTGGGAGAAGCAGGAACCGGAAAATCCACGGTGGCCAGCCTGATTCACAAGCTCTCGGTGCGTTCCGGTTTCAAGCTGCTCAAAGTGAATTGCGCGGAAATGCCGGAGGCGCTGCTCGAAGCCGAACTGTTTGGAGACCGGGATGGCGGTGCCCGTCCGGCAAGTTTGGGAAGGTTTGCGGCGGGCGAGAAAGGCACGATCTACCTGGACGAAATCGCCGCGATGCCGGCGGCGCTGCAATCCAGGCTGCTGCGGGTGCTGCAAAACCAAACGCTGCAGGATCAGGGGCTGCGGAGCAACAACAATCATGAGTTCCGCAGGCCAACCGGTGCCGCCGCGATCGCCGCGGATGTAAGAGTCCTGGCGGCGAGCAGCGCCAACCTGGAGCGTGCCCTGGCCGAGAAGAAGCTGCGGGAAGACTTGTATTATCGCCTGAGCGCCTTCACGGTTCATGTCCCGGCCTTGCGCCAGCGAAAAGACGAGATTGCAATCCTGCTGCGGTACCTGATGCACAAGCTGGCCAAGCACTACAACCTTCCTCCCCGCGCTTTCTCATCCTCGATGCTCGATGCCTGCCAGAATTATTCTTGGCCGGGAAACCTGACCGAACTGGAAACGTTCGTGAAGCGACATCTGGTAGCGGGCAACCAAGAATTGACTCTCGGTGAAATGGGCTTAGAATCGGCGGAGAGTCTCGAAGTCGCTCCAGTCTCGCGGGCAGTGAGAGTGGCAGCGACGGCATGGGAAGAGAGCGAATCGGGGCCGGAACAATCCAGGCCCGAATCGCTGAAGTCCCTGATCCAGGGCATCAAGTCGGAAGCCGAACAGAGTGCCATCGGGGCGGCGCTAAGGCGCACCGGTTGGAACCGCAAGGCGGC
>Ga0208190_1000098_pt1 | contig 33215 bp, 41 predicted proteins | sample June2015DPH_13_1_FD_184708 | JGI IMG/M metagenome (GOLD analysis project Ga0208190, IMG submission 184708) | Peatland microbial communities from SPRUCE experiment site at the Marcell Experimental Forest, Minnesota, USA - June2015DPH_13_10... | ecosystem: Environmental > Terrestrial > Soil >... | reverse complement strand
CGGTTGCTCGTTGATCAATGCCACCAGTTCATCCCAGGTCTGAAGCACGAGCAGGTCGTGCTCGGCTGCCAGGTGGGTTTCAGCTTCGGGGCGCACCCTTTCGTCCGTGGTCACGATCACAACCGCAAAACGAGCCGGTTCACTTCGGGGATTCGTCGCGCGCATGATGCCCCCTTTGGCCACCGATTATGTCAAATTTTCGACCATTTAGGATGAAATATTTATGCCCATTTCGCCACGCCTCTCGCCCGGCGCCGCATGGCGCCGGCACACTTGCAAAACCCGCCCGCTTCCCGTAACTTAGGACGCATTCTGCATCGCCACTTGCACCACCTTGTGGCGGGCGCGAGATCTTGGCGGAGGACCGTTGGACATCAACGTCCGTAAACGTTCGGAAGTGCAGGTTGTCCAGCTTCGGGGACCGCTCAGAATGGGTTCCGCCGTCGACGGCTTGCGCCAAACTATGGAGGAGGCGCTCGGCAACGGGGACATTCGCATGGTCCTCAACCTCGCCGAGGTCTCCATGATTGATTCCAGCGCAATTGGTTTGCTGGTGCGCTTTCTGGCCTCGACCAAACAGCGTGGTGGCAACATCAAGCTCGTGCAACCCAACAAATTCGCGGTGCAGACTTTACGTCTGGTCGGTGTTCTCAACCTTTTCGAGATTTTTGACAACGACGACGCGGCAGTCGAGTCTTTCGCTTAAATCAATAACCGCGATCGTCGGATTCGAAAACGAAATGAGCCCTATGTCCCCTGAGTTCAGTAGTGGCCCGGAAGACGCTACGCTCTCTGAACTGCTCGACCGCAGCATGCCTGCCGATGCCGAGGCCATCGGTGCTGTCGTGGACACCATCTCTGACACCTTGACGCGTTTGGACGTCCCTGAGCAAAAGCGGTTTGAGGTCGCATTGGCGGTCCAGGAGGCCTTGGCCAATGCCGTTGTGCACGGATGCGGCAATGACCCGTCCAAACAGGTCCGATGCCAGGTGAAGTCCGCTCCCAACGGCCGCATTGTAATTATCGTGACCGACCCGGGACCAGGGTTCCGTCCCGATCAAGTAGCCGATCCAATGGAACGCGACAACCTAAATGCCGATCACGGACGCGGCGTCTTCCTAATCCGCCAACTCATGGACGAAGTCCATTTTGAGCGGAGCGGAAACGAAATCAGGATGTGGAAGTACTAAGTGATTTGCGCGGCTGCAAGCCATTGAAAGAATGGCTCCTCAGGTAGGACTCGAAACTGCCTGAAAACGTCAACAAAAGACCTTAGCAGGCACGGCTGGCAAATCTTAGTCCTTCTAAGTACATGGTACGCAAAGAAGTGATTCCCGGAATCAGTCGTGTAGTTTGGCACGGCGCAAGTATGGTTTTCATCAGACCCGCGCACCCGGATCGCGGGAATGTGCTGGCTTTGAGCGAGATCGGAGCGTCGGATTGCGTTTTACTGAGGAGGCGTTACTGTCCCTAACGAAAATCCCGTAGGGCGCATTGGCGGATGCCGTTCCTTAAGGACAACCCCCAAATCTCGCAGGCAGTGCGAGCAATTCGTACGGGTCTGGGAACGAAATTCGCAGAGGGCCGTATGGGCCGGGAGTGCAGTTCGGACGATGCAGACGCAGATTTCCCGGAGTCCTCGCAAAAGTAACGCTTTAGAATGCAGCTGTTTTAGGCGGCTCGTCGTTCGTAGCGGTGGTGCAGTCCACCGACCTGGGGCACCGCCACGATGGACCCGATCTCCGGCGGCTGAATCGCTCGCGGCTCAGGCGAGTCTTTCCCCAGGGACAAATGCGTTCTGGATCGGTGGTAGTAGTCAAAATAGGAAGCAAGGGTTCGGCGTAGAGAGCTTTCCTGGAAGACGATGACGTGGTCGAGACATTCGCGCCGAATTGACCCAATCACCCTCTCCACATACGCTCGCTGCCAAGGCGAACGCGGTGTCGACAGCACTTCGTGGATGCCCATGTCTCGCACGTGTTCTCTGAAGTCATTGCCGAAAATCGCATCGCGATCCCGCAGCAAGTAGCGCGGGACTTGGTCAAAGGGAAATGCTTCTCGCAGTTGCTGCCCGGTCCACTCCGCGGTCGGGTGGCTGGTCACATTGAAGTGAAGAATGCGGCGACGATTATGGGCCAATACCAGAAACACGTAAAGGACTTGGAACCGGATGGTTGGGACGGTAAAGAAATCGACGGAGACAAGCTGTGAGACGTGGTTTTCCAGGAATGTTCGCCAAGTCTGAGAGGGTGGTTTGCGACAGCGCACCATGTACTTACTGACGCTGCTCTCGCCGATGTCGATGCCCAGTTTGAGCAGTTCGCCGTGAATGCGCGGAGCACCCCAACCGGGGTTCTCTCGACACATCCTGCGGATCAGATCTCGGGTCTCGCGGGCGATGACGGGTCGTCCAGGTTGTCCGTGCCGAATCTTCCAGGTCCAGAACAGGCGAAAGCCCTTGCGATGCCAAGCCAAAACCGTCTCGGGCTTGACGATAGCTAGCGTCGAGCGCCAGTTGTGCCAAAGGCGGGACAGACTGACCCAAAGTAGGCGGTCCACTGAGGTCAATTTCGGACGTTTCTTCGCCGATCTCTGAAGCACGCCGATTTGGTGGCGCAGCGACAAGTTCTCCAGTTCAAGGTCAGCGCGGGAGCGGAAGAGCGAACGCAGAGCGGCGAGGAGTATCGTGAGAGAGGTGAGCATCGGAGGATGGAATTAGGAAAGAAGTATAATTCCTGCCTGTTCAGACACTTCGAAGTTTTCGAGAAGCACAGTCACATTTAACAACACGTTCTTATTTAATTTAACGAAACATTCTTGCAAGAGTTTTGCAACGTTCTGTCAAGGGCGGAGTAAAACCAGACCACAGAGGCGTTACACTAACACTCCGCTTGGTACAAAAGATCGGTCTAGTCATGTCTCGCCATGGAAGAATCGAAAGCGCCAATCAAGTGCACTGTCTGTGGCAAACCCATTCCTCCAACAGACACCACGGTGACCGAAGACGGCAGGGCCATTCACGGGGAATGCTACTTGGCGAAGATCGAAGAACGGCGAAGACTCGCATCACCCTGATTGACATCAGTCCCGAGACGGTTGCTGATTTCACTGCCTGGTGATGCCCTACAAAGTATTACCCGAGGTTCGCTCCAACCAGCCAAACTTGCCTATGTAGGTCCCATGACATACCATCCCCAGCATGCCAAGACAATCTCTTCCCGTGCGCTTTCTCAAGCGCCACATTTGGGGGTTTGAGTCATCTCCGAAGGAAGCTGTACTGGCAGGGATCATCAGCGCGACTGTCCTAGCGGTCCAGTACCTTCGGGGCAGTTTGACTGGCCCGATATGGCGGCACCATTTTTGCAAGGCAGCTTATCCCCTCATCACGGTCTTGGCGGGTTTTGCCATATGGCATACCGGTAAGGCCGCTTATTTGGTAGTGAGGGATGTCGAAGCCGATCCTAAAATTAAGATCGTTGATCCTTACCTCAGATTGAAAGTTTGGGGATTCGCAGTTCTTTTGTCCCTGGTGTATGGGCTGTTCCCCCTCCTTGCGTGGCAAAGATCGAGACCTCCTTCCAAGCGACTCTTCATGCAGGATGTGCAACCTCCTTCCCAGCATCCTCTGCCTCCTGTGCCCCCAGCTTGACAATCGAGTTTTTGCTGGACGATCATTATGGAAACGGCATCATCCATTTTCGGACCTCATAATCGGCATAGTTTATCCAGGGGGGTAGATGACCGTGACCATCCCAGACGTAGGCACCCCGGTAGAAGCTCTCACGAACTGGTTTCAACACCTGCCGTCCCGTGACCAACGCGATGTCGTGACCTTTCTCTACGGCGGCAAGATGCTCTTGCAAGAGGGGCCATACCTGGGTCCTCATCCTGGTGCGATCTCTAGAGGATTGCATGTCGGCGAGGTTCCACCCAGCAGTGGACACCATTGTCTGGCGTGCGGAAGGCCGTATTTAGTGACTTAGGCTACTGTGGTCGCGTTGATTGCGGATTCCGCAGTCGGTCAGGGACAAGTTCTCAAAGCTTCCGGAAGACTAGAACCGGTCTCATAAATACCTGAGCAAGATTTGCATGCAACCGAGACGCACCATACCGAAGAAGTTCTCGACGTGGTACTCCCAGCGGATGACCAACCGACGAAAGTGATGCAGCCAGGCAAAGAGTCGTTCCACTCGCCAACGTCTGCGGTAGCGCCGCAACGGGCGACCGTCCTGCGTGGGTTCCCGGCGCTGTCCGCGATGGGGTGCGATCATCTCGATGCCGTAGCGCTCGGCCAGATCGCGGTCCAGGCGGTCGCTGTCGTAAGCTTTGTCGCCGATCAACCGTGCCGGGAGGGTGTCGAGGAAGCTGTGCCCGAGAACGCCTTCGACGAGTTGACTCTCATGCGGCGAAGCGCGTTCGATACTAACGGCGAGAGGAAGACTGTGATCATCGGTGATAACGATGATTTTCGTCCCCTTGCCGCGTTTGGTGGGCCCGACCGCGCGGCCCCCTTTTTCGCCCCCGTGAAGGAGGCGTCGATGAAAGCCTCCTCCAGTTTCAGTTTTCCCCGTGCGTGCAATTCCTCGGCCAGCACGCGCAAGATGCCTTCCAATTTGCCTTCCCGCACCCACTGCTGGAAGCGGCGATGGCAGGTCTGGTACGGCGGATACTGGTTGGGCAGTTCGCGCCACTGTGCCCCGGTGCCCAACACCCACAAGATTCCGTTGAGCACGGCTCGCGTGTCTTGCCACGGACGACCGCGACCGTCCGTGCGCCGCTTGGGCCGCAACAGCGGTTCGATCAGTTCCCACTGGGCATCGCTGAGTTCCCATCGTCCTCGCATGCCCTCCTTTTGCCTGTTTTCCTACACGCAGAAAATAGCTAAGTAGGTTCAACCACCACCATCTGTTGCTCTGTATCTTGTTGAATGTACGTTTCAGCGGAAATTCGAATCCCTCCCCGCCAATATCAACCTTCGAGATTGCGGGAAGCGCCTACCGAATCGCAATTCCCGGTCATCATTTTTCCAGCATACGGTCGCCACGGTGGTCACAAAGGCTGCCAGGACTATGGAAACACTCCAGACGGCCCAAACCCTGCCCGAGCAGGGAAATCACCGCAGAAGGGTCAAATCCATGCGAGAAAGATAGTGGACTAGCGGTGCGGTGAAGACCCTAGCTCCTGGTGGGAATCAGAATAATCCTCGCGCCATGGCTCAGGAACGAACATTCCATCTGCCGCTGCCATTGCCATCCGGCGAGACAGGGCATTCTCCGTCAGCGGCAAGTTCCCATGGTAGGCGTGAGCAACCTCTGCCGCCATCTGAGCCATTTTCGAGCCGCTGCCGCTTTCGTAGATAACGCCCGGACGATCCGCATCTGGTAGAACAGCGACCGTGAAGAATCTGGCGGCACAACGACTCTCATAGAGTTTTACGTCACGGCCATCGGATGTTTCTTTCGGCAAATCGGCTATCAGTGTCCGTTCCCCATGGCGAAACTTCGCCGGGTAGTGCAGATACTGCTTGATGCACTCGAAGGGCACCCTATCGTCATCTCGCCCTTCATACAAGATTCCAAGCTTTTCGTCCGTATCTGGTTCCCATTGGTTTGTCATACTCATCCTGTGCGACCACGACTACATTTTACCGTGGAACTCACGCAACTTTGCGTGAGGTCGATACAAGGGTGGGAGGGTTCGTGACTTTTCGCCCCTAAAAAATGTACTGCTTTTGTACTGCCGACCCGTGATTTGAGCGGTTTTCAGCGATTTCTTCGGAAGTTGGTGACAGAGGTCAAAACCCGCGCAACTGTCGATTTTTCTTGTATCGATGGGAAAATTGAGTACGATTGTTCTGACGGTTGCAATCTCAGGGTTGCGTACGAGTCCTACCTGAGGAGCCAACTTTTCAATAAGATAGGGGCACCCGATAGTGGGTGCCCCTTCTGATTGTCCGCTTTCTGTCCGCCTTTCACTGAATCTTTGCGGGTTGTTGCGGCATGACCGTGATCTTTCGGTTTGTACGGAGTGCTGCTGCCGTTAAGCCTCTGTTGCCCGCAATGCTTCACTCTGGTCGCGTTCGTTGCAGATGTCATATCGCTGGAACATGGACCGCGTCTTGTGGCCCGAGATGCTCATGGCGACGGTTTCAGGTACACCAGCGCGCACCATGTCGCGGAACGGCGCTACGCCGAAAATCGTGGGAGAGACGGCCTGAATACTTCAACGCATCCGTATTGCATTCATAACACTTGCGACCGCTTACCGGCTGACCGCAGGCCTGGCACGTGAACTTGCTCAATCCTGCGACAACGCAGGCGGTTGCCCAAGCCTTACGGATGTCCGCGATTGAACTTTTGTGCCGCCCTTAGCACACCGGAGCCATTCCCACTGCGGGGGGCAGAGCAATAGGCTGGTGATGAGCAGACTTCGGGGGAGGGCTGTTCAGACTAAAGCGCCCCATGACTCTAAACGGAGTCACAGGGCGCTTTTGTTTGTTTCAGACCCGATGAACCTGAATGACTGCCGGTTCTATACGGTGGCTCTGTTCGCCTTCTGTTGAATCATCTCCGACTCGGTTTGCAGCCAATCGTCCAGTTCGTGCCCATAAGCTCTCCCGCGTTGCTCGTAAAGTTCATAGGCGCGACAACGGATTTGCTCCTGAAGTTCACGGGTGGATTCGGTTGTTTGTTGGGCTGTTCTGAGCGTAATGGGAATTGTGTGCGTAGATTTCATTGTGGTCTCGCTCCTTCTTGTACGTAATAGCTGACGGTGCTTTGTTGGCGCTTCCTTGCCAAGCTCGGCTAGGCAGATTGAATCCTCGATGCTGTAAATCGTCACCCGGTCGCGTCACCTTTTAGAAAAAGAGGCAGCCCTTCAACGAGGCTGCCTCATAAGGCGGATGGTCCCCCTTACACTGCTACGAGGGCGTTATGGAAGGTCGAGGTGACGGCTTCAAACGTCTGAACCTTCGGCGTTCCATCGATCACTCTTGCGAGGGTTTTCAACACTTCTGGATAGGCACTGGTGTTGTAAGCCTCTGCATTGGCTTTGCTTTCCCACAGACTGATCGAAATTACATCCACGCTGCCGGGATTTGCCAATGTGATTTCGTCCTTGAATCCCTTCTGCTTGTGCAGTAACGGAAGGATGTCATGCTCGAAGGTTCGGGTGTAATCAGACAGCATGTTGGATTTCAGGCGAAAAGATACATTGCGTGCAAACATATCAACCTCCACAGGTTGTTGTCGCTAAGAGGGGGGAACTTCAGATGGGCTGACTTAGTTTCAGGGAACCTGAAAGAGGAGAACAATGCTCACTCCCCCCAACTGTTGCATTCAAGTGGCCCCGCACGCCTACCGTGCAACTCATTGTTTCGGTACGTCATCGCGGATATCCGGCCGGCACAGTGTGGGTTTCGGTCGTGTACTTTTGGCGGGCGGCGAGCACAAACGGCGACCCTCACTGAAAGGGAATGACGGTCGCAAAGGGCGGGGCAGCAGGTCGGTGCGAATCGGTGCCCAGACTCAAAGTAGCGTTTCGACTTCTGCCGCACGAAACGCGTTGCCAGTCCTGGCACGCCCGTGAAATTTGAAAGCAATCACGAGACTGAGCCACTGATGAAGTGCAACCGCGCCTGAGCTTTCCGCTGATTTCAGATCGGTTTGGGACCCTTAGTCGCAACCAGCACCGCCAATATAGTCGCAGTGTTGCGAACGCTTTCTGCGACAGTTATGAGTGGTTCCGACAGGAGCGGATGTTGCTCCGCTAGTGCCTCAAGACGCGTGCTAACGTTATGGAGTTGATCGACTTCGCGCAAGATCGATTGAAAAGGCATGGGCACACCACTCTCTCGCTGAAAAACCTAAGGTGGGAGAACTTCAGATGGACTGGCTTAGGTCAGAAGACCTGAAAGAGGAGAAAGTGGTAACCACCCCGCCGCCACTATAACACGCCAGAAAGTTGATTTGCCCTGAGGCAACTTGCGCCGTCCAGAAGGTGGGCAAGGGAGTTGGCGGTGGGCACCCGATTCGATTCGGTGCGCCTCAAACGGTGGGGTTGGTGGATATTCCCACCCGTTTCACATCGTGCCATCGCATATCGCCGCGGAGATACTGCCAGATGCCCTGCAGCCGCCAGAACATCGTCAGTTGCCGGTACGGGAAATGTTCAAAGAAACAATAAAAGATTAAACGAGTAACCTCGCGCCAGTCACTGTATCGGCGAAAAGTCATTTCTTCCAGGAGGACGGATCCGATTGAGATCATGGTCGCGAAGGCGTATCCAAACAATAGAAACTGCACAAAAAATGCCTGACTGAGCTCGCCCAGTACGAAAGCAGTGACGATGGTCGAATATCCAACCAGCTCAACCACCGGGGCGAAAAACTCGAAGATCCACATGTAGGGCAAGACCATCCAACCCACGCGTCCGTAACTGGGCCGAAAGAGCATGTCGCGGTTTGGCCATAGTGCATCGATCAGGCCTTTGTGCCAACGCGCTCGCTGTCGCGCCAGCGAAGCCAAGTCTGAGGGCGCCTCCGTCCAGCAGGTAGGATCGGGAATGAAATTGATGTGATAGGGACGGCCCTCTTCCTGGAGGTGGCGATGAAGCCGAATCACAAGGTCGAGGTCTTCTCCGACGGCGTGAGTGCGAAAGCCTCCGACTTGCTTCACCAGGTCGCGCTGGAAGATGCCAAAGGCTCCGGAAATGATCGGCAGCATGTTAAAGCCGGCCCAGGCTTCGCGTCCTACCAGGAATGCGCGCAGGTACTCAATCACCTGCAACACCTCAATCGGTTTCTTCGGGAGGCGCACTTCTTTCAGTTCGCCGTTGGTCACCGTGCAGTTGTTCAGGATGCGCACAATCCCCCCCACGGCAACGACCCGGCTGGGATCGGAGAAAACGCCGGCCATGATGCGCATGAGAGATTCCTTTTCGAGGATCGAGTCGGCGTCGACTACACAGATGTAAGGGCTGGTAGCCGCGTTGAGGCCGGCATTGATTGCGTCGGCCTTACAGCCAGCCGCCTCCTTGTCCAGAACCAGCAGTTGGGGTTCGGTCGGACTGCGGTAGATTCCGCGCAGTGGCGCGGTCGCAATGTCTGGAATGTAGAGAACCCGAGCCGTTTGAAGTTGAAACGCCAGCTCCAGTTTTTCCAGGGTACTGTCGCTCGATCCGTCGTTGACCACAATGACTTCCAGGGCGGGATAGTCGAGGCTCAACAAAGCCCTGACACTTTCGACGATGCTGCTCTCCTCATTGTGAGCGGGGACCAGCAGCGTGATCGGCGGAGTGAAAGGAGAAGCCTTAAGCAGTTCAAGTTTCAGACTGGCCAGGCGGTGACGGTGGATCGTGTTCTTGAAGATGGCGGTAATCAGCAAGATCAGGTAGATGAGATTGGACAGCAGGTAGTAAACAAAGAATGTGTCATTGGAAATCGACAGGAATAACCGCATTAGTGTGCACCTGCGGCGACGGCCAAGGCTTTGCTGTTCACACCCACGCGGTCCCTCGCGGCCGCGACCACGTCGCGCAAGCTCTGGGCGGAACCGCAACCAGGACCCAATTCCATTGCGCTGACGATGTTCTCGATCGCTCCCGAGCGCTCCAGTTCTGAGATTAAAGCCTGCAAAGCATAGTCGTCGTTGGTCGCCACCACATCTTCGAGAATCTGCTCCAGTTGCGGCTCCATGCGCGCGAGTGCCCATGCGGCACGTTGACGAACGTAGCGATTGGCATCGCAGAGCGCGTGCAGCAGCGTTCGGATTTTTCCGATGTTCTCGACTTCGCCCAGAGCGACCACTGCCCGCAAACGTACAAACCACTCCGGATCGTTCGCCAGAGAATGGAGCGCGGGCAGGGTGAACGACGTGTTGGTACGGCCTAAAGCTCGGGCTGCGGAACCGCGTACTTCCGGGAGTGGGTCGGCCGCCAGCACAAGCAATTCCTCGCCCAAGTCAGGCGATGCCAACTCTCCCAGCACGCGGGCCAACAACTGCCGGACCGCACCGTGGGACCGTTCCACGTAGTTGACCAGGATGCTGGGGTGGAGATTACAACATTTCACCAATGCGCTCTTCAGAGTATGTTCAGGCACGTCGAGTTGCGTCAGCATGCGTTCCAGGATGGGAATGGCGGCGTCCATACGCGCGATACGCCCCAGCCCGCGAACCGCGGCAATGCGGGTTTCTCTGGAGCGCGAATCCAATGCTTCGGCCAACGGAGGGATGGCCTCGAAAGCCCGGGTGCGGCCCAACGCAATCAGCGCAGTCCGACGGCGCCATCCCCGTGCCGCCCGCGTCTCGCACACTCGCATATCAAGCAGACCACTCTTGCGCAGACAATCCAGCAGGCTGGGAAGCGTCTCTGGAGTTCCCATCTCGATGTTGTCCAGCAAAATGGACTCCACAATGTCACAGTCGAGGGGGTTGAAGCGCCAGTTGCGCGGCGGTACTTTGCCCGAAACAATGTCATCCCACTGCGCCCGCAATGCGATTGTGCGCTCGGTCTTGCGGCGGAAATAACGTCCTCGGTACCAGCGTCGTAGAACGATGAAGCCAACCAGCAACAGGATACCCAGCAGCGACCCGAGGATCGCCTTCAGCACCATTTCCGCGGGCCCGAGTGTTTCGATCGCACTAGAAATGAATCCCATAGCTCAGTCCGAAACTCGTGATTGTCTGGTTTAGCTTCAGGTCCTGGCGCGACACGTATCCGGTAATATCCTGCCGTTCCGCCATCTGGTAACGGAGACCGCCCCCATAAGTGTGTCCGGCAATCCGGCCGATCTGGTCGATCTGCGAGAAGTTTTCTGTGCCTACCGCATAGAACACGTTACCCGTGAAATGACGGGGCAGGGGGAACCCAATCTTGCTCCAGCCGGAGGGTTCCCAGGCCACGGGAGTGCCGGCGAACCCGGTGCGTGCTCCGATCACCGCAAGCGTCCAGGTCCAGTCCCTGGGGAGGTAGACAATCTGATTGGTCGCGAACGTCAGAACATGTGCGCCGTTATACCAATACCAATGTTGCTGGAAGGAACCTTCCAACCCTCGTATCCAGTGGTCGCGGAAGCGGAAAGTGTGTCCGTACTCGAAAAATGCTTCATGCGTGGGCACCACCTGCTGCTGGTTGGCCACGGCGCCGCCCACGTTAAGCCAGTTGTTTGGGGTAAAGTGAAATGCCGTACTGGCCAAGAACTTAGCTGCATTCTCTCCGAAACGCTGGTAGATGCTGGTCCCGAAAACGGTCGACCATCGCTGGTTCCAACGGGAATTCAGGCTGATACCCTGGGTCTGAGCTGCACCCGTGTAATTGAAGAAATCGACGTCATCGCCAATTCGGAGCTCGTGGACGGTGTTTGGTCCAAGGTCCGCCATTGCCGTCCTGGCATCTTGGTTATTGGGATCGAAGTGGAGGGTCTCCCGGTATTGCGAGCGAGCTTCGGGCACATGGCCCAGCAAACTCAACACTCGTGCGCGACGCACTAGAACCTCGGGGTCCGAAGGAGAGATCTTTCGTGCCTGATCGAGAATCTGCAACGAATCCTGCCACTTCTGTTGCCAGAGCAGAACGTCAGACAAGGAGGTCAGAACCTCCACGTCCTTTGGAAAGCTCCGTAGAACCAACCGGTATTCGGCTTCGGCTTCCGGCCAATGGCCTTTCCACGCCAGTAATCGGCCTCGCCAACCGTGGGCCTCCAGATCGTCGGGCGCTTGTGCCAAGCGCTGCTCGACCACGGCAAAAGCGGCATCCAGATTCTGCGCTTGGACTTCCGTGCGCACGCGCGGCTGCCAGTCATCGCTGGTCTGTCCCGATGCGGGAAATGCCGGCAGGAAAAACAGAATCGCGATGCACAGTGCGATGAACCATTCCCCTGACAGGTAACTCGGTTTTATTTCGATTGCACTCAAGGCCAAACCTGATGACTTCGATCGACGATCTATCTGTTGAACGCCCTCATGCGGAACTAGGGCAGGGCGTATAGCTAGATTGTCTTCTTAAGAAGAGCGGTATGTAAGTTACTGAGGTAACGCAGTTAGTATCAAAGCGGGATTGGGAAAACTAGGACTGCGGACAAGGACTCTTAACCCAGTGCCGAGCCAGGAAGCACCACCTCAAGGATGATAAGTCACATGCAGGGAAATTGTTTGGCCCGGCGTTAACGCAGGGAGAACAATGCGCCGCTGGTCTGCGGATACGGTTGCGCCTCCGCTAACACTAGCGACACGACGCTGGAATTCAAACGTGAGACCGGCTACGGGTTCTTGCGAGGTGATTTGCAGATCGGCGGTCGCACTCGAGGCGGAGATCACACGCCACTGCAAACCGTCACGGGCACGCCAGAATTTAGCAAAACTCAGCATGTCCGTCTTGCCGATGTCGGGAGGGAGTTGCCGAAGCATTTCGTCTTCCGCAGCGGCTTTTGTCTTGGACTCATTGCTGTGGACGAGAACGACGCTGATTGCACCATTCTCGGCATTGGCGCGAATCACTTCCAAGGCCTGCGGCACGCGCCGCGCATAACCGGGAGGCTCTTCGTCCTCGATCGTAACCGGGAACTCGTAAATTCCGCTGTCCTCCTCGAATCCGAGGTCGAGAGGTAGGGCATACGGAAAGTTGCTGAGCACGTCATCCGCGGTAAAGGAGGAGTCGAACTCATAGCCCGAACGCACCAGAGCCTCGGCCAGCGAACGCGGAACTCGCAGATGTCCGGCACGGAAGAAGATCGTCTGCTGACCTGGGATTTCTCCATCCAGGAGTTCCTTGCTGACGCGAACCTCCCCAAACACGGTCGCGCCTGACGCCGTGTCAAATCCCAGTCCGCGCGGCTGGTAGGTGGAATATGTTTCCTGACCAGTTCCCAGGTCGAACTTGTTGAAGCCGCGCGAGTGAATAATCGAGTGGCTGCCGATACTGGCTCCCTGCTCCTTCAGTTCCCGAAGAAATGTGAGATCGGGATCGAAAAAAAATGCTTTACTGTTGGCGTCGTCGACGTACTTGGTCTGGATGAAAAAGGTACTGCTGGCCCGATTCGCCTTCTCCATGCGCACAAAATCCAGACCGGGCTTGAATGAGTCCTCCCAATCGACATCGTGAGAGAGCAAGACCACCGATCGCTGGCCATCCGGGATTGTGGCTAAACGAACCCAGTCCTTGGCATAGCCTTCATACCAGGCCCTGATCACGAGCAGCCACACGTCCGCACCGGGCTCGAACTCATTCACATAATGCCGCTGGGCCTCGAAGTCACGGTTGCTCTGGCATCTCAAAACAGCGTCAACCAGACTCATCCCGAGGAGGTACGCTTTTCCCTTGCCCAACGCGTTGCTGAACAGAGCTGCGGTTCCATCCTCAAATCGTGCCAGCACCTCGGTCCCAGCCTCAGCCGTATAGCCGTTCGTCCAGATGACCTCGGGAACGTTCGGGCTACCCAGGCTGATCTCACGTTCCTCTGGCCGGTTCAGATACTTCATGACAAAATCCGACGTGGAAGTGAACACTAGGCGATGGCGCTTGCGCGAAGCGGTAAAGTCGCGGAAGCCGAAGAGCGGCTTGAGCCCACCCCAATACACGTTCTGCGCAAAGATGTTTCCCCCTTGCTTGACGAACGCGAGCAACTGCTGAGCGTCCGCTTCGCTGAACGTCGTCGGACCCACCTCAGGATAGAGAATGACCATCCGGTGTTTGAGCGCCTGGTTCAGGTTGCGCGTAATAAAGAACGGAATCCCCATTTCCTTTAGTACATGCACAAGAGCGAGCGGAGTCTTGGGGCCTTCTTCCGTGGGCATCCAAAACACAGCTACCTGCAGCGGGAAAGATTCCGGGAACTCCTGCTCGGGATTCAGATCGTGGTGTGCAAGTGGTAGCAGAGCTAGGCTCGCCGCATGCAAGCGCGGCGTCGAGTGATGCATCTTCCACGCCACTCCGGCGCCGAGCAATCCAAACGCTACGATCACGTAGATGATGTAAGGTTTCAGACCAGCATCCTTGAGACTTATTGTATTCCTCGCCATGAGTCGGCAAACCGGAAGTTATCCGAGCCTCCAAGTCGCCAGCTTAGCTGGCGCAAAAATGGCCGTGCTCGATGCCAATGGAAAGCTGATTTACAGCCAGAAGAACGGCGAATTTGAGAATGCGCGGGCACTCTCCCCCGAAGATGTGGCCGCATTCCTGAATCAATGGAAGCCTGCAGCTTGAGTTCGCGCGCCAAGGTGTTTTTCACGTCCTGCACCAGTTTCGGAAAATTCCTAACCACGACTGTTGGTCAGGCTACCCGGCGACGTGCTTGAGACGCTGGGCGCGGACTTTCAGAGTTTCTGGATCTCTGTCCGCGTTTGTATTGGATCACGCCGAACAGCCCACCCAGCACTGTGAACGCGAGCAGAACGAAAAGCACATCCCAGTAGTAGAGAGCGAAAAACCTTACGATGTGCCGCCCGTAGTGCGCCCCGAGATATCCCAGGAGAGCGAAGCGAATGCCGCGGCCAACGGCTAAGGCGGTCAGAAACTTCCTGGTGGGATATTGCATGGCGCCCGCCGCCAAAAGCATGGGCACGATGGGAAACGGCGGCGGCAGAAGAGCGGGGATCGCAACCGCGGCGAAGCCCCAGCGTTCAAAGATCGCATATACCCGGTTGGTCGTACTCCTGGAAAACCTCTTCTCCAGAGTCTCTTTACCGCCTTTGCGAGCCATGCGATAGGTAAGATAGCCGCCGAGAACGGCTCCCGCCGTTGCCATGAGGGCATAGTAGGCCCAGATGTTGCCATGATGGGCGGCCAACAGGACGGTGACGACATCGGTGCTGCCGGGCAGAGGGATCATCGAGTTGTCGACGAGGCCCAACAAAATGAGGCTCGGGCCGCCGAGATGGATCAGCCATCGCAGGGCGCTCTTTTTCGAAACGAGCAGGACGATCGCAAGCAAGTGCATGTTCTACCCATTCGAGCAGGATTCCGGCTGCTGGATTGTCACTTGGAGCGCATCATGTGCTTGTGATCCTAGCTCGCTTTCTTCAGAACAACGACAACGCACAGAATAAGCAGAACAAATGCAATCAACGCCAGTTGCGCTCCAAGAGTTGTCTTCATTTCTAAGCACTTGCCCGTTTCGTAGACCACGCCGGAAGGAAAAGATGGCAATAGTTGGCGTTGCCTTCGACCACAGTGTGGTTCTTACAGACGGTGATCTTTCGAGCCAGGCCGAGGTCGGAAATTTGCAGGCGATTCAGTTGCATTTCGTTCCCTTCGGCGATGGACTTCGCACCGGTAATCTGGGCAATTTCGCGAAAAATGCGGGCGCGCTGCTCCCCGAAGCCGGGCACCCTTACGGCAGCAACCTGCAAGAGACCGCGCAACTTGTTCACGACCAAAGTCGCCAGCACTTCGCCCCCGACATCGTCGGCGATGATGAGCAGCGGGCTGCCGACATTCTTAACCTGCGCAAGCAGCGGAAGCAAGTCTTTCCTGGAACCGATCTTTCCCTCGTAGAGGAAAATCCAGGCATTCTCGAACGCGACTTCCATACGCTCGGGGTCGGTAATGAAGTAGGGTGAGAGATATCCGCAGGCAAAGTGCACGCCGCGCGCCAGCGGTTTTTCGCTGGAGATGCGGGGAGTCACGCTCCTGGGGCCGATTGTGCCAGCATGTTCCATGCTAGCCAGAATGCAGTCGTCTACTATAGCAAGATTCGCAGCCATACTGATTTCTCATTTCGAGCCTGTGTTCGGCATCGCTTGTGAGTATGTCGGATTTCAGCGTTGCATGTTGGTCAGTTTTGTACACACTGTGGAATAAAAGCCGGCTTAGGGTCCGCGGCCCTGTTTTTCCAGAGGTGAAATTCCTAGCAGACGAAAACGGCGTTCGTAGTTTTGACACTCGTTGCCCCCCGCCAGCACTGTTCCGCTCCGGCATTGTCCCGTTCCAACAATTCCCGGAAGTGTTCCATTCTGCACAGTATTTCGAACGAGGGTGAGCGAATCTGGGAAGGGTTCGAGAGGTCACTATGGCGAAAACAGCAGTTGGTTTATTTGAGAATACAAATTCGGTCGACGATGTCGTTCGCGAACTCGAGGCGAGCGGTTTTCCCCGGAAAGACTTGCGAGTTCTAGGCGAGCCGAGGGAGATGGCGGGCAGCGGAGTCCTGAGCACTCCGCACACCGATTTTGAAGTGGGTTTGATTCGGGATCTGAGGGCGTTCGGGGCCAATGAGGCCCACGCGGAAGCGTACGTCCAAGGAGTACGGCGTGGCGGAGTCATGGTTTTCGCAACCGGTTCGGGCGCAATGGCGGACAACGCCGCCGCCATCATGAATCAACATTGTGCGGTGGAGATTGAAGAGGTCGGCGGTTCGCAACCGTATCTTCCCGGAACGGCGAACGACGAGATTGCGCAAAATCGCGATGTCTCGTCCCAAGCGGGGAGGGTCCGCACCTCGGGCTCCGGCGCTCGCTTGTTCGTTTGGTAGCTATTTCACAAGAAACGAAATGCTCGGAGTTGTAAAGCCAGGCGTTATAGAGCAAAGCAATGAAGATGAAGAGGAGATTCAAGAACATGAACACATTCGGATGTGGTGACGGGTTCTCAAAGCGTCGATGGCAGAGCCTGGTTTCGCTGTTGTCGGTCGCGGTGCTGTGCGCGGTTGGGACGCCGCAACTTTCGGCCATGCAGGACGCGCCCGCGACGGCGCAGGGCGCGCAAGCGCCCCCCTACGCGCAACAGACTCCCCATCAGTTGCAGCGCCTGGTCGCGCCGATTGCGCTCTACCCGGATTCGCTGGTCGCGCAGGTCCTGGCAGCGTCCACGTTTCCCGAGCAAGTCGTAGAGGCCGACCGATGGGTGCAGGCAAATCCCGATCTGAAAGGCGATGCGCTGGGCAAAGCTGTAGACCAGCAACCGTGGGATCCTAGCGTCAAAGCCCTGGCTGCATTTCCCTCCGTCCTTGGAAATATGGATAAGAACCTCTCCTGGGCGTCATCGCTCGGCGACGCCTACTTCAATCAGCAGGCGGATGTCATGGACGCTGTGCAGGTGATGCGCCGGCGTGCGCAAGCGGCCGGCGATCTCAAGACCACCGAGCAGCAAACCGTAACCACGCAAGGCTCGACGATCGAAGTAGCTCCTACCAACCCCGATGTGGTTTACGTCCCCGCGTATGATCCATGGCTGGTTTACGGAGATCCCATCATGGCCTGGCCGGGGTGGTATCCGTATCCCGGAATCTGGTTTGGCGGGCCGTACCTGTCGTGGGGCGGCGGCTTCGGAATCGGCTGGTTCGGCGGTTACGGATGGGGCTGGGGGCATTGGGGATTCAATTGGGGTGGCGGATACGCGATGTACGGCGGCGGCCGATACTACTCCCGCAGCAACACATTCTATAACCGGAGCAGCTACTACCGAGGAGGCGGCGAGCGGGGCGTAGCAAGGAACGTGCAGCGCGGAATGAGCGGCAACCGCGGCGGAGCTGGCGCTCGCAACGAGGGGGCCAGAGCCGGCGGGGGGCGCGGCGAAATGAACAACCGTTCCGCGGCGACGAACCGGGCTTTCAACGGAAATACCAAGGCAGCGCGAGGATACGCTGAACCCCGCGGACAAAGCGGCACACGCACGGGCGCCTTCAGCGGTTATGGGAGAGGCGGGCAGGCGCGAAGCGCTTCGTCCCGCGGAGCCGCGAGCATGGGCGGCGGAATGCGTGGCGGCGGTGGCGGCGGATCTCACGGCGGTGGCGGCGGACGGCACTAAACTGGCGTGCGGTCGTGTTCCTGGCAGCTTGTAAAACTTGCAAATGGAGAGAAGACATATGCGGCGAGCAAACGTAGATACCGACAACTTTCTTTGGACCGCTCTTCCTGAGTTGACTGTGGCTAAGTTGACTGTGGCGGCGATTCTTTTGACGGCCTTCCTTTCCGTCCGTTCCATGGCGCAGCAACCGGGCCAGAAAACATTTTCATCGCCGGAAGACGCGAGCACCGCGCTGGTGGCGGCCGCGCAGAGCAACGATGAAAAGGCGATGCTCGACATCCTCGGGCCAGACGGGAAGCAAATCGTTTCGTCGGGAGATGACACCGAGGACGCCAACAACCGCGCCAATTTCGTGAAGCGATATCAGGACATGCACCGTTTGGTGGCTGAACCGGACGGAACCACCACTTTGTATATCGGTGCAGAAAACTGGCCCACTCCCATACCGCTGGCGAACAAAGGCAACGCTTGGTATTTCGAAACCGAAGCGGGCAAGAAGGAAATCCTGTACCGGCGAATCGGCCAGAATGAAACATCGGCAATTGCCGTGTGTCAGGAGCTGGTTGCGGCGCAAACGGAATACCACGCCGCGCAGCACGAAGAGTACGCCCAGAAGATCTTCAGCGATGAGGGACAGCACAACGGCTTGTATTGGAAAGCTGCCAACGGCGAACCCCAGAGCCCGATCGGACCGCTGGTGGCATCTGCCGTGGCCGATGGCTACGCCAAGAGCCAGGACGGCGCACCGACTCCTTACCGCGGCTATTACTTCCGCATTCTGACGCGGCAAAAGAAAACTACTGCGAGCGGCGCGAAAAATTACATGGTCAATGGCAAGATGACCGAAGGCTTCGCGTTCGTGGCTTATCCCGCGGAATACAGATCGTCCGGCGTGATGACGTTCATCATCAATGAGGATGGAGTGGTTTACGAAAAAGATCTTGGTAAGAAGACCGACGTTCTAGCCAAAGCCATGAAGGAATACAATCCCAATTCCAGTTGGCAAGAGACGAACGACCAGCCGGAAGAAGATGCCAGCGTCCGGGAAACCAAGTAAGACAAGGAAAGCACCATGAAACCGCCTTCAATTCGCACTGTCGGCCAACGGATCGGGTGAGCCTTGTGCTTTTCAGCAACAGCGAACTTTGTGGGCAGCGGAGTTCTGGGCGCCATCGGCGTGGTCACCTTGACAAAGGTGAAGCACAGGCGCGAACTGCTGTTCGCAGCGCTGCCCACGCTATTCGCCGTTCATCAGTTCATCGAGGGATTCGTCTGGTTGGGACTCGATGGGATCCTGTCGCCAGCAGTGGCGCACAACATGGGCGCGGCGTTCATCTTGTATGCGCAGGGGTTGCTTCCCTTCCTGCTGCCGCTGAGCGTGCTGCTGTTCGAGCCGGACGTTAAGAGCCGCAGGCGGATGCTGCCGTTCGTTGTGCTCGGCGGAGCAACTGCGCTCTACACATTGTGGGGATTGACGGCCTATCCATCTCAGGTATATGTCGAAGGAAATAGTATTGTGTACATCAATCCAGCGACGCACAAAACCGCGATTGCGGTGCTCTATGTGATCGCGACGTGCGGCTCGCTATTCTTCTCGAAGGTAAGAGCGATGGTGATCTTCGGCGCGGCGAATTTCTTGATCCTGATGGCCGTAATGGCGGTTCGGCGGTACGCCTTCACCTCGCTGTGGTGTGCGTATGCGGCGGTCGCAAGCATCATCATTCTCGTCTACTTCTGGAGAAGCAGCGGCAGCCGGCCATTCCGCTATGCATAGCGAAACCAATTGGTCTATCACGGTCCCGGGAAAATGCGGCAAAGAATGGCGCGCTTAAATTGATCCTCACGAATCACGCGTCGTGCTGACGGGTTGATCGCCACCGGCGCCACCAAGCGCACGTGGATCTTCATCGACGCTGAGCAATACCGAACAGTATTCCGGCGCCCCCGCTGTCATAGTTTGAGTGGGACTTATGGAATGTTCCGAGAACAACGGCAAGTTGCCGAGGAGACGAACAAAGTGTCTACAGAAAATTCTGTGGTTGCGATCTATCGCCAACATAGCGACGCCGATCTGGCAATTCAGGAGTTGCAGCGCGGCGGAGTCGACATGCACAAATTGTCGATCGTGGGAAAGGGTTGTCACACCGATGAACAGGTGGTCGGCTACTACAATACCGGCGACCGCATGAAGTATTGGGGCAAGGTTGGAGCGTTCTGGGGCGGTTTTTGGGGGCTTCTATTCGGATCTGCTTTCTTCATGATTCCCGGCCTCGGCCCAATCCTGGCTGCGGGACCGGTAGTTGCGTGGATCGTGGCAGGGTTGGAAGGCGCGGTGGAAGTAGGAGTGTTGGGTGCTTTGGGAGCTGGCCTCTACAGCATCGGAATTCCCAAGGACAGCATCGTGAAATACGAAGAGGCGCTCAAGACCGATCAATTTCTGGTGATCGCTCATGGGACCGCGGCAGAAGTGGCCACAGCAAAGAAGATCATTGAAAACACGCATCCTCTTTACTGCACGCTGCACACACACGAACTCGTAGCAGCCTAGGGCCGCACGTCCCAATTCGTATTGAAAAGTGCGTCGAACGAGTTTTACCCAGCGGCAGAAGCTCTGACACCTTTAAGGGTTTCAGAGCTTCGCCAACCTCGGTTGGGTTGGACAGGGGCAATGGGTAACGCACCACAGTCAATGGAGCGGAAAATATGCTTAAGAGAGACAGGCAGCACGAAAATGAACTTGGACCCGATTCAGCCGGGCAGTCCGGCGACCTTCAGGGAATATCGGACATTGCCGGCGCGGATTCCGAGAGTTTGACGGAATTGCTGGAAGAGGGAAACTCGTTCGAAGCCGAGGCGGTGGATGGCGTGGAAAACGCCAAAGACCCGGATGTGTCTGAGGTCAAAACGCGGGAAGTGCCGGAAGACGACGTTCCCAAAGAATATCGAAACGCCAGCTAGGCGCGCTACACCAAAGTGAGCGCAGCCGTCATCGTCCGTTCAGCAGAGGAGAAACACCATGCCACAGAGTCCACACAATCAGCTCGCAGAAATGCATAATTTTGCGGCCCACGCTCACGCCGCGGCTGCTGTCGCCCACGGCAAAGGGGACCACTTGTCCGCGCACGAACTCACCAGGCAGGCGCACGAGCATTCCATGAACGTACACAAGCTGGCTGAAGAACTCGCCACGAAGGACGCTACAGCCAGCAAACAATAGAATTGGATGAGACTCGGAACTATATCTTGCCGAACTAGGTCTTGCCCTGCGCCACGCTATTTTCACGCCAACTCTCTTACCGAGTCTCTGCGTTAGGCATTTTGATGGTCTTATTTTCCTAGAGCTGACTCTCACACGATCCCGAGGCGATTGAACACCGGGACTTTGACAATATCCAACGCGAATGCGAAGACAACTGCACCCGCAAGCAGGGCTCCCATCACGAATAGTGGTAGAGGCGACATAGCGATTCCCCGATTCGCCAAGACCGAGGCGATCAGCAGATCGGTTATCGAGGAGAGCAGCAGCCAGGAGCTTGGTCGAGTTGACCACAAGCGCTGACGAGTTCGATTTGTGTACATCGTCGCTTGATTGCCGAACACAATGACCACGAAGGCAAGCGTTCTCAGTGTCTCGATTCCTAGTCCCAGCCGGAATTTCCCGATGGCCAGCACAGCAGTGCAAAATAGCAACTCGCCGATGCCAATAAGAACGCCTGCGATCGTCAGGTTGCCAACTCGCCACGCATTTGGCGTTGGGGAAGGCCGCACGTTGTCAGTCGTCAGGGACATGCCGAGGAAATCGCCAGTGATCATGATAATGACCATCAACATTGGCGTCAGGATTGCGTGTCCGGTAATGACCAGACCCGCTGCCAGGAAAAGCACCTGCACAATCTTCTTGGTGACGGAATTCAAGGTGTAGGTCAGGATGCGCTGGAACGTTACCCGGCCTTCTTTTACCGCAGCCACAACACCTTCGAGTCCGGGCTTGGTCAGCACAATTCCGGCCGCCGATTTTGCAACGTCGGTCGCACTGGAAACTGCAATTCCCATCTGCGCCTGGCGCAGCGCAGGCGCATCATTGGCGCCATCGCCGCACATGCCGACGGTGTGTCCGCTCTTCTGAAACGCCTGCACGAGGTGATACTTGTCCTCGGGCAGAACTCCGGCAAACACCGCGAACTCTTCTGGGCGAACACTCGCCGGGATTGGCCCCGGCGGGCAGACCGCGCCCTCGAGCCCCACTTCTTGCGCAATGATCGCCGCCGTGGCCGGTGCATCGCCGGTCACCATCACCATGCGGACGCCCAGAGTATGCAGCTCCTTGATAAGCTCGGCCGCATCCGTGCGCGGTGGGTCGCTCAGCGCAATGATTCCTGCCAGCCGCATTGTCGTCGGTGTTCCTACGGCAACGGCCAGAACCCGAAAACCCTTCACTTCGAGTTCGTGCTCCGTCGCAGCCGCGGTCGGCGTTGGTTCGGTCAATTTGATCACCGCCGCAAATGCCCCTTTCACGACGCGCAGCGTGCCGCCGTCCGTATCCACCGCTGTCGCTTCGGAGATCTTTGTTGCAGGATCGAAGGGAACGAACTTGGTCAACTTGAAAGTAACTTTCGACGGATTGGCCGCGTTTGCTTTCGTGGCAGCAGCACGGATCGCGGTATCCACGGGGTCCTGTCCGCCATCGGAACTCGCCAAAGCCGCCATCGCCAGTAGGCGGGCGTCATCGAAGCCCGGCTCAGGATGGACGACGGTTAGGGTTAGTTCGTTGCGAGTTAGTGTCCCCGTTTTATCCGAGCAAAGAACGTCGAGAGTGGCCGCTTCGTCTACAGCGGACAAGCGTGTCGGAAGCACACCCAAACGTGCCAGGGCTTTTGCACCCAGCGCCGCCGCGAGCGTAAACGTAGCCGGCAGCGCGACTGGGATCGACGCCAGAATTGCGGTGAGAACCAAGGGGATAATCTCACCAATCGACATATTACGGCCATGAGCGTAGACGACCAGCAAGACGATGATTGCGCCATTGAAGATGGCGAGATTTCGCACCACGCGCACGACGGTTTTCTGCTGGGTGCTTTCGACGTGGGCGGTGCGGACGAGTTCCGCAGTATGCCCGAACTTTGTACGCGCCCCGGTCTCGGTCACGATTCCCGTGGCTTCGCCGCGCCGCACCAGCGCGCCGGCATAAGTTTGAAGGCCCGGTCCAGCTTCGATGGGGACGGATTCGCCAGTGAGCATGGACTGATCGAGTAGGATCGATCCCGCGACCAACTTTACGTCAGCGGCCACGACACCGCCGAGCGACAGCTTCACTGTGTCGCCTGGCACCAACTCAGTGGCAGGTATATTTTTCCACGCGCCGTCGCGTAACACCGAAGCCGTAAGCGCGAGCCGCGATTTCAGCGCGGCAAGGGTAGCTTGCGCGCGTCCTTCCTGGAAGAACCCGAGCGCAGCGTTGAATACCAGCAGCCCAGCGATCACCGCAGCTTCGACATACTCGTGGAGCGCGGCCTGGAGGATGATTGCAGCTTCGAGCATCCATGGAACCGGAGCCCAGAATTTGGCCAGCGCCATACGCCATGCCGGTACCGCGGTGTCCGGCATTGCGTTCGGGCCGCTTTTCGCCAGCTGCAACCTCGCTTCATCACTGGTGAGGCCGCGCGCGAGGTTATCTTCGCCGCCAGGGGTTGCTGTCTGCGCCGGAGCAATCGAGATGGCGGTAGTGGAAGGCATCATCTCACCAGGACTTTCGAACCGTCACACTGCTGTCGTCGCGGTCACGGCGGTACCCCTGTCAGTTCGGTTTTGCGTTTGCCGAAGCCTGGACCGGTTGGTCGGAGGTTGTTTTGGATTGAATCGCGGCCGGTATTTGCTTGTTCGGCGGCATCTCGGTTCCAGCTGGATAGATAAAGATCTGCACCGTACCCCAGCCGGCATCCGAACCCGTGTCCGGCTGTTTGCCCATTCCCAGAGTCTTGAGCTGACTATCGTCAAACCCGAAGTTCTCCACCAGATACTCGCGTACAACCATGGCTCGGGCTTGAGTTAGAACCAGATCCTTCTGAGTATCGCCTTCCATGCCCGAGGAAGCCACGATCACCGCAAACCCGAACTGGTTATTCGCCAGAAACTCGCCGCCAGCGCTCAATGATTTCTGATTCTTCAGCTTGGCCGAATCTTGCTTGTCGAAAAGCTGCTTCGCCGGATAGGTGAACTCCTTGGTGGGTGCTGTTTCCGGCAGGCGATCAATTGCATTCTGCGCCAGTTCGCCGGAGTCTTCATAGCCACGCTTTTTGAAGTACCCGCGCAAGAAGAAGTTGTGCTTCAGCGCTTCCATATTCTCCGAGAAGTCGGTAACCCCTGTTTGCGCCTGGACCATCGTGGCCTGCATGGAGCTCGTCGTTTGTTCGAGGTTGTTATAGAGCTGTTTGTCGTTGACCAGGGCTCCTACAGTTCCCTGCCCCGTATTAATCTTGGCGCTAATCGAGTCCAGGTTGGCCGTCGCCCGAGTTGCGTTCTGGATGGCTTGTTGGCTGCTATCCAAAATGCCGCTTGTCTTTTGAAGCAGGGCTGACATTTCGAGCGGCGGTTGGCTCGCGATGGTATCGCCATTCCGTACGTCGGCTTTCCCGGCGGATCCAAACGAGATCGCCAGATATTGGTTGCCTAGCAACCCTTCGGTTTCGATGGTGGCGACGGAGTCTTGCTTGATGATCTCGTGTGTCGACTTGCTGAGGTCCATTACGACGGTGACCTGCTCACCCGGCTTGTGGGGCAACACGATGCTGCTCACAGTTCCACTATGAACCCCACCCACCCGCACATCGCCACCAGCATCCAATCCTGCCACGTTATCGAATTGCGCCTTCAATTGGTAAGTGGAGCTGAAAAGATACTGCTTGCTGCCGATGATGAAGATACCGGCCACTAGAATTGCCAGCGTTATAACGATGAAAGCTCCCAACCGAGCCGCTCTCGACATATGCCCTCCATGCTTCCCGCATACTTCCTACGACGAATGCCCTAGAAACTCACGAACAAATGCAATGTCACTTCGTTGCAGTTCTTCAAAGCTGCCTTCGATCACGACGTTTCCCTCATTGAGCAGAGCCAGACGGTTCGCAATCGTCTTCGCGCTGTGCAGATCGTGAGTGACCACGATGGATGCCATGTGATGCTCCGCCTGGAGTTTGAGAACCAAGTCGTCGATCTCCGCGGCGCTGATGGGATCGAGGCCCGCGGTGGGTTCGTCGAGCAACAGAATGTCCGGGTCCAAAGCCAGGGCACGCGCCAACCCAACTCGCTTTTGCATACCTCCCGAGAGATCCGAAGGCATCTTTTCCAGATGGCCCGCCATGCCCACTTCCGCCAGCAGTTGCCGCACCCGCTCACTCTGTTCAGACTTCGACGCCTCCTTCTTATGGTGCTGCAGCGGAAAAGCCACGTTCTGCTCGACGGTCAGCGAATCGTAAAGCGCGGCATGCTGAAACAGAAAACCCATCTTCATTCTTATTTCGCCAAGTTGGTCGAGATCGAGGCCGGCGAGGTCTCGACCGTGGATGCGAACCGATCCCGAGTCAGGCTTCTCCAGACCAATGATGAGCCGCAGCAAAACGCTCTTGCCGGTGCCGCTCCGGCCCAGCACCGCGAGAGTTTCGCCGCGCTGTACGGCCAGGCTGATTCCGTTCAGAACCTTTTGGCTCCCAAAGGACTTGTGCAAATCCTCGACGGCGATAGCGGGCGCAGTGCCGTCTTTCTCGGATTCTTCTCGCTGCACCGCAACTTGATCGATTGTCTCCATACATGTTTCACAAGCGATTACTCGACGTTCACGGAAAAAATATGAGAATGAGCTTCACCAACACGACATCGGCCAGTATTACGAACAGCGAAGACAAGACGACCGAGCTTGTGGCGGCCCGACCGACGCCGGCCGCGCCTCCCTGTGTGCGCATACCCTGGAAACACGCGATCAGCCCGATGATCAAACCAAACACCATCGTCTTAAACGTGGGCGGCAGGAAATCGTTGAAATCGGCGCCTTTAAACCCGGCGGTGATGAACTGATGGAACGAGAGTGGCTCCACCAGTGCCTGCGCCACCCATCCCATGAACAAGCCGCTGGCGTCGGCCGCGAGGGTTAGAAGAGGCAGCACGAGGATGCAAGCCAGAATGCGGGGCGCCGCCAAGAGCCGATAAGGGCTTACCGCACATGTCTCGACGGCATCGATCTGCTCGGTCACTTTCATCGACGCCAACTCTGCGCCAATGCCAGCGCCCACGCGGCCGCTTACTACCAGACCGGTGATGATCGGGCCGGTCTCGTGAATCACGGAAAACACGATCGCGGCGGGAAGCAGCGACTTAGCGCCAAACCGAGTCAGGCTGTAACGGGCTTCCATGGAAAGTACAACGCCGGTAGCAGCGCCAGCCAAAGCGACCAGCGGCAATGACATGGACCCAATTTCGTCGAGTTGTCGAAACAGCTCGCGGAACTCAAACGGCGGAGTCACGGCTGCGCGCACAACCCGCCAGAAAAATATGCCCAAATCTCCGAACCACTCGAAGAACTTGTTGATCGGGCCGAGAACGGAACTCGCAACTGGAGATACAGCAGATGCTCGCGGCTCCGGAAGGGGACGGTTCACGCCCGCGACGGCGCTGAATTTCTGGTCGATCACGGCTTTGACCCCGGATCGGGCGCTCCATGCGTATCGTTGAGGTGCATGCGAGTAAGCAGTGAATGCGGGCCGCTATAGAGAAATTCAAGAGAGATGTTTGCGCCGACATATCCCAGTAAGCTGTAGTTGCCCATGCGGAAGGCATCCTTGTAACCGTAGCGGCCGGGATACCAGGCATAAACAGCGGTCATAGTGCCGGCATAGGGGGCAACCAGATCGGGAAAAGAAAAGACGCGATGGCCATCGACGCCGCGGCGTGCCGTAAAGGTGGAAACCACGGCATGTTTCAGCCGAGGGAACATGCCTTTGCACTCACAGCGGTAATACAACGTGTCTTCGCGTAAAGCTTCCGAGAGCGCATAGCGCGTCGTTGTCGTTGCTGCCGCGATGCCGAAGTCGGACCCAAATCGTTTGCTAAACCCTTCCGCGCCTTGCTTCCACTCCGGCGGCGAATTATCGATCTGGTTAATGCCAGCAACGATTCCAGCGCCAACGATAGGATACGGGCCGAAGGCATCGAACAAGTAGTTGCGGAGCTTGGTCGTCTCAGGCGGGCGTATGTATGCCAGATCCGGAGGCGGGACCGCTGCACTTACTGACATGTCGACAGTGCTGGCGGAGGAACTACCCTCGCCGACCAGTGATTGCGCCTTGGCCAACGCGGGTAGGACTGCGAGATCCGCGACCACTAGCAGCAAGAGCATAAGTCGTCGTATCTTCATATCGAGGCCTTCCTTGGTCACTACAAGTATCGGCTTGCGAATCAATCAGGAGCCACGTTCTTCACACTGTAAGCGAACAAGTTCCATGGTCGCATTGGCAAGCAATCTCGACCTCTTTGGAACCGGCTTCTCTACACGCCGTACCGCAGTATTTGTCTCCAGGTTGCACCACGCACTGGCATGGCAGGTGGGCACACTTGCTCTGTCCCTTGGCCGTCATCATTGATGATTCTCCTTTATATAACTGTGTATTAAGGAAACTCTGATTAACTCCCGGTTTCCCCCGTGCACCTCTGTGAACCCTGTGGTTTATGTTTTTTGCCGACACTGAATCAGAGTTTCCCTAAGGAACGCCGTCGGACACTACTCCCATCGCTCCAGACTCTCGACTTGCTTTCGAATCGACGCCACTCTCTGATCGATCAACTCGGGGTCCGATTCCAGATTGAGGGAGAGATCGGGAGAAATCGCTTTCAGTTTCAGAGAGTAGTGTTCCAGTTGATTGGCATCGTGATTCAGCGCTTCAATCACAGATTTCAATTGTTCTTTCATACATTGACCGCCCTCACCAGAATTCCAGGTCTAAGGATCAAGATCCCATCCGCGGTATGCGACTGTTATTTCGCCTCAGTCAACGGCATATTCACCAAGTGCTCACTGAGGAACCAGGTCTGCAGCTCGTTGGTTCGCAGCACCTGGCTGACCAGCAGGTCATTTGTGCCGTCGTCGCCGACGTCGGATGCGCGCCGCGCCACGACCCGAACCAGGGAAATGATTGTCTGGTGCGCGTCGACCAAACGCGACAGCTGTACGGGCACTTCTTCCCGACCGCGCGGCGCGCGCTCGATGCGGGTTGTTTCTGCCACGTCCGGAGCCATCGCAATGCTGATACCGCCCAGAAGCTGGATGCGTTCCGCAATGGTGTCGACCAATTCAGCCTGTTCGCCGAAATGTTTATCGAAGAGCAGATGAAGCTCGTAAAAGGTTGGTCCCGCCACCTGCCAGTGCGACTTCTTATACAGATCGCGCAAGGTCATGGTGTCGGCAACGATTTGATTGAGTTGCTCGGTCATTTCGAGCCTCACCGGCTCTTCCAGATCAAGCGGGAGCATAGGGGTTACAGTGCCGTAGCGTTGAATCTCGGCAGCGCGCTGGTGCAGCCGCGGCTGCGCCGTAATGCGCCCGTTCTTGCCTTCTGCGATGTTCGTAGTTGGTGTTGGCATGATAGTGCTCCTTTGCGGGATATTGATTTGCAGCCGCATTTCGGTGGCTGCTGTTATTCGTGACTTCCTGTCGCAACCTCGTGAGGCTGCAAAAGGAGCGGGCCATTGGCTCGGCCCGCTTGGAGAAAGATAAGCAGTTACCCGCGATGATCTCCCAATCGCGGGCAGATGGCTGTTCCAAATTGCTCACTCCAGCCTGATTGCTGGAGCGGCGGACACATCTTCGCGCGGCGCTACGCGTCCTACGGAACGGCCTTAACTTTCTTGAGCCATGGTTGGTGCATTCGAATTCGGCCATCGCTGTCCCATTTGACGACCGCGTCATCTTCGTTCGTCCGCTCCACGGTGCCGAATTCTCCAGTCGGTTTACCGAAGTTTCCCAGGCCTTCGACTCGATCTCCGGGATTCAGAGGGTCGCCCGTCGCAGAAGGCTCGGCGAGCGGAGGCCTTTTGGCACGATCCGAGTCCGGGACCGCACCGCGGTGTGACAGCGGTGGTTGGGGCGCGTTACGCAGCTTTCGTACCGGGCGATTTGTGGCATCGGTCATATTCGATTGTTTCCTTTGTTTCTTTGCCAGCGGGAAGCGCCTTGAACCGCGACTTGTCATCCACCGGCAGAAACAGAATAGCCGGCGAGGAGTGCTTTGACTGGTCAACACTGCTCACTCTGAAAATGAAATCGAACTCTCAACATTTCAGAATCTACACTGTGGGTGAAGAGCAGGGCCGTTTCCAGCATTCGGAGGTAACTGAAAAAGCCGCCGATATACGGGCGGCTTAATGTTGCAGGTTCATTAAGTTGCACTATGCCATAACGTGGGCTTTTTCTTCCGTCTTCTTGTGAGCCTCAGTGGAGCATGCGTTGGCCTTTGTGGAACATTCATTTGCTTTCTTGGATTGGTCGAGAGCAGCGGGTTGGTTGCCTTTGTCGTGACACTCCGCTGCGGCACGATGTGCTTTGGCTGCATTATCGTGTTCCGCTGCGGCTTTGCGATGCGCGTCTTTTGCCATGTTGAGTCCTCCTTGTGGATGATGCTGCAGGCGCTGGAGACGGCCGAAGTAGATATCTAGTTGCGGCCTGCTTGCAGACTGGACCACACTACCCGGTTCGCAGCCTCGGTAAATGGTCAGTTCGATACACATCCGAAATTAAATCTAGTAAGTGCTTGATATGTTCCGCTGCTGAGCTTTTGAGCTTTGTCCGGCGGCAACTAGTCGTGAAGAACCACACTCAGCAGCGAACTATGAACTTGCAGTCCATCTCCGCCATAGTTGACGAAGCCTAATTTCCTGAACCGGTTCATGAAGAAACTGACTCGGGATCGAGTGGTGCCGATCATCTCGGCGAGGGTCTCCTGGCTGATTTTGGGGATTACCGCTTCCGGCACGCCTTCTTTGCCGAAATGAGCCAGCAAGAGCAGAACGCGGGCGAGTCTCTTTTCGCTGGAATTGAAGAGTTGGTCCACCAGATCCTCTTCATACCGGATGTTCCGCGCCAGCAAATAGGCAACGAACACGTCGGAAAAGTCGTGTTCCCGATGCAGCGCGTCCATCATGGCTTTCTTGTCGATGCGCAGAAGTTCGCAGTCCGTCGCGGCGGTGGCAGACCCCATGCGCAGAGCCTGCCCAGCCAGGCTGCCTTCCCCGAAAAACTCTCCCTCGGTCAATATGCCAAGGGTTGCCTCTTTACCTGCTTTGGACACAACTGTGAGTCGAACCTTGCCTTCCTGGATGTAGAAGATGGAGTCTGCAGCATCTCCTTGCGTGAAGACTGTTTGTTTCTGGGCAAAGACCACGTCCTTCTTACCTTCCCCGATCATGGCAAGGAAGCTTCTCGGGTCGAGGTTGCGCCCTTTTTTCGCCGATGCACTTGCGGATGTCATAAAGGGCCTTTCTATGGAGCAACTACACTCCCGTAGACTATGCCACAGTGAAAACGGGAAAGATGTTCACTTTTGCTCACAATCCGCGCAACGCGGAAATCAAGGGCAACGAGGTCCGCCTGCCCGTAACTGCAAAGCTGCCGTTGAAATTTTTACCGTTGAGTGAGCAATATTGAGCAGATTCCAGTCGTGGAACATTGCATGATGCGCCTTGTGAAGGCGAAAGATCTCACCCCAAAGCAAATATTGGCTGTGCCTTGCAACACCTGTGGGGCAGCCATCGGAGAAGTCTGTGAACTGAACACGGGGGCCCCGCGCACCGAACCCCATCGCGACCGAAAACTTTCGGCCGCCGAAGCCGCCGAAAAATAAACAGCGGAGGATGACTTTTTCCGGTGTGCTGTTCTCTCCTGTTGCCCGACTTTCCGCCTCGCCTAAACTTTTCTTACAAACTTAGAGCCAGATCACCCGGACCAGGGCCTGGTCACTTTTGCTCAGAAGAATCTCATCGTGGCTGTTAACGTCAACGCGTGGAAACAATTGCAACTCGAGTTCTCAACACCCACGCCAGGCGCTGATCTGGCCGCCACACCTCGCCCTGGAGGGCGAAACTAATGTTAACGAATGCTGCACATCTCAAAGGAATTACGATCCAAGCCACCGACGGCAAGATCGGAACCGTAGACCAGTTCTTTTTCGACGACGAGACTTGGGCGATCCGCTACCTCACCGTCGGAACCGACGGCTGGCTTGGCGACCGGCAAGTGCTGATCTCGCCGTTTTCCATCGTTCATACCGACTGGCAAGCCAGGCGTCTCGATGTGTCACTCACCAAAAAGCAAGTGGAGAACAGCCCCAACATCGACACGCACCAACCCGTCTCCCGGCAGCATGAGAGCGTGTACATGGGGTACTACGGTTATCCCTACTATTGGAGCGGACCGAACATGTGGGGCCCAGCGTCTTACCCATCGGGCTTGCCGGTTCCGACAACCGTCTTTAACGAAGCGCAGGCGAAGCACGTCCACAAAGCGTCCATGGATTCGCATCTGCGCAGTAACAAGGCCGTCACCGGCTATCACATCGAAGCTTCCGATGGTGAAATCGGCCATGTCGAAGGCTTCATCATGGATGATCGAGCCTGGGCAATTCGCTATATGGAAGTGGGCACGCGGAACTGGTGGCCGGGCAAGAAGGTATTGGTTTCTCCGGCGTGGATTCAGAGCGTCAGTTGGGAGCACTCCAAAGTCCACGTTGGCCTTTCGCGAGAGGCGATCAAGACCGGGCCGGAGTTCGTCGAATCCGCGCCCATCACGCGCGAGTATGAAGACCGACTCTACCGCCACTACGGCCAAGCGCCCTATTGGTTGCATGAAGACGAATCAAAGCCTTCGCTTACCATGGTCGGCGTCTAAGTCATGGCGTGGGCATCCGGAAACACGGATGCCCGCCATGTTTTCTGGCAGCGCAGATCCTTTTCGATATCGCTCTTTGAACTGGAGGCTACATTGAACAATACCGAACACCCGCACCCCTTGGGTGAAAGCCATCACGGCCACATTCCTTATTGGAAGCGCGCGCATCACGATTGGCGTTTCTGGATCGGCTTGGTTCTGATGCTCGCGGCAATGGGGGTTTATGTCGGGAGCAACGACTTGGCGTTCGTGCCTTGGGGCCGGCCGAAGGTTCCTGCGGCCGCTCACAGAGTGCCATAGCAGGCTGCGGAAAAACTCCGATTTCACGCCAGTTTTGGGAAGGGCACGAGTTCCACTCGTGCCGTAACTGCCGCGAAATCAACCGCGGCTTCCAGCCGCTGGGGGAATGCTGCACTGGGAAAACACTTTTTCCGCAGCCTGATAGGGTGTTCATGGCACGTGTTACGCCTCGGCAATCGATGAGGATGAGAGAAATACATGAATCAGACGTCCTTGTATCCCCTGCGCTTTAACGGATCTATCAGTACCGGCTGTGGGGAGACCGGCCGCCGCCGATCCTGACGCGGCACGGGCGTAAGCGAACAAACTGCCGCGGCACATGAACACGACGAGAAGAAGCGCCAAACCGCAGACTGAAAGCAGGCGCCAACCTTGGGCTAGCGCCTGGCGATATTGGCGGGTGGTGCATGGACTCAAATTCGGCCAAGGACAAGAAGGATGACCACGATGCAAAGGACAAGTCCTAGTCCTCCGCTCGGGTAATAGCCCCAATTCCGGCTGTGGGGCCAACTTGGCAGCGCACCGAACAGCGCCAGGACCAAAATCACGATCAATATAGTTCCAATCATATTTCACTCCTTTTTCCCGCCCTGATTTCGTCGTGCTCCAGCGCGGTGTTCCCAATCCTCAGGTTTTGAACGGCGACTCCACAATTGAGGAGAAAGGTCAGCTTTGTTTATAGGCGTTCCTTTGGTTTCTTACTGGTCAAAACTGCTCAATTGGCGGCAGAGAGAAAAATGGCGCGAGCCCACGGAGTGGACCCGCACCGATTTGAGAGTGAATCGACCTTCTTACCTGGACTGGCCTAACGCAATTCGTTGCAGTTCATCGCTACTGACGAGGCTACTCCTTACCTCCAGGGGCTTTTCTCTCAGCAGCGGGATGAGCCTCAGGCCGGGGTGCGGCCTGTTGATGAGGTGCAGACTGCGCATGAGTTGCAGGCGCCGGATGTGGAGCGCTTTCATGGCGAGGTGCAGCTTGTTGACGAGCTTCAGGCTGTGCATGCGCCGCTTTGCTCTCATTCGAGCGAGATGCCGCTGCCTTTTTCTCGGTTGCTTTGTTCTCATTCGAGCCAGTGGCCGATGCCTGCTTCTCAGTCGCCTTATTTTCGGTTGAACGAGTAGCTGCCGCTTTGTTTTCGGTAGCCTTAGTCTTGGCTGCCTTGTTCTCAGCTGCCTTGCTCTCGGTGGCCTTAGTCTCAGCTGCCTTAGTCTCAGCTGCCTTATTCTCGACCGCTTTGTTCTCAGTGGTC
>Ga0208190_1000097_pt1 | contig 33527 bp, 28 predicted proteins | sample June2015DPH_13_1_FD_184708 | JGI IMG/M metagenome (GOLD analysis project Ga0208190, IMG submission 184708) | Peatland microbial communities from SPRUCE experiment site at the Marcell Experimental Forest, Minnesota, USA - June2015DPH_13_10... | ecosystem: Environmental > Terrestrial > Soil >... | reverse complement strand
CGGATTCCTCAGCACGGTAAGGGGATCCGCCTGGAAGCTGTACGGCATTGAGATGGAGGAATCGACTGCGCAGCGGGCGCGGGCTACCACCGGAGCGGAAGTCTTCGTGGGAGATGCAGTTGCGGCTCCGTTCCTGCCGGCGAGTTTCGACGTCATTACCACCTTTGATGTTCTGGAGCACGTCTACTCTCCGCGCGAGTTCCTGACCAAGGTTCTGGAATGGCTGAAGCCCGGCGGCATCTACTACGCCATGATGCCCAACATCGATTCCTGGGAAGCCCGGCTCTTTGGGAGTCATTGGTTTGGCCTTGAGCTGCCGCGGCATCTGGGACATTTCTCCCCGCGCTCGCTTCGCTACCTGATGAACGAGCTGGGGTTCGAGGAAGTATGTGTCAAGACGCCAGCCGTATCCTATATCGAGCGCAGCGCGGGATACGTTTGTTCCAGCCTGCTCGAGAAGCTGGGTTTTTCACCGACGCCCCAGTCCAGACCGAAACCACGCGGTGTTCTGCAGAGGATCGTCCGCAAGGGATTGCGGATGATTGTGATCCAACCGATCGCGCAGATCGCTTCCATCGCCGGCGCAGGTCCGTGCGTGGAAGTGGTCTTCCGCAAACCGGAGAATCGCTAAGATGGACCGCATTTGCGTAGCGTCGCCAATATCTCACGATCAAACGGACGAAAATAAGAAATCAATGAACGAATCGACTCGCCAAACTCGTGAGGATCCACTGCGGTGGATCGACCGCATTGCCAACAAACTCCGCAGCCTGTGGGTGCGACGGACCTACCCTTTTGTTTCTCTGGGCAGCGCCTTCCAGGTGCATTATTCGTGTGACCTGAAACGCTCGATTGCTCCCTACATCAAAATCGGCGATTCGGTTCTGCTGGACCGCGAGGTATGGATTAATATCCCATTCGCGCCGGAGAGCGGAGAGCCGGCGATCGTGTTCGATGATGGCTGCAGGGTGGGCAGGCGCTGCGTAATTTCGGCGATAAACCAGATTCACTTCGAGCGCAACGTTATTCTCGCCCCTTCGGTGCTGGTTATGGATCACAACCACGCCTTCGAGGACGTGAGGATTCCGATCAAGGACCAAGGGGTCACCAAAGGCGGGATGATACGGATCGAAGAGGGCTGCTGGATTGGTTATGGCGCGGCCATTGTCTGCGGCAAGGGCGAACTGGTGATCGGAAGCAATTCCGTGATCGGTGCGAATGCGGTGGTGAGCCGCAGCATTCCTCCGAACTCGGTTGTGACCGGCAACCCGGCGCGAGTGGTCAAGCAATTCGATCCTGTCAAGGGCGAGTGGGTGCTGGGGTCGAGCGCGTTCGCCAAGGCAACGGCGGTGCGCGGATGACTATGATTTCCGTAATCATTCCCGCGCACAATGAAGGTTCGGTGATCGCCCGAACCTTGCAAGCGATGACCGACGGTGCGGAGCCCGGCGAGTTGGACGTGATCGTCGTATGCAATGGATGCAGCGACAATACGTCGGCTGTAGCCCGCCGCTTCGGCGCGCCGGTACGAGTCGTCGAGACCGACGTCGCGAGCAAGACGCATGCTCTCAACCTGGGTGACGAGACCGCCAAAGGCTTTCCACGTATTTACGTGGATGCCGATGTCGTAATCTCCGTGGCGACGATTCGGACCTTGGCGCGCGGGCTGGAGACGGGAAATGTGCTGGCAGTAGCGCCTATTCCGAATTTTGATCTTGCGGAGTGCTCCTGGGCGGTGCGCGCCTGCTATGAGATCCGATCCCTTCTCCCGTCCGCACAGGAAGGCGTCGGAGGTTCCGGAGTATACGCCCTGTCCGAGGCTGGTCGGGAGCGCTTTCGGGACTTTCCGCCGGTTACGGCGGACGACGGTTATGTTCGCATCCAATTCCTGGAAGACGAGCGCGAAACGGTTCATTCCGCCTATTCGATCGTGTTTCCGCCGCGAACTATCAAGAACCTGATTGCCACCAAAACCCGTGCGCATTACGGTTCGTTCGAACTGGCAAATCTGTTTCCCAGACTCTGGAAAAACCGGGGCGAGAGCAACCACAAGTCGCTCCTTCGTTTGTTCAAGCGTCCGCAACTGTGGGGCAAGCTGGCAGTCTACTGTCTGGTTACGACCGTCGCGAAGTACCGCGCCCAAAAGCGGCTGCGTAATGGAATTGCGGTTTGGGAGCGGGATAAAACGTCGCGCGCCACCGCGTAGTTCTCTGAACATCTTGATGCTTCAAACCATATGCGGCAGACAAATGTGCGACAGAGTATGCTGCGCCAAACCATGTTGCGCCAAACCACGTTGCGCCAGACCATGATGCGATACACCATGACTGCGGGCCTGGCCGCCACAATCGGAGTGGCGGGATCGGCGGCGTACTTCTCGCCCTGGTTCTGGCGGCGTTATCGCATGAACCGGATTCGAAGAGAACTGGCGAAGAACCGAGTCCTTGCCCTTACCTACGACGATGGTCCAAGCGATGGGCTCACGCCGCAAATCCTCGATCTGCTGCAACGGCACAACGCGCGCGGCACATTTTTTATGCTGGGGCGCAGCGCCCAGCGGCATCCGCAGATCGCGGACCGCGTGGTTGAGGAAGGTCACGACATCGGCTGTCATTCCGACCAGCACCTTAACGCCTGGAAGGCGTTGCCATGGGAAGCTGTGGCCGACATCGATGCCGGATATGAACGGCTCTCACCCTGGATTCAACCGGATGCCATGTTTCGCCCGCCCTACGGCAAAATGACGCTTCCGACTTATTTGTCGATTCGCCGCCGGGGTGCTCCGGTGTGGTGGTGGACCATCGACTCGGGCGACACGCGAGATGTTCTGCCCAGCCCGAGCCAAGTGGCGGAGAGACTGCGAAAAGACGGAGGCGGGATCGTTTTGATGCACGACCTGGACCGCACGCAGCAACGAAACGATTTTGTTTTGGAATTGACCGCGGCGCTGCTTAACGTGGCTAAGCGGGAATCGTTCAAGGTGATGACGCTGAGAGAGATGTGCCAGTGAAGAAGGCTCAAAATCACGGCGGAGGGCTGAAGGTACTGGCGGTTTCCTCCAGCGGCGGGCATTGGGTCCAATTGCGGCGCGTGATTCCGGCATTTGCCGGCTCCGAGGTCGTCTATGTCACGGTGCTCGAATCGTACCGCTCGCAGGTGCCGGAGAACAGGTTTTATTGCGTGAACGACGCCACCCGTTGGAACAAACTGTCACTGGCCGCGCTGGCCCTCAGGCTGGCCTGGATCATGGCGAAGGAAAAGCCGGGCGTGGTTATATCAACGGGTGCGGCGCCCGGATACTTTGCATTGTTGCTGGGACGCTGGTTCGGAGCGAGAACAATTTGGATCGATAGCATGGCCAACATCGAACACCTCTCGATGTCGGGGTCGCGGGTTGGCCGGTACGCGGACCTGTGGCTCACCCAGTGGCCGCACCTGGCCAGGAGTGAAGGTCCACATTATGCAGGCGGTGTATTGTGATATTCGCGACCGTCGGTTCCCAAGAGCCCTTCGATCGTTTGATTCGCGCCGTCGATGAATGGGCGTCTCTGCGCGGCCGATCCGATGTTTTTGCACAGATCGGCGGTTCCACGCTGCAGCCCCGGAACATCAAATTCACCAAATTTCTTGAACCCGGCGAGTTCAACCGGGTGATTCGGGAAGCCAGTGTCATCGTGGCGCACGCGGGAATGGGCTCGATCATTTCGGCGCTCGAGCTGGGCAAGCCAATTGTGGTTATGCCTCGGCGAGGGGCTTTGCGCGAAACGCGCAATGACCACCAGGTCGCGACCGCGGAACGTTTCGGCGCGCAGGGCAGAATCATCGTGGCAAACGACGAGCAGGACTTGGCGGAAAAGCTTGACCATGCCCTCACTTTAGGCGGCACCGATCGAATTGACCCGGGCGCCTCGCCGCGGCTGGTGGCTACGATTCGCGCGTTCCTCGATGGCAATCTCTCCGAGCTCGATCCGCCGATCTCAACCGGCAAGATCGAAGCACGGGCCAATGACACTAGCGCGCCATCGCTGGCCGCATTTCGGGCTGGAAAAGCATAAGGACGCACTGCCGAATAGAAGACAGTGGGAACGGCACTCCGAGCCAGGCTCGAAGGTTCAGGGTGAGATGTTGATCTCACGACACTTCCTCGTCGTACGTCTTTGTCCGATACTCAATTCGTTCCGTACTATAATCTCGGTTCGAAAACACTAATCACGAAAGGCGATCTAAACTTACACGATCTGATCATGCAAACTACTGACATCGAGCACGACATTCGCGGTTTTCTGGTAGACACTTTCCTCCTCGGACGCAACGACGAACTGGGCGACGATTCACCGCTCATGGACCGGGTGATCGACTCGCACGGCGTCGTCGAACTCGTCGTATTTCTTCAGGAACGTTTCGGCATACGAGTTGAGGATGAAGAGGTGAACAGGGACAACCTGGACTCAGTAAAGAAGGTCGTGGCCTACGTCACAAAAAAACTCGGCAGCAAAGGCTGAGGCGCTGCCGCTCCGCGCCTGGCCGCAAGGATCACTTGCGCGGGCCGAAGGTCGCGCGTTCTGCGTCTATCTCATTGATAACACATCGGTTGCGGTGATTGGCCTTCGCAACTGAAGACGCTCAAATTTCGATGCGTCGGGGCTGAGACCGTGATATTATTTGGCTAGATTTCTTCCCCTTCATAATCCCCCCAAAAGGTTCGACTAGGCCGTTTTGTCGGCTTCGGAACCGCACATTCAGACTGAGGTCTTCACAAAACTATGCTCGAAACTGCGATCATTGGCGCTGGTCCTTACGGACTCTCAATCGCCGCGCACTTCCGAAGTCGCGGCATTTCCTTTCGTATTTTCGGCCGCTTGATGGACAGCTGGCAGACGCACATGCCGAAGGGCATGTGTCTCAAGTCTGAAGGCTTCGCTTCCAACATCTACGATCCCGACAGCGACTTTACGCTGAGCCATTTTTGCGCGGAGAAGGGCATCGAATATGCCGACGGGGTCCCGGTGCGCCTCGACACTTTCAGCGCGTACGGTGCGGCGTTCAAGGAACGCAAGGTGCCCGAACTGGAAGACAAGTTGGTCACCAGCCTGGATCGTGTGCCCGGCGGATTCCGTCTGGGGCTCGACAACGGCGAAACCGTGACCGCGCAGAAGGTTGTGCTCGCGGTAGGAATCACTCACTTCGAGTACGTGCCCGCGAACTTGGCAAAGCTTCCGCCCGAATTTCTCTCGCATAGTTTCCGTCATCACGACCTGGAAGCGTTCCGGGGCCGGAACGTGGTCGTGGTCGGCGGCGGTTCTTCGGCAACGGACTTGGCAGGGTTGCTGCACGAAGTTGGCGCGGATGTGCAACTGGTTTCTCGTCGAACTGAATTGAAGTTCCACGGTGGGCCGACCGGCAAGAAGCCATCCTGGTGGCAGAAGATCAAACGTCCGAAATCGGGGATCGGCCCCGGCTGGCGGTTGCGCTTCCTTGCGGATGCGCCCATGGCGTTTCATTACCTGCCTGAGAGCCTGCGCCTGGAAGCTGTCCGCAGAGTACTGGGCCCTTCGGGAGGGTGGTTCGCCAAGGAGAAGGTCATCGGAAAGGTTCCGCTGCTTTTGGGACAGACGCCGGAGCGCGCCGAGATCCGGGATGGGCGCGTAGTGCTCCATCTTCGCGCCGATGACGGCACCAAGCGTGAGGCTGTGACCGAGCACGTGATTGCCGCCACCGGCTACAAAGTAGACATCGATCGGCTGAAGTTCCTCGATCCGGAGATTCGCGAAAACCTCAAGGTGGTTGGAGGCTCGCCAGCGCTGTCTTCCGGTTTCGAGTCATCCATCCCTGGCTTGTATTTTGCCGGACTCACTGCCGCGAACAGCTTTGGACCGGTAATGCGGTTCGCTTTCGGCGCTGGCTTCGCAGCCCGCACTCTGACTCGGGCGGTGAGGAAGTCGCTGGTGCACAAGCCGGCGTCGATTTCTTTTCAGGATCGGCATGAACTTCGCGAAGTGAAAATGCCGGAAGCACGCGAGAAAGCCGGCGCTGCTTCGGGGTCCTAGGATCGAGCCCGCTCGCTTAAGACAGTTAACGCCATGAAGAGAGAGACCATCGCAATTCACGCCGGCTATGACGGCGATCCCACGACCAAGGCCGTGGCGGTGCCGATCTATCAGACGGTTGCCTTCGAGTTTGACAGCGCCGAACACGGGGCCGCGCTCTTCAACCTGGAAGTCCAGGGAAACATCTACACTCGCATTGGCAACCCTACCAACACGGTGCTCGAAAAACGTCTTGCCGCTCTGGAGGGAGGAGTTGACGGGCTCAGCGTCAGCTCTGGAATGGCCGCGATCGAATATTCCCTCATCAACATTGCCGAGGCGGGAAATAACATCGTTTCCCTGCCGCAGTTGTATGGCGCCACATACACGCTTTTGGCGCACATCTTTCCGAAGCGGGGAATCTCGTCGCGTTTTGCGGCCAGCGATCGCCCGGAGGATGTGGAGAAATTAATCGACGAGAATACCCGAGCGGTTTACTGCGAGAGCGTCGGGAATCCAGCGGGAAACGTAGCCGATATCGAGGGGTTGGCGCGGGTGGCGCACAAGCACGGCGTGCCCCTGGTGGTGGATAACACCGTGGCCACGCCGATCCTGCTGCGGCCGATCGAGTATGGCGCCGACGTGGTCGTGCACTCGATGACCAAATTCATTGGCGGGGGAGGCACCAGCATCGGCGGAATGATTGTGGATGGCGGCAAGTTTCCCTGGCGAAAGTATCCGGACAAGTTTTACATGTTGAACCGGCCGGAGATTGCATATCACGGAGTGGTCTACGTCGACCATTTCGGAGATGCCGCGTATGTTGCGCGATGCCGAACCGTGTGCCAACGAAACACCGGCGCCACGCTGTCTCCTTTCAACGGCTTTCTATTCTTGCAGGGGATTCAGACCCTTGCCCTCCGCGTGGAACGTCATGTAGAGAACGCACGCAAGGTGGCGGAGTTCTTGCGCGCTCATCCCATGGTCGAGTGGGTCAACTACGTTGGATTCCCCGATAATCCGCTGTATCCGATGGCGCATCGCTATTTGGGCTCGAACTTCTGTTCCTTGCTGACCTTTGGCGTGAAAGGCGGCTATGAGGGTGGCAGGAAATGTTTCAACGCTTTCCGCTTGTTCAAGCGGATGGTGAACATGGGCGACGCCAAATCGTTGTCGTGTCATCCGGCGTCGACCACACACCGGCAGCTGACACCGGAGGAACAAGCAAAGGTGGGAGTCACGCCGGAGATGATTCGCCTCAGCGTGGGGATTGAGCACATCGACGATATTCTCGACGATTTAGGCCAGGCGTTGGAAAGTGCAAGAGATCAAAGAGTGCCCGATCAGGCACGCGTGGCCAGGGGGGAGGTGTGACATGCCGCTGATGATTGAAGGCGGGCGAATACCGCCGCGTTGGGCTCTCGAAGGGAGTTCCCGCCGGGTGGTCTCCGTCAACACTCTGCGCACCGGAAGCTTGAATATTGCGCTCATCAATAACATGCCGGACCCTGCGCTGGAAGACACCGAATTGCAGTTCTTTGACCTGCTCGACGATGCATCGAGCGACATTCCCGTCTACCTGAAGCTTTACTCGCTGACCGGAGTGCCGCGAACCGATCGCGGCCAGCGTCATCTGAACAACTTTTACTACAGCCTCGACGAACTCTGGCAGAACCAATTCGACGGCGTGATCATCACGGGCACGGAACCGCGCCAGCCCAACCTGAAGGACGAGCCCTACTGGAGAGTCTTGACGGATGTGTTCGATTGGGCGGAACGCAACACGGCGTCGACTGTGCTGTCTTGCCTGGCGGCACATGCCGGCGTTCTTCACAGTGACGGCATCGAACGCCACCGTTTGCCCGACAAGCAATTCGGAGTGCTGGAATCCCGAAGAGCCTGCAATCACGCGTTGATGAATCGCATCCCCGAACGTGTCCGCTTCCCGCATTCGAGGTGGAATGAAGTGCGCGAAGATGAACTGACCTCCGCCGGTTACGTTGTTCTCACCAAGTCGGCGGATGCAGGCGTCGACACGTTTGTGAAGAAAAAGCGGGAAAGTCTATTTGTGCACTTCCAGGGGCATCCGGAATATGGGGTGCACACGCTGTTCAAAGAGTATCGGAGAGACATCAAGCGATTTCTCAATCGCGAACGGGAAACTTATCCCACGATGCCTGTGGGATATTTTGATGAGTCCGCGGCTGGTCTGCTGCGCGAATTTCAAGCGAGCGCAATGGCCGACCGGCGTGAAGAAGTCATGGCATCTTTCCCCGAGCAGATGATCGTCAGCGGCCTACGGAACGGATGGCACTCGACGGCCGCATGCGTGTATCGAAACTGGTTGCAGTACTTATTGGCCAGCCAGGCGAAGACCTCGGTGTTCACCATGACACCCGCCTACGGCAGTGCGCTGAAACGAACTGCGATCGGGTAAAACCATCGAACTTGTCTCTACTGATTACAAATACAGAAACATCCGTGAAAGACGAGGCCAGTAAAACTCGGGTGAACGCACCTGTACGCATTTGCGACGTGATGGATCCCTGGGTGGAACGTTCGCCTGAGCATGCCGCTCTAGTGGATGCGACCGGCGACTGGACTTACCGGCAGTTGGCGCAAGCCGTCACGGAAACTCTGCTGTGGCTCCGCGACGCAGGCGTGAGGCCGGGTGACCGGGTAATGATCATGGGTGAGAATTGCCGCGCGTTTGCGGCGGTTCTATTGGCAGTCGCCCGTCTGGATGCCTGGTCCATACCGGTGAACCCACGCTTGTCGGCGCGCGAGATCGACTCGATCCGCGATCACTGCGAGGCTCGCCGTGTGGTCTATCTCACCGCTGCGTCAACGCACGCGGCGGAGCACGCGAATCGGCACGCTGCATCAATCGAGGAAGTTGGCGCTGTTGGACCGATCGGAATCGGTCCTCTGAATGAACACGCCCAGCCCGAACCCATCGATGCTGACATCGGGAACCGCGTCGCAGCGTTGATTTATACGTCTGGTACGACCGGCCTTCCCAAAGGGGTCATGCTGACGCACAGGAATCTGTTGTTCTCAGCGGGAGGCTCGGCGAGGATCAGGTCCTTGACCCCGGAGGATCGCCTTTTTGGCGTTCTGCCTCTGTCTCACATTGTTGGCCTTTCGGTACTGCTGGGTACGCTGGTCAGCGGAGCGACGCTTTATCTGGCGGCTCGCTTCGATCCTATGGCCGCCCGCCTGGCCTTGGAAAAAGATGGAATCACGATCATGCTGGGCGTGCCCTCCATGTTTACCCAATTTCTGCAATATGCGCAGATCAGAAAAGTGGAGACGTTGAAGTTTTCCGCGCTCCGAATCATTTCCTGCTCGGGCGCACCGCTTCCCCCGGCAACCAAGTTGGCAGTCGAGAATCTTTTTGGACTGCCGCTCCATCATGCCTACGGCATTACGGAATGCGCTCCAACCGTTGCGCAAGTGAGACCCGAAGCGCCGAGGCGCGCGGACACTTCCGTAGGTCCGATTCTGCCGGGATTGGAAATCAAGCTGGTTGGGTCCAACCATCAAGTGGTGCCCGAGGGTGAAGTCGGTGAATTGTGGGTGCGTGGCCCCAGCGTGATGAAGGGCTACTATCGCGCACCTGGTCAGACAGCGGCCGCGATCAATGCTGAAGGCTGGTTCAATACACGCGACCTCGCCCGCGTGGAAGAGGGCAATCTCTTTATCGTCGGACGCACGAAAGACCTAATCATCCGCTTGGGATTCAACGTTTATCCAGCGGAAGTCGAAGCTGTACTGAATGGCCATCCCGGGGTCGCCAAGTCCGCGGTGATCGGCAGAGTGGTTGAGGGAGATGAAGAGATCATCGCTTTCGTGCAACCGTTGCCGGATTCACTGCTGACGACGCTGGAAGTTGCGGAGTATGCGGCGAAGCATCTTGCCGCCTACAAGCGGCCCTCCCACATCCTAATGCTCGCCGAAATGCCGGTGACGTCTTTGGGAAAGATCATGAAACCGGAGTTGGCAAGAATCGCTGCGGACCTGCCGCGGCGCGGCCAAACCAGCGGCGCTCGTGTACAGACAGCTTAAAAACGGGACGCACCGTCGCTTTTTGCTCCCGACCCTGCCGTGTTCCAAAGAACCAAACTCCCCTCAACAATAGATAGAAAGAGATCATGAGCTGAGTTCTCAGTGAGGCAGAATGCAATCCTTGTTATCCAGGCCGGAGGAAGTAATGAAACCCGAGATTTCTGAAAGCCGAGAGAAGGCCATCCTGCCTCTTGGAGAAGATCAAAGGTACAAATTAACGAGACTCATCTGCCGGAGTGTGTGTATTGCATTTGCGTTGCTCGAGACTTGGTCGGGGCGGCAATTCCTCAACCAGGATGGAATCTCCTACCTCGACATGAGCGATGCCTTTCTTAGACACAATTGGCACCTGCTCGTTAACCCACTTTGGAGCCCGCTCTACCCGTTCTTGATGGGCGTGGCGACCTGGCTGACGCACCCATCGGCGCGATGGGAAGTCCCCATCGTACACCTGTTGAACTTCATCATTTTTCTGGGAGCATTGGCATCCTTCGAGTTCCTCCTCCGCCAGGTGATCCGCGTTCTCGGAAAAGAAGAGGGAGGGCAACATGCAGATTCAGAGGTTCCCCCTTCGGCCTGGAGATGGCAACTGCTGGGTTATAGCCTCTTTGCCTGGAGCACCTTCGGAGTGATGTTGGCGCCTCGCATGATCACCCCCGATCTATGCGTGGCGATGTTCGTCTACCTGGACTGTGGACTTCTGCTACGCCTCCGCGACAGCAACAAGACGACACGCACCTGTGTGCTGCTTGGACTCACACTGGGGTTGGGCTATCTAGCGAAGGCGATCCTGTTCCCCATGGCTTTCTTGTTCATGGTGGCCGCATTCTTCATGATTGGCAAATGGAGAAAAGCGGTACTGCCCCTCGCCGTGATATTTCTTCTTTTTTGCGCGGTATCCGCACCGTTGTTTATCTCGATCTCCAGGGCGGTAGGCCGGCCCAGCTATAGCGAGGCCGGAAGCCTGAATTACGCATGGCATGTTAATGGAGAAGTGTGGCCTTTCTTCTCGCCCGCCTCCGGGCCGCCTCCAAGCTTCAGGCACCCAATAGCCCTCCTTCACGAGAACCCCGATGTCTTTGGTTTCAGAGATCCAAAAGGTTCGACATTCTCGCCGCGGCAGAATCCCCAACCCTGGTGCGCCGGCGGCATCGCACCATTCAATGCGCGAAACGAGCTTCGAGCGATTAAGCGCAACCTGATCGCCGCATTCTCAAACGGCCACACCATACCGATGTGGGGGCTGATTGGGGGCGCCCTCATCCTTTTGCTCACGGGCCCAGACGTGTCAGGTCGACTCAGGAAGGTTCGAAGAAGTTGGCCATTGCTGATCCCTGGAATCGTTGCTCCATTGCTGTATTTTTCTGTGTGGGTTGAACCGCGTTATCTGGCGCCTTTTCTGGTATTGGTGTTACTCGGGTTATTCCCGGGAATACTTGTGGATAAGCCAACAGGTGCTGCCGATCGAACTGCCATGGGGACTCTGGTTGTTGCCGCCTCGGTGATGATTCTTACCGCGTTATTCGTTTTCTATCACCTCGCAGGTTTTCCTCATGGGGATGACGCCGGACAGATATACCTTCAGGCGGCCGAGTCTCTGAATCGAGCAGGGCTGCAACCCGGCGACGATGTGGCCCTCATCGGTGACGGCGGCGACGGTTGCCGCTGGGCGCGAATGGCGCGGGTTCAAATTGTTGCCCAGATACGTCCCGAAGATGCGGCCGACTTTTGGCGGATATCGGCTCCGCAAGCGAAGGCGGAAGTTTATGACGCCCTTGCGAAGGACGGTGTGAAGGCAGTCGTAACTGAAGAGCCGCTGCCCTCGGGCGGGTTCTCAGACTGGCAAAAGCTTGGAGATACGCGCTACTCGGTGCACTTCCTGGGCCTGTCGACCAGCAAAGAGATCGGAGGCCGGCCTTATGACGGTCCAGCAAACTGAAGATGTTCTTACATGCTGTCCAGGATCTCCGTTACTAGCTTTTGCTCCCCCACGCATGAGTAGTGCTAACGTCTTGGACTCGCTCTCCGTCGTCATCCCTGCCTACAACGAAGAACGTCGCCTGCCGCAAACATTGCGGCAAGTGTTGAACTGGCTTGAGCAGGGCAATTTCTCTTTCTGCGAAGTCCTCGTGGTAGACGATGGCTCGCGTGATGGGACGGCACGCGTGGTAGAGGAGTTCGCCAGGAAGAACTCCTGCGTACGGTTGTTACGAAATCCCGGCAATCGTGGCAAAGGGTACTCGGTGCAGCACGGAATGCTGGAGGCGAAGGGTGAGTGGATTCTATACACCGACGCGGATCTGTCCGCCCCCATCGAGGAGATCGAGAAACTCTGGCTGGCGTTGCGTCAGCACGGCGCGGCGATCGCGTTTGGGTCGCGAGTGGTGGATGGATCATTGGTAGAAGTGCATCAATCGGCACTGCGCGAGTTATCGGGGCGGCTCTTTAATCGGGTGATGCGGTGGGTGACGGGACTCCCATTTCGCGACACGCAATGCGGATTTAAGTTGTACCAGGCAGACGCGGCGCGGCGAGTTTTTTCGCGGCAGAAGCAGGAAGGATTCAGCTTCGACGTTGAGGATCTGTTGATTGCCAGGAACTTAGGTGTGGGGACGGTGGAAGTGCCGGTCCGGTGGGCAAACGTGGAGGGAACAAAGGTACGACTGAGTCAGGGAATGAAAGCGTTTTGGGATCTGGTCAAGATTCGGATGGACCATCGCTGAGCGATACATCTCTGACGACCGTCGAAGTTGCGGAATACGCGGTCAAGCATCTTGCGGCTTATAAGCGGTCCTCCCATACCTTGTTGCCAGCCGAAATACCGATAACGTCGCTGGGAATTCTTGACAGCGGGCGCCGCTGGCCTGCCCGCGATGCGTAAACGTCCGCAGCGCTTTCGCAAACCCTGCTGCCAGTATCCATGTACAGGGCACTCCCATGCCCTCTGCCAACTGCACCCAGCCGAAATCGGGCCGTCCGATCTCGAACATCTTCAAAGCCCGCGGCCCGGGTTTGACCATTCCAAATTAGAAGATTCCCGAACGTGTTCCACGGCGCTAGACGTGTGCGCATGCTTGTCAGGCACCATCTCAACGACGTGCAGCTAGCTCGGAGAATTGGGCCCCGCCAGGAATCCGCCGTCGAGGACCAGGGATTGGCCCGTCATGAAAGATGCGCGGTCGGAGCACATCCATACCACGGCTTCGGCGATCTCTACTGGCCTTCCTAAACGGCCGACGGGATGGAGACCAACAACGGATTTATGGATCGCCGGAGCACCGAAGAGCCGCTCACTCATCGGCGTTTCGATAACCCCGGGGCACACTGCGTTAATCCGAATGCCACTCTTAGCGTTTTCGAGAGCGGCGGTCTTGGTTAGGCCGATCACTCCATGCTTGCTTGCGCTGTAGGCCCCTGCCCCGACAGAACCGATCAAGCCCGTAACTGACGCCATGTTTACAATAGCTCCGCCGCCACCCTGCTTGAGCATCTGGCGAATTTCGTACTTCAGGCAGAACCAGACGCCCTTGAGATTGACGTTGATGGTCCGATCCCAGTCTTCTTCGGATTGCCTGATGATGGGAACCCAGGCACCCTCGATCCCGGCGTTATTGAAGGCGATGTCCAGGCCGCCAAATTTCTGCACTGCCTTCTGAATGAGCGCAGCGACTTCGGAGCCTTGCGACACATCGGTTTTCACAAATAGACCGTCACCGCCGGCGGCACGGATCAGGTCAACGGTCTCCTTGCCTTCGAGCTCGCGTCGGCCCGCAACCACCACCTTGGCTCCCGCCTTCGTGAAAAGTAGCGCGGTCTCACGGCCAATACCTGACGTCCCGCCCGTTACGAGCGCAACTTTGCCTTCTAATTCCATCGTCATAGTTTTCCAAGACGAATCAAACTTCTCAAGCCACACCTCTCCAGATGGAACCGCTAAGCGCAGCCATGGTGTGCAGTTTCGTCAAAACAGTTATCCTCAAATACCTTCAATGAGAAGCCAGAGGGTGTCAAGAGTGCTTTTCGTCGAGCAGCGGGATAAAATCTAACGGAGAATCAGGATGAGAACTGAGATTCTAGCCGCGGCCGAATTTATCGCCTTTGCAATTGCCGTGTTCGGAAATGAAAGCAACAAACTCGTGGGCACGTGGAGACTGGTGTCCGCCTCGAGCGCGACCTCAAAAGGGGATCGGGACGAAACTCCCTACGGTCCCAGCCCTGTGGGCTTTCTCACCTACACGGAAGATGGCAGAGTAAGCGCTCTGATCAGTCACAGCGGGCGAAAATCGCTTTCTGTCGGAGGCGGGGCGCTGGAGGAACAAGCGGAAGCGTTTAAGACATTTCTTGCCTATGCCGGACGGTACACGCTAAGAGGCGACACGGTGACCCATCACGTCGAAGTCTCCTCGATTCAGAACTATGTGGGCAGGGATTTGGTCCGCAACGTCAAATTCCAGGGCGATCAAGTCATATTGGTTACTCCACCCACACGAGTGAACGGAAGAATCCAAACAGTCGAATTGATTTGGCAGCGTCTACCGGTCGGCTCTTGAAGCGTTCTTGCCTCGCGAATCGTTCTCCTCGAAATCCCACCGTGTTAAGCTCAGCATCAGTAAACTGGCGGCTTCTGCGTGACTGTGATTTCTGATTTCGCCCACAGGGAAGGTTGTCCATGGTTGACGCTCCAGACAGAAAAGTTGTTTTTAGCGACGATGTTTTGCAGGACCCTTATCCCACATACGCCCGGTTGCACGAAGAGGGTCCATTGCATTTCTTGGATGTTGGCAAATGGGCGGTATGGTCGATCTTCAGCCACGCCGAGTGTGCCTCGATCGCGAAAGACCCCCGGTTATCCGCGAAACGTGCGCAGCAGATGTTATTGCCGCTGCCGATCAGCCGCCAGGCGGAGTTCAGCGAACTCGCGCGCATGCTGGGCTTGTGGCTGATCTTCATGGACGCGCCGCAGCACACCCGGTTGCGAAAACTTCTCAACAAGGGATTTGCGCCCGCGGCGATTGAAGGCTTGCGTCCGCAAGTCGAAGCCATGGTTGATCGAATGCTAAAGCCTCTGGAGCATGGTTCTGAAGTTGACCTTATGCGCGAATTCGCAAACCCCATGCCAGTGCGCATCATCTTGGAAATGCTCGGCATACCGCAGGAACTTCGTGACACGTTCGTCAATTGGTCGCGGGACATCGCGGTGTTTCGAGGCAGTCCAGAACGCACGGTGGAACAGGCACAAGCGGCGCAAGATGCCCTAATCGAGTTAACTGATTTCTTTCGAAAGACCGTGGCGGAACGAAGACGGAATAAAGGGAACGACCTGATTAGCCTTCTCATCGACATCGAGGACGAAGGCGAAGTGCTGACCGAGGAAGAGCTCTACGCGCAGTGTATTGCGCTGCTCTTCGCCGGGCACGAGACCACGCGAAATCTCATCGGCAACGGAATGTACACGCTCCTGAAGCACCCGGAAGAGACTGCGGAGTTACGGGAGAAACCGGAGATAATCCGCACGGCTGTGGAGGAGCTCTTGCGTTACGAAAGTCCCGTGCAATTCACCGCTCGCGTGCTGAAGGAAGAGATCGAGGTTTGCGGACAGCGCATACCAAAGAAATGGTCGATCTTATGCATGCTCGGTGCGGCGAACCGGGATCCAAAGAAATTTAAGGAACCGAATCGCTTAGACCTGAAAAGGCTGAACAACGAACACCTGGCGTTCAGCGCGGGTCCGCACTTTTGTATTGGAGCCCAACTGGCGCGGTTAGAGGGACAGATTGCGATTTTGAATCTGGTGCAACGATTTCCGAAGATGAGGCTTACTGGCCCGCGACCGGAGTGGGCTTCTACATTCGGATTCAGGGGCCTGAAGAGTCTTCCGGTAATTATGTGAAAACCTTAGTTCCAGCGGTTCGCGAACAGGCGTTTCGCCATGATCCCCGCCGTGCAGTGTTAGTGTTTTAGTGTCAGCTATGAAGATCATGACGGTGGTCGGGGCCAGACCAAACTTTATGAAAGCCGCCCCGGTTGTCTTCGCAATCCGCGATCACAATGCCAAGGTTTCGGCCCAGTCAGGGTCCCTTAGCAATGCTGAGAGGGACATAGAGCATATGCTCGTCCACACAGGCCAGCATTACGATGAGGCCATGTCGGGCTCGTTCTTCTCGGATCTCGGCCTTCCCAAACCAGATGTTCATCTCGAGGTTGGTTCCGGTTCGCACGCCTTGCAGACCGCGGAGATCATGCGGCGCTTTGAGGGAGTTCTGCTCGCGGAAAAGCCTGATGTGGTTGTCGTTTTCGGAGATGTAAACTCCACAGCCGCTTGTGCCCTCGTAGCCTCCAAGATCGCGCTAGACTCATGCGGAACGCGTCCTCTGATCGCTCACGTCGAGGCCGGCCTGCGCTCCTTCGACTCCTCAATGCCGGAGGAGATTAATCGTGTCATGACCGATCATCTTTCCGATCTGCTGTTTGTAACTGAGGAGAGTGCGATCCAGAACCTGCACCGGGAGGGAATTGGACCTGAGAAGATTCATTTCGTGGGCAACACGATGATCGATTCGCTCCTGGCTTCGATGGAAAGAGCCGAGAAGTCCGCCATCCTCGACCAGTTCGGCCTTCGCGATCGCGATAGCTCTGATGTAGCACAAGGTAAGGTTCGGCGCTACGCAGTTTTGACTCTGCACCGGCCATCCAATGTAGATAATCGGAATACTTTCTTAGAGATTTTGGAAGGGTTGGAGGAATTGTCGAGTTCCTGTCCTGTTTTATTTTCCGCCCACCCACGGACTCGGAAGCGGATCGCGGAATTCGGTCTGGAGCGTTTCTTTCAGGCGAGCAAGGAAGCGGGAATTCGTCTGCTCGATCCTCTCGGATACCTCGACTTCCTCTGCCTAATGAAACACGCTGCGCTGGTGGTCACGGATTCGGGCGGAATCCAAGAAGAAACCACATGTCTCATGGTGCCGTGCGTCACCGTCCGGGAAAACACCGAAAGGCCGGTAACTGTGGCCCGCGGCACGAATGTCATTGCTGGGACCAGGAAAGAGAACATCCGGAGAGCTGTGAAGGAACAGACGAACCCGCGCAAACAGGCCCAGATTCCCGAGAAATGGGACGGTAAAGCTGCAGGGCGGATCGTGGAAGTACTCATGCGCGAATTTCGTAAAAGAACAGCCGACTCTTGATTGCAGCGCTGAGCTCTCACTGCTATCCGCGGCGAGACAGCGATTCCAGGCTTATAGCGGCACTTCGATCAGCGTCGGTCCTTCGCTCGCGAAGCCTTCCCGTAGAGCCTTGGCAAATCCATCCAGCGAGTCGACCCGGGTGGCGGGCACTCCCATGCCTTTCGCCAAGAGCACCCAGTCGAGATCGGGACGCCCGATCTCGAACATCTCCAAGGCGCGTCGTCCCGGATCACCCACTCCCAAATAAGAGAACTCGCGCTTCAGAACCGCATAGGCGCGATTGGCAAAAACCACCGTTGTGACCTTGAGGCCTTCGCGAGCCATGGTCCACAACGCTTGTAGTGTGTACATGCCACTACCGTCGGCGCTCAGGCACAACACCCGGCGGTCCGGGCACGCCACTGCCGCACCTGCCGCCAACGGCAAAGCAATCCCAATCGAGCCTCCGGTGTTCCCCAGCCAGTCGTGGGGCGGAGCGCCTCTCGTCGCTGCCATCATGCCTCGTCCTGAGGTCATGGACTCGTCCACCACAATGGCATTCTCAGGCAGGAGAGCCCCCACTGCGGCGGAAAGGCCAGCGAGGGTGATCTCGCCATCAGGCACGCGTGGTCGTTCTGCCTTCTCTTGGAGCAGCGGTGTTCGATGTGGCGACAACAGTGCCTCGAGCCCTTCGAGCGCTCCGACATAATCCTCGCCGGGACTGGCCAGCGTGTAGATATCGCATTCTGGTGACGTGAAAGCACTGTCCTTCCCCGGGTAGGCAAAATACGCAACCGGCGCCTGCGCGCCCACCAGAAGGAGTTGACGAAATTCCTTTAGCTGATCGACGGCCTGCTCCAGAACGTATTGGACACGTTCGACTTGGACGACGCCAGAGCCGCGCTCCAACCGTGTGACGGGATAAGGAGCAAGAAGTTTGGCATTTGTCGCGGCCGCGATGCGCCCCGCGGTCGCCAGTCCCTTGCCGAAGAGCGCGTTGCCGGTCATCAGAATCGCGGTTCGCACGCCCGACCGGAGCATGGCCGCCGCGTGCTCGATGGTAGCCGTCGCGGGTGAGGGAGGCTTAGGTAGATCAGGAAGCGCAGCCACGGTTCCACCCTCGCTCCAGGCAACATCGGCAGGCACGATCAGCGTCGCAATCCGACCTGGTGCAGTACGCGCGGCGACGATCGCGGCGACTGCGTCGCGGCCCACTTCCGAGGCTAAGGCACACGTCCGCAACCATTTGGAATAAGGCCGCGCGATGGCTTCGATATCCGACGTGAGTGGCGTGTCGTGGCGCAAGTGATTAGTGGCATGCTGGCCGACAAGGTTGACTATCGGCACGTGTGCCCGGCTCGCATTGTGCAGATTGGCAAGGCCGTTCCCGAGACCGGGACCCAAATGCAGCAGGGTGCATGCCGGTTTCTCGGCCATGCGCGCGTAGCCGTCGGCAGCTCCGGTGACAACGCCTTCGAATAGACCGAGCACGCAGCGCATTGCCGGCGTTCGGTCAAGTGCAGCGACAAGATGAATTTCCGAGGTGCCGGGATTCGTGAAGCAGATTCCAACCCCTCCGGCGACCAGCGTGCGAATCAAACTTTCTGCACCATTCATCTGTTTAGACAAGCTCTATCCTTTCGACTTCCCCGGAGTCGATCAACCCGACAAATGACCATGCCTCGAGACCCAGGACTCCGCCGAAGGCCTGGATTCCCAAGGCACGCGAGAAGGGTGAACGTACAGCTTGGACTAAAGAGCGGAGCTTTTCAAGGTTGGGGAAGACGGCCCGGGCGTCACCGATTTCTCTTCGGAGTTCCGGGCACCGCGGTAGGGAACTATTTGTGCTGGACCTCCAAGCGGGACATCGTGGTTGATGGTTGCCGCGATCCGCGGTCGCCTCGATCGTCCTGGCACTCCTGCTCCAGCGTGTCCGGTCCGACCGACTTCTGAAGCCAGCGCAGCCACGTCTTTTTTAGTTTCTGCAGGAGAGGACTCCTCAGCAGCAACTTCCTGGCACACCCATCGATCAGCGAGGTGCCGGATTGAAGGCAGTTCAATTTAAGCCCGCCGAACGACAGAGCGTACAAACGCACGGGCCCATCCTTACAGGACTGATTGCAGACGGCGCGCTTATACTGTCGATCCCCGCCTCCAAAATCGATCTCCGTCGCCCGGCGATCCGGCTCAAAACACTCTTCGATGCTGTGCAGCAAGATGTGAAGTCCCGGAGAGTACTTGCTGAACGCGGAATCAAACCCCATGAAGTTGGCGTGAAACGTGTTTTTGTAGTGGTTCCCAATGAGGAAGGCACAAGGCTGTTCCGCCAGATAGAGGACGCAACCCCTCATCCATCCTCGATGGGCTGCAACCCGCAAAGCTTCATAGTTCTCGACGTCGCTCTTAAATCCCGCCCCTATTGCCCTCTGATAGGTTTTCTCGGAGACTTTGTCGACTTCCTGGGCCAGATCTTCCAACTCCTCTTCTGTGCGGTAACAGCGGATGCGTACCTGACCAGCGAAGGCATCCTTTAGCTTCTTTTCATGCCGACGGAATTCATGCCGATTCTTGCGCGACAGGCCTTGAAAGAACTTGTCGAAACTCTCTGGCAGTCTCACGAAACGGTGCTCCTCCACCGGCAGAAAGTGTCCACGACACAAGAAATTGGGCTTTTGCCGGGCTGCGCAGTACAAGGCCGAGTCCTCGCGCACCCGCATAAACTCGGCTGCATCTGCATCCCCTCGTTGAAGACACGACGCGATCCCGCGAACCAGGAACTCGCTATTTTCCTGGGATTGATCTCCGAGGAATCCTCCCTGGACGAACAATAACCTGCGAACGCGAGGCTGGAAGAGAGTTTTGTACCCCACCCTGAGCGTCAATTGGGTGTCCTCCAGGCGCCCTATCAGCATGCAATCCGGCAGGCCGTCACGATAGACGACCATCACATGAGGCCGTAAAAAACCGGCGGTGCATTGCGCCGAAGCGCGGAAGTAATCGATGTCGGCCATGGGACCTTCACACCACAGGCTCCATATTTCTCTGAGTTGCTCAAGTTCTGGAATGGTTTTCGCGATCCGCAGCGTCAGTCCCTTTCCTTCGATCCCCAGCTCATTGTGATCCCAGTGCAAAGTCTTTTCTCCAATGCTCGCCGACACTACTGCCGGCAGAATTCTTATGGCGTGACTACTGGCGGGGGAGAAGCGGCCAAGAGTGTTTTAGGGGGAGGGACAGGCTGACTCATAATTATCTCCCGAGGCTAACCAAGCGTCTGTGATTGAAATCACGCATGATCTTGGGTCGGGAACAAGAGCCACGGGTCGGTCTTTCGCACGGCCACAGAGACTGGGCGCTCGGACGCGTAACAGAAAGGAATTCTGACCTTTCGCTTCGCGCGCGTGCGACGTAATGAACTAGGACAGCCGGCGCACGCCGGGGTTCGCACGGCGTAGTACCTAAAGACATCCTCCAGAAGGGGCACATATAATCAAGAGCCATGTCCAGTTCCGATTACTCCGCGATGCTGGAGGTGGCGATAGCGGAAGCTCGCAAGGGGCTGGCGGAGGGCGGCATTCCTATCGGAGCTGCGATTTTTGACGCCAGTGGCAAACTCGTCGGAGCAGGCCACAATCGCCGGGTACAGAACGGCGACCCATCATTACACGGCGAAACTGACGCCTTCCGCAACGCGGGACGCCAGCGTAGCTACCGCGAGCTCATTATGGTCACCACGCTGGCGCCCTGCTGGTATTGCAGCGGGCTGGTGCGGCAGTTTGGCTTCGGCACGCTGGTCGTTGGGGAGAGCCGTAATTTCCAAGGCGGTGTGGAGTGGCTGCGCTCGCTGGGGATTAAGGTAATCGACCTCGATTCCGCGGAGTGCGTTTCGATGTTGGGCGAGTATATTCGCGCGAACCCAGAAGCGTGGAACGAGGATATCGGGCGAGACTGAGACTCCTCAGCTTCTAAAGCCGCTGCTGCCTCCGCGCACGCGGCTTATGGCATCGCTGAAGCGATGCCCTGATACGAATCCATAGTGGATCTAGAAGCTGAGGCTTAATGACATCTGGATCTGCCTCGCACTTCCGATGGTTTTATTCGTCACACCCAAGCCGCTGCCCGTCGTGGGACAGACGTACAGAGATCCGCTGAAATTCTGGTTGCACGGACTCAAGGTCGCCGGCGTACCGACGACGGGAAAGCCGTTGAAGTTGATGTTCTGGCTCACGTCGTCGATTGGAATATCGAAGCTGGCGGTGTTGGTCAGGTTGAAGACATCGAAGCTATATTTCAGCGAAGAGCGCTCGGTGATCTGGGTCATCTTTACCAGCGAGATGTCTGCGCGCCGTTGCCACGACTGCCGGAAAATATTGCGCTGACCAGTTGCGATGAAGTTCGTCTCGTAGGGATCATTTGAAGGAATCGCGCCGTTTAGAGCACCCGCCGCCAGCAACGGAATGCCGAAGCAGCTGGCGTTCAGCGCAGGGGTAGCACCCGCACCCGTGGCTCCGGTGAGGGCTTGCTTGGCTGAGCAACCGGAGAGGGGAACGATGGGATTCGTGATGCCATCGTTGTCTCCGTAGAAGATGCTGCCGACCGCGCCGGAGTAATCGACAACGCTATAGGGCTGGCCGCTTTGGATGACGGTCAAGCCGGTAATTGCCCATCCGTCGGCGAGCTTGCCTTTGAATGAAGATGCCGAGAAAAACACGGGGATCTGGTACGTATAAGTGAAATTGAGAACATGCTTGCGATCGAAATCCGAGAGACCATAACCGGAATGCAGATCCAGAGGATTGTTGCCGTTGTAAAAGAGGCCCATCGCGCTTTGCTCGTCTGTTGAATGAGAGAAGGTATAGGAAGCGCCGACTTGCAAGCCATGGCTCATCCGCTTTTCAATGTGGGCCTGAAGGGCGTTGTAGGCGGAGATGCCAGCGGCGGTGTAGGACTCCGACTCGGAAGAATAGCCGATGTAGGGAACACGCAGATCGACGTTGCCGCCTTCGAAGGTTTCCTGGTAGGGCTGCGGCGGTTGGCCGTTGGCGCTGGGCAAATTGATCGGGTTGCAACTTCCAAAGACGAGTGGATTGCAGGTGGATGGTCCTACCACCGAGTAGCCGTAGGTGTAGTCCTGCTCGAATGGCGTACCGGGCCGGATGGGATTGGAAGGCGAGGCGATCTGCGCTTGGTTGAAGGGCAGAGGAACGATCTCATGGCGGCCGAGATTGCCCACATAGCCGATCTCGATCGCCAGATCGCGACGCGGCTGCCATTGAATATCGAGCGTCTGATTCAGCGTATAAGGCAGCTTGTTGGCGCGGTTGTAATCGGCGAAGGAGAATAGCTCCGCGCCCCCGGCGATGTCATTCGCGTTGGGCAAAAACAGATCGGCGGGATTGCCTGAGGGCGGGGCTCCGAGAGTGGTGCCCCAGGGGTTCTCAAATCCACCGGGGCAGTTGGTGTAGGGAGTGGCGCAAACCTGCGAATTCACCCATGGCGGAGACTGATTGACGCCGAAGGGACCACCCGCAATCACGCCGGAGGCAAACCCTGGAGAAAGATAAGTGAAGAGTTCGCCGCGATCGTAGTACATGCCCCAGCCGGCGCGGACGACGACCTTGTCGTTGAATATTTTCGGGCTCCAAGCCATGCCGATGCGCGGTGCGAGGCCCCACTGGCGGCCGGTGAGGGTGGAAGCGCTGACGCCCTTGGTGGGGAAGAGAGGATTGTTGCCTGCGACAATGAAGCCGTTCGAGGTGATCGTGTCGGATGAAGCGTCGTAGTTGTAGCTAGCGGGATCGAAGTTGAACAGGCGCCCGTTCTTTTCCGTTAAGCCTCCGTGGTAGTCGAAGCGGAGACCGGCGCTGATGCTGAGGTTCGAACGAAGCTGAAATTTATCCTGAAGATACCAACCTGATTCGTGCGCGCGATAGTAACGGTTGGCATCGCCTTGCAAGAAGGTCGTGGTAATAAATCCGTCGGCCTGATAACCGATGGGTTGGCCGGTGAGGAAGTCGAGGAAATTGTTGAAGCCGATCATGCCCGTGTTGGTTCGATCGTCGCGCGCGTTGAGCTGGGTATAGGAAAAACTTCCACCGAAGGTAAATGTGTGTTTGCCATGGTTCCAGATGGCATTGACCGAGGGCATCCAGCGATTCTGAAAGATGCCGGTGAAGGCGCCCTGCGAAGCTGCCGTGGAGCCAATGTTCAGGCCGGCGTTGAAAGGTGGACCGCAGGCAGCCGGGTCCTGATTCGATGTGCAATTGCCTGCGTTTGCCGCAGCGTCGTTGCCCAGATCGTCGACGATGGTGATGCCGGGAAAAACGTTTGAGCCAAACGCATTGATGCCGATCGATCCGGGAGTGAAAGGCTGAGCGATCGTGCTGTAAACTTTTTCGCGAATGAAGCCGAAAACCTCCGCAACACTGAAGTTTGGTTTGATCGATTGCGTATTCGTAATGGAAACGACCTGGCTGCCAGCATCGAGGTGTTGAGTGAAACCTTCGACAGAGGAGAACCCGAACGGTGCGGTGGTCGGATCGTGCTGGTAGTAATACTTCAACGACAGAGTGTCTTTCGGGGTAGGCAGGTAATCGAGATCGGTTACCGCTTGATCGGAGATGAAATAAGCCGGTTGGGTGAGGAAAACATTCTCCGGGAAGTTTACTGTCGGTAAGGAGTTAGGATTCGCCGATGGAAACAGATACTGGCCGTTCGGCAGTTTGGTGGTCAACAGGGTATAGGCGACCGAATCGATGCCCCCCGGCGTTCCGACCGAAGGACTAACAACGGTCCCCCAGTCGTTAAGAGCGATGTTTGCCAATGCTGCGGGACTACGATCATCAGTCAGCCCGAACGGCGCCGCCGTGCGTGAGGTTCCAATCTCCAGATCGGAAACGTGAATGTGCTGGTAGCTGGCGAACCCGAAGAGCTTGTCCTTGATGATAGGACCGCCGATGGTTCCACCGGCTGTGTAACGGTGCAACTGGGGCACTTTCTCGTTGTCGGGAATGTTAGGGTCCTGATTGTAGAAATACGGGGCGGCATTCAGCCAATCGGTTCCACGATGAACGTAAAGAGCGCCGTGAATGTTATTGGTGCCGGAGGCAGTGCTCATGTCGATGTGGGCGCCGCTGGTGGACCCTTGCTGCGCATCGTACATGGAGGTGTTCACCATGAACTCCTGAACCGTTTCCGGGGCAGGCGTCGGCAAAGCCTGGCCGATCGCCAGGTATGGCGATGCCGTGCTCTGAATGATTTCCGCAGTGGTGCTGGAAGCGCCGGCCACGCCAGTGTTATTCACAATGCGCGCCGATGCAACCTGGCTGGTGCTTTTGCCGTTGAACAGGTTGCTGGCATCGACTCCATTCAGAAGAAACGTGTTACTGGTGTCGCGCTGGCCGTTGGCCCAAATGGGCTGATTGCCAAGACCGGCGTTTGCGCCGGTGCCGTTGGGTAACTCCGCGTTGACTCCTGGCGAAAGGATTGCCAGGCCAGTGAAACTTCCGGTGGGCAGCGGGACAGAATCGATCTGCTCTTTCTCCAGAATGTAGCCGTTGGTGGTGTCGACCGCATTCATCAAAGGCGCGGCGGCGACCTCGACGACGGTGCCGACTTGTCCGATCTTCAGCGTCGCGTTGACGGTGGCGGTGCGGTCGGCTTGCACAGTGATGGACGGAATCTTTTCGCTTTGAAAACCTTCGTGCGTGTAGGTTAGCGTGTAAGTACCGATGGGCAGATTCACGAAGTCGTAGCTGCCGTTCGCGTTGGTTTTTTGGGTACGCGTGAGTTTGGTCTGGTCACCCACGATCGTCACATCGGTTTGCGGCAGGACGCTGCCGGTCTTGTCTGTGACGGTACCGGTGATGCCGCCGAGCGTCTGCTGGGCCTGAGCGTCCGTGACAAAGGCAAAGTGCATCCAGAGAGATGAGGCTACTAGGAAAGCGACGAGTCCAATTCTGTTGAGCATCAATGACCTCGTGCAACTCCGTAACTACACTCCTGCGACAACGCCTGCCAGGCGGTCGAACCGCGTATGTACTGTCAAAACGATGTTGGCGGCAGAGCTGGTTTGCTCGGCCTCGCATGCAAGAATTGATGGACCAATCTACGCGAGTCGGGGATGGAACGAAAGGGGCATGTTCAGTAAAAATTTCTTTGGCACAGATTCGATATTTCTATCGCGGATGTGATGGATCCTCGGGCCAATTTAACTCCCAGAGGGCGCCGCAGCCGTACGGCGCCTGCGGAGCATGAACCACAACAGTCCTGCCGCCAAATAGGCAAGATAGACGTAGGGAAGCTTGCCGTACGGTCCTTCGGGAACCGGGTAAAAATTCCCGACTAGAGCGAGCAGCATGGCAACGCCCGCCAGCCAGGGAACGACCTGCGCTCCGCGGCGAAACACACCTTGATCGCGCAAGTAGCGGGGCAGTGCGACGCACACCAGCGCATAAGCCACGATGAAACCATAGGTCGCCAGTGAGCCCAGCCAGCCGTAGACATCCAAACCGCTCGCGCCGCGGGCCGCCAGCACTGCTACGGGGAGCAGGGCAGCAATCCCGGTGATGATGACTGCCCGGCTTGGGGTCTGATTCCGGGCGTGCGTGTTGCGCAGAGAGCCGTGGGCGAGCCCGTTGTGGGCCATGAGCAGCAATACACGCGCTGCCGCCGTGATGCACGCCAAGGTCCCGGCAAACAGGCTCACGAGCGCACCAATGTCGATCAGCAATCCGAGCACCGGCACGCGGACGACTCGGGCCAGCACATACATCGGCGCTTGGCTCGTGCTCAGGTCTTGGCCCGCAGTATGGAAACCCAACACCTCCGCGTAGGCGCAGACCGTGAAGAACGCGCCCGCGAGAACGGCGCTTTGGAGGACCGCCCGCGGAATCGTTTGTAGCGGATTGCGTGCCTCGGAGCCCAAGGTGGTCGCGCTCTCAAAGCCGACGAAGCTGAACAGCGCCAGCACCAAGCCCAGCCGAAGTCCACTTCCGGTCATGCCGCGCAGGTGCAACTCGTCCCAGTCCCAGTGCCGGCCGTGGCCCGCCAGCAAGAGAATTACCATGATCGCAATCACCGTGACGGACGCCGCCTCGATCCACAGCATAAGGCGTGCGGAGATTTTTACGTCGCGATAAGCAATCCATATCGAAGCGCCAGTGACCAGCGCGGCCAAACAAACAGCAGAGTAGACATGGCCCGTGGCATCGTGCAGCAGCAAGTTCGCGTAATAGTAGAAGCCGCCGATCACGCTCGATCCCGTGGCCACATAAGCGAGCAAAAGACTCCACGCCACGGTCGCGCCAAGCCACGGGGGCAGCGTCATCGAGGCATAGGTGTAGAGCGAACCGGGGGAGGCTGAAAGGCGTGCATAACGGCCAATGCATAGAGCCACCAGCAGCACGGCCACAGTCGCGAGCACGTATGCCAGCCAGGTGCCGTTGCCGGCAAGCGCACACACGAGCGGGATGGTGGCCGCGGGCGTGGTGGTGGGAGCCATGGTGGAAACGGATTGTGCCAGCGTTTCCATCGGAGAGAGAATCCCGCGGCGCAATCCATAGTCCGCGCTCGCGGAATGCTCTTGTTCCGTTTGCACCATGCTGTTCGCGATCCTCCCGCAAGTCAGATTGGGGTTGGATTGTATAACACTCACTGCGGGAGAGATCGAGAGGGGACCTGATCTCAGCGGTGGTGTATTATCTTGCAACGCTTCCCCTGCGCAGTTAGACGCCGCCGCTGCCGAGGGAAAGAGCAGGCCATGATCCTCGATAAGGAATTACTAAAACGCCTTCCCAAAGTTCTCTTGCACGAGCATCTGGACGGCGCGCTGCGACCGCAAACTGTAATTGAGTTGGCGAGAGACGCAGGATATGCGGAGCTTCCGACACAAGATCCGCAGGCGTTAGCGGAATGGTTTCATCGAGGCGCGAACCAGGGCAGTCTTGCCAAATACCTGGAGGGTTTCTCACATACCATTGCGGTCATGCAAACCGAGGAGGCGTTGCAGCGCACCGCCTATGAACAGGCCGAGGATCTGAGCCGGGATGGAATTGTTTATTTCGAAACTCGCTTTGCGCCGGTCTTTCATACCCAGAAAGGACTGACCCACCAACGAATTGTCGCGGCCGTGTTGAAGGGACTGGAGCAAGGGCGGAAAGATTTCGGGATTTCTTCCGGGTTGATCATTTGTGCGATGCGCAACATGAACATCTCGCTCGAAATGGCCGAGCTTGCAGTCGATTTTCGGGCGCGCGGCGTGGTCGGCTTCGATCTGGCGGGCGAAGAAGGCGGTTATCCCCCGAAGAAGCATGTGGATGCTTTTCATTACATCCAGCGCGAGAACTTCAATATCACGATTCATGCCGGTGAAGGCTATGGAAAGGAATCGATCTGGCAGGCGATTCAATATTGCGGAGCGCACCGCATTGGGCACGGGACGCGGCTGATTGACGATATCGCCATCGTGGAAGGCAAGGCGGTGAAGCTGGGCGATCTGGCTCAATACGTTCTCGACAAGCGCATCCCGCTGGAGATTTGCTTGCTGAGTAACGTCCACACGGGCGCCACGCCGAGTTTGGCGGAGCATCCCTTCCGGATTCTTTACCAGGAGAAATTCCGCGTCACGCTGAACACGGACAACCGGTTGATGAGCAGCACAAGCATGACGCAGGAATTTGCGGCGGCTGCGGAGACCTTTGGGCTGACTCTGGATGATTTCGAGAAGATCACCATTAACGCGATGAAGAGCGCTTTCTTGCCATATAAGGAGCGCTGCGATTTCATCTATTCGGCGATCAAACCCGGTTACGCCAGGGTTCGAGAATCGGCAGGGGCTAGATGACATCGGAGCACTAGTGAAAGCTGGTTCTCAAACGTCATCCGGACAAAGCCACCAGAGTCTCCGCCAGTACAAGCGTTCCTCGAACGATGTCTTCCGGAGCAGCGTGCTCGTCCGGACGGTGGCTGTACCCGTTGCGGCAGGGAATGAACAACATCCCTGCCGGAGCGATGCGCGCCATGAAGAGTGAGTCGTGATAAGCACGACTCACCATGGGCAGAAAGGCCAGGTCGTGTTTGCGGCAAGATTGAGAAAGCGCTTCAATAATTGCCGACGCACAGTCCGCCGGGGCATCGGCGTTCAACGACTCGCTGTGGATCGATATCTGCCTCTTGGCTGTGATCGAACGACTTGTGGTTTCAATCGAATTCAGCACGCTGTCGCGCCGCCGAAGATCAGTGTCGCGGATGTCGACACTCAGGCGGACCCGGCTGGGAATGCTGTTGACCGCGCTGGGAAACACCTCGCAGATGCCGACGGTGGCAACTGTGTCAAGCGCTCCGCTGGTGCGCGCTGCGCTCTCAATCGCCAGAATCATCTCGGCAGCGGCGCAGAGAGCATCGCGTCGGTCAGGCATCAAGACACCGCCGGCGTGTCCTCCCGAGCCCTCGATCAAAACCCGAAGACTTGCCGGCGCCGCGATTTTCGTCACAATGCCAAGAGGAATCTTCTGGCGCTCGAGCAGTGGCCCCTGTTCGATGTGCAATTCGACAAAGGCTTCGTAGTAGCCACCTGGTAGCTTCACGTGTTCGAGGTCGCCTGTGAAACCAGCCCCACGGCGCACCTCGTCGAGAGCGGTGCCGCCGCTGTCTGTTAGCTTTCTCGCCGCATCTGGAGAAAGCGTGCCAGACAGCATTCTGCTTCCGAGGCACCCGATTCCAAAGCGTGTTGGTTCCTCAGACGTGAAGATCAGTAACTCAATCGAGTGCTTGGGACAGAAGCCACCCTGCTGTAATCCTCGTATCGCTTCCAACCCTCCCAGAACACCTACAACACCATCGTATTTGCCTGCGTTTGGAATCGCGTCGATATGCGAGCCGGTGCCGACAACGGGAGCGTCCAGGTCAGAACCGTTCCAGCGAGCAAAAGTGTTTCCGATGGCATCGTGGCGTACCGTAAGTCCGGCTTGTTCGCAACGCGCATTCATCCACGCCCGAGCTTTGAGATCCGTAGGCGTGAAAGCGATTCGCGTCACCGCAGGAGCTTCCGCGTCAGAGAATGAAGCAAGCGTTGCGATTTCGGAAAGCAGCCGATCTCGGTCGATCGTGATACTCATGGCCGCAGGCTCGCCAAGGGATGCCGGTTCCAGTCTTTGTAGATGAGATATTTTGCGGGCACTTTGCCGATCGCTCCGAACCACTGCGGACACCAGGGCCCCATCCAGATGAAGTCTCCGGCCGTCACTGGATACCACGAATCTCCGAGCCGGTAAATTCCGCCGCCTTCGAGCATGATGAGACCGTGCTCCATCACATGCATTTCGACCATGTTCAGCGAGGCCCCCGGCTGGTAGACCATCGTGTTCACTGCGAAGTCGAAACTCATCTCATCGGGAAGCAAGCACTTGACCTGCAGGCTGAGATCGTCTCCGAGCGGATGCGATGAGACCGCATCTTCGTTTGAAACGATCAAATGAGGCCGCACGACCGCATCGAGCGGCTGATAGGGTTTTTCGACCACGGCGACTCGGCTCACTTCCATCGCCACTACTCGATGGCGCAATCCCTCCGGAAGAAAGGCGTAACCACGTGCGCTTAATTCGCTCGATTTGCCGTTAACCTCCAACTTCACGCGGCCCTCGATCACGAAAAGGAAACGTTGCGCGGGCGTGCTACCCAGTTCTCCTCCACCTTCCAACTCCGCGGTGTATTCCGTGAACTTGGCGCCCAACACTGGGCTGGCGTGGACAATTGCGGAGCAAGCCTTCATTCCCGGCAAAGTAGTACGAACAAAAGTATCTGCGGTCAGCAGCAAATGATTCGCTTGTTGGGAGCTTCGGGTGCGGCCAAGATTATGCACGGTTTATCCTTTTGTAAAATTCGGGCGAAGCAGCAAGCTGATCGAGAAGAATCACTCCGCACTCGATCGCTTTTTCGACGTCCTCGACGGCGACCGATTCCGCAGGATCGTGACTAATGCCGCCGGGAGTCCGCAGAAAAATCATCGCGCTGGGAATTTTCTCCGCCAAAATCATGGCGTCGTGACCTGCACCGCTCACCATCCTATGCGACTCGCATCCCGTCTTGCAGATCGCCTGTCCTATTTCCGCCATAAGAAACGGATCCATGGCAACTGCATCCTGTTTTGACAGCGTAGCTTCCCGTGCAGATAGTCCGCGGCGTGCAGCAACTCCCTGGGCTTCGCGAACCAGATCCTCAACAGCACGAGTGCGAATGTCATCGGAACTGTGACGAACGTCGAGCGTCAGCCTCGCCTCGCCTGCGATGACATTTGCCGCTCCGGGCCTAGCCTCGATAATTCCTACGGTCGCGACCAAGCCGGGGACTTCCTGGGCTACGCGTTCCACTCTCCCGATCCACTCTGCCGCGCCTGCAATAGCGTCGTACCGAAGATGCATGGGCGTTGTGCCCGCATGGTTGGCGCGCCCGCAAAATATGAACTCCAATCGGCTCTGTCCGGCGATAGCCTCGACTGCGGCAAGGGGCTGATTTAGTTTCTCCAACACCGGCCCCTGTTCAATATGAAACTCAATATAGCCCAGCGTATCGTTCTCCAGTTCGGCCTGGGGAATCTTCGCGGGATCTAGCCCAAAGTCCTCGATTGCCTTCCGTACAGAGATCCCTTGCGCATCCTGCGCAGCCAGGAGTTCCTGATCCAGCGTCCCAACTAACGCGCGGCTGCCGATGAACGGAGTGCCGAAGCGTACTCCTTCCTCCTCGGAAAAGCCAACCACCTCGATTCCGAAAGGAAGCCTGCGCCCTTGCAACTCCTCCAGCAACGCGACAGCAAGTACGACTCCCAGAACACCATCGTAGGCACCGGCGTTGGGAACTGTATCGAGGTGTGAACCGATCAGCAGGCGCGGTGCGTTCGGATGTGCAGCCGGATAAATTCCACGGAGATTTCCGGCGGCATCGACTCGCGCATGAGCCCCCAGCGGCTGCATCCATCGGGCAATTTCCAGATGGCAATCGCGCATTGGCGGAGACAAGAACGTCCGGCGGATGCTGTCTGGGTCTTCCGTAAAAGAGGCCACCCTCAGGCACCGAGCGATGACCTTCTCTGCGCGAGTTGTGATTCTGGTGGTCTGCATCAGCTTCCAGCTTTGGCGGCGAATGCACGCCTCATCGGACCTTACGCTTCGCGTATAATCTTGGCCGCCGCCCAGCCGAGCACAACGAGGGCGACGAGAATCTCCCAGCCGTATGCGTTCCCGTAAGTCGCGACGGGGAAGTGATTGCTGATCATAATAAAGACAACGGGGACAGCCATAAACGTATTGTGTTTGGAGCGCAGCTTGGCTTGTGCGCCAAGTGACGCGTCGAACTTTTCCCCGGCTGCCGCCGCCGCGATCATCTTGCGCTGCGCAGGGAGAATTCGGAACCAAACGTTGGCGGTCATAATGGTTCCGAACACCGCCCCAAGGTGGATGTACGCCGCGCGTCCGCTAAACACCCGCATCAATCCCCACGCTAGAAGGACGATCATCAGCAGAGAGAACATAGCAAACACGATCTCCGACCTGCCCAGAGCCGACCGGAGCGCAAGATCATAGACGATCCATCCTCCAACCAGCACACCCAATCCGATGGCAATGCCGCGCAGTTGCGAGATGTCAGCTATGTCGGGATCAATAAGCCCGGAGCTCGAGTAATAGACCAGGAACAGCAGCACCATCCCGCTCAGCCATGTCATTAAAGCTTCCCAGCGGAACCAATGAACTTGCTCGGGTCCGACCTTCAGGGATTTCTGCTTGTCGACGGTGTAGAAGCCACCACTGTGGACCATCCATATCGACGAGCTTGTGCCATCTCCGGCGCCGTTTCTTGCGAGCCGGCCAAATTGGCCGTCCAGCCAGGTGAAATAATAAGTCTGGCCGACCCACATAATGGCTGCAAAAACGTGAAACCAGCGCACAACGAGGTTAAGCCATTCGCGGATTGACGAGGTCACTTGGTCAACTCCATCTCAGCTTCCCCGGTAAGTCGTATATCCGTGAGGGCTCAGGAGCAGCGGAATGTGAAAATGCGATTCGCCCTCTCGCGCCCGGAAAGTAACCTCGACCACTGGATACAGCGTGTCGACTCTCTGCAGCGCGTAGTAACTCCCGGTGTCAAAAACCAAACGATAGACTCCCGCAGACAGATCGTCGCCTTCCGGCAGCAACTGAGCACACCGGCCATCTTGATCGGTCCGCACCGAAGCCAACAATCGCCAACCTCCGGGCGTGTTCTGCTTCTCCAGGCGCACCAGGAGGTTCTTGGCAGGCTTGCCCTGAACTATATCCAGAATGTGAGTCGAAATGTGTTTCATCCCTGAAGCCATTTCCTTAGCCGGATCTCCGTAATCTGACGCTGCTGCTCGGCAGTTTCTTGAAGTTCAGTTTCTGTGTCATTCCTTAGACGTTGCTGGAGGATATCGAGAATCTCCGGCGCAGACTTACCCGTGGCGCACACAATGAAGATACGATTGAAGCGCCGCTCGTATTCTCGATTTGCTTCCGCCAGAGCGATTTTCACGGCGGCCTCGGAGTCCGCTACGGTCCGTTGCTCCTGCGCCGACCATTCTACGGACTGAACTGTCCGAGATTGGGTTGATAAAGAGTCATCCGGTCGCGACTCGCCGATACGCGGATGACTGCGGAACGCCTCCATCCAATCTGCTGGGGTGAGATTGTGCCAGGTTTCGTTCGACGCAGCCAGCAGTGCGGATTCATTCGACAGCGGCCTGCGGGCTACCATCCCTCGCACCCAGGCCTGCGATCCACAACACGGCAGAATCGACTCCATGGCTTTCTCGAGCGGAAGACAATTCCATTTTGCCAGAACCTCTTTTGCTCCCCCTCGTTCCGTGCCGATCCGCTCGGAATTCAGCCGACTCAAGAACTCAGCCACAAGATTGCCTGCCACCGCTGAACGATATCTCGCGGTAGATCGAATATCGTCAATCGGGCGGATCTCCGTAGCCGCAGCTTTTTTCGCTAGAAGCAACAGATCGGAATCGATAACTTTTCCTCTCACGGTCCGCTCTGTCTCCGTCAGACGAAGGGGAACAGGTGCAACGCTTCCCAAGGCGATGCGAACATCGTCAACCACGCCATCCGCAAGGCGGCCCAGAGCGGCGATACACACCTTGGAGATCGCTTGTGCATTCCTGGCACCCACCTTGCGGGCGTGGCTGAAATGTCCCGCGAATCGTCGCGGCAGACACACGGCTCGAACCAGTTCATCCGCGGCCAGCAACGTCTTCTTG
>Ga0208190_1000094_pt1 | contig 33661 bp, 19 predicted proteins | sample June2015DPH_13_1_FD_184708 | JGI IMG/M metagenome (GOLD analysis project Ga0208190, IMG submission 184708) | Peatland microbial communities from SPRUCE experiment site at the Marcell Experimental Forest, Minnesota, USA - June2015DPH_13_10... | ecosystem: Environmental > Terrestrial > Soil >... | reverse complement strand
CTTTCGGGAGTGGAGACGTACGAGAATTACACGGGGTTCGGGCTTTATGACAGGAAAGTGGTCGAGGTGATTAAGAGCTTCGACGATCCGTATCCGTACTTTCGCGGGATGATTGCGGAGGCTGGGTTTAAGCATTTCGATATTCCGTATCATCAGCCGGCGCGCAAACGCGGAATCACGAAGAACAATTTTTATTCGCTGTATGACATGGCGATGCTCGCCATTACAAACCTGTCGAAGGTGCCGCTGCGGATGGTGACGTTTTCGGGATTTGCGGGCGCGCTGTTTTCCGTTCTGGTCGGGTTCGCCTACCTCCTTTACAAACTGATCTTTTGGAGCCGCTTCAGCGTTGGCATCGCTCCGCTGGTGATTGGGTTCTTTTTCTTTGGATCGATGCAGTTGCTGTTTATGGGGATCGTTGGTGAATACATTGGGACGATCCACACTCTTGTGCAGAAGCGGCCGCTGGTGGTTGAGCAGGAGCGGATTAACTTTGAGTACGGGATGAGTGAGCCGCTGCGGGAGGGTGAAGTTAATTCGGGTGGGACTTCTTAGATGCGAGAGCGGCTGGAGAATTGATGGGCAATGAAGCATGGCGGGAGTACGGGGATTCTTTATGAACGTGGATAAGGCGCAGGCTGTGGCCATTGGGCGAGTTCGCGACTGCGCGGCGGTTGTGCAAAGGCTGCTCGATTCATCGGAGTATTTGAATTCGGTGGTTGCTGCCGCGGACGCAATGTCGAAGTGTCTGCGATCAGGCAATAAGATACTTTTCTTCGGAAATGGCGGAAGCGCGGCGGACGCGCAGCACCTCGCGGCAGAGCTGAGCGGGCGATTTCTGCGGGAACGGCCAAGCCTGTCGGGTTGGGCGCTAACGACCAATTCTTCGGCAATGACTGCGATTGGGAATGATTACTCGTTTGACGAGGTATTTACGCGTCAGATTCAGGGGATTGGGCGGCCGGGGGACGTCGCTTTTGCGATTTCGACGAGCGGGAACTCTCCTAACGTGCTTAAGGCTGTCGAGTTAGCTCACGAGAAGAAGCTTGTTTCGATCGGGCTGGCCGGGAAGAGCGGCGGGAAGTTGCGCGGGTTGGTCGATTATTGTATCTGCATTCCCAGCGAGGAAACGCCGCGAATTCAAGAAGGACATATTTTGACGGGGCATATTCTTTGCGAGCTGGTGGACGAAGAGTTGTTTGGAGACCAGAGAGTGGTTTAGGTGGTCCGACGGTGATTCACCGCAGCAAGTGTCGGTAACGCCGAAAGGAGTCTGCGACTGTGGCTCAGCAAAGGGCTATCGAATCGCAGCAGGAAGCGATACGATTGACGCCGGAGAATGTGAACCGCTGGCAAGCGCTGGCGAGCATTTACGAGACAGCCGGACGGAAAGAACTGGCTGAGGAAGCACGGCAGAAGGTGCAGTCCCTGTCCCAAAAGCAGGGACTGAAAACGGTGAGAGGAATGTGCGGGAGGACTTAGGCTGCGCAGATGTAGACGGGACGAGAATCCATCCGCGATGCCATCAATTGGGTCAGCCGATGAAATCGGTTTTGCTCTGCCTATGCACTCGCCTCTTTAGGCTTCTAGATCGGCGTCGGGGACCTAGAACATCCGATCGAAGTTTGCTCAGGATGCTTCGCTGAGCTGGTTCTAGAAGATCTAGACGCCGACGATCCTCTTGGGGCAGGTTACCTCTTTCCCGATCACATGAACTGACTGCCAGTTTGGTCTTGTTATTGCTATGTTCTTGGGGGATGATTTGGCTGGTCCTATGCCAGTTCACCCTGGAGCAGAACCGATACTGGCCGGTGCAAAAATCGTACTTTACGGATCTATCGAGCAGCCGTTAAAGGCCATTCTGCGGGGACATCAGCCGCTGAGCATTGCTCGCCCGAGGGAAGCGTAAATGGAGGATTTACAAATGACCACACTGCGAACTTGCGAGCTGTTTACCTTCGCACCGGCGCGAGACCGGGAGCGGGCTGGTTTGGACAAACTCATCGGGTGGAAAAGGACCTGCGCCCTCTTTATGCTTTGTGCCGCTGCAGCGATAGCCTCGCCTGCGCAAACTTTCACCAGTCTGTTCAGTTTCGACGGAACCGACGGTTCTGATCCCTATCTGATGTCGTTTTTGGGACTCAACGGGAATTATTACGGAACGACCAACGCTGGTGGGGCCTACGGCTATGGCGCCGTCTCCAGTATTACCGCACAAGGCGTGGAGACAACGCTTTATAGCTTTTGCTCTCAAGCGAACTGCGCGGACGGCGCTCAGCCGCAGGCAGGGCTGGTGCAAGGCATCGACGGGAACTTTTACGGGACAACTTACGCAGGCGGGACCTACGGTAACGGCACGATCTTCCAAATCACTCCCGGGGACACACTGACTACTCTTTATAGCTTTGGCTCCCAATCGAACGACGGCGCCAACCCTCTCGCGGGACTCATTCAAGCGATCGACGGGAACTTTTACGGGACCGCGTCGGAGGGCGGAGCCCACGGCGGCGGCACAGTCTTCGAGCTTTCGTTCGACAACGGCACCTGGACAGAGACAGTGCTATACAGCTTTTGCGCACAAGGTTATCCGTGCAATGACGGCGTCAGCCCTTATGCCGGCGTCGTGCAAGGTACCGACGGGAATTTCTACGGGACTACGTCCCAATTCGGGGTCTATGGCGGTGGCACGGTCTTCCAACTCATCCCTGGAGGCACGCTGAACACGCTGTACAACTTTTGTTCCAAGGGTGGCGAAAATTGCACTGATGGAGACTACCCGACGGCAGCCTTGGTGCAAGCCATCGACGGGAACTTTTACGGGACCACTTATGACGGCGGTGCGAACGGTTTTGGCACAGCTTTCCAAATCACTACCGGCGGTGCCCTGACTACGCTTTACAGCTTTTGCTCCGGGGGCGGTGGCACGTGTTCCGATGGCGCTTTCCCATCTGCCGGGCTGATTCAAGGCACCGACGGGAATTTCTATGGAACCACCTATTACGGCGGCGGAACCTACGGCGACAATGGCACGGCTTTCGAACTCACTTCCGGTGGCACGCTGACCACGCTATACACTTTTTGCTCGCAAGGTGGTGCCGCCTGTACGGATGGCTCCGAGCCGTTGGGTGGGCTGTTTCAAGACACGGACGGGACTTTCTACGGGACAACCTCCATTGGCGGGGCTTACAACGATGGAACGGTGTTCAGCCTGGCTACCGGGCTTGGCCCGTTCGTCGAACCACAACCTGCGGCCGGCAAGGTGGAAACTGAGGTCATTGTCCGCGGAACCAATCTGACGGGCGCGAGCAGTGTCAACTTTAACGGCACCAAGTCCACATTCACGGTGGTATCGGGTTCTGAAATCACGACCACTGTGCCCGCCGGGGCAACCACCGGCCCTGTTAGCGTAGTGACACCCAGCGGCACTCTCTACAGCAATAAGAACTTCATCGTGAACTCGGGAGCCACGGTCACGTTCTCTCCCGCTTCGCTGAACTTCGGAAATCAGGTCGTCTACACGACCAGCGCAGCGAAAACGGTGACTGTCGCAAACACTGGTTCGGTCACCCTCGACATAAGCGACATAGTTGCCAGCGCCAACTTTGCCATTTCCAAGAACACGTGCGGAGCGACGCTGGCCGCAGGCAAGAAATGCAAGGTCAGCGTTACCTTCACGCCCACTGAGTTGGGCCCGCTGACCGGCAAGCTCACGTTTACCGACAACGCTCCCAACAGCCCTCAGTCGGTGGCGCTATCGGGCACGGGGATCCAACCGACGACGCTGACCCCGGCCAGCGCCAGATACGGCAAGCAGAAGGTAGGGACGACCAGTAAGTCGAAGACGTTTACTCTGACGAACAACCAAACCGAGACGCTGACCGGCATCGCGATCTCGACGGCTGGAGACTTTACGGTGTCGGCAACGACGTGCGGGACGAGCCTGGCCGCCAAGGCGAAGTGCACGATCGGCGTGACGTTCACGCCGACCGAGACCGGGACGAGGACGGGGGAACTGAGCGTGAGCGACAGCGCGAGCAACAGCCCGCAGACGGCGAGTTTGACTGGGACGGGTGACTGAGTTGGCGCAAGCGCCAAGAGTTTCAGCGTGACAAACTGATCCTCAGCTGTTCGGAACTAAACCAGCGGCCGCCCCGCTGTCTGATTTTCTTTTGCCGGAGGCTGAGCGATCTAGCCATGCCTGCGCAATCACTTCGGCGTGATGCACTTGATCATTCAACCTTCCGCGTTGCGAATGATGTCGCGTTTTGCATCTGCATAACAACGGGCTGGTGCTGAAGTTAAAAACAATCTTGCCCCTTACCACCGAGAGGGTCGCATAACACTCGCCGGCTCCTTGCGGAGCCGGCTTGGTTTTTTGCGGAGTTTCGTCTTCTCTAACGGGCGACCGTAATGGTCACGGGCGTCTGGTTGGTGAGCGAACCGGAGGTTCCGATCAACTCGATGGTTGTGGTCCCGGTCGGTGCGCGCCTGGAAGCGCTCCACGTGATCGTTACGTTTACGCTTCCGTTTGCGGGTGGTGTTACGGGGTTTGCTGATGCCGTCGCCGACACGCCGCTGGGGAATTCGTTGACGCTCAGCGAGACTGGTGAATTGAATCCATTCTGGCTGGTGACCGTCAGAGTCGTTGATTTGCTGCCGCTCTCGTCAATAGTGAAAGAAGACGGCGACAAAGACAGGGTGAAGTTTTTCGTTCCGGAAGAAGGGTTGACGGTGAGTGAGATGGTGGTGCTATGAGACGTCGAACCGGAGGTTCCGGTGATGGTCACTGTCGCAGTGCCGACGGTTGCGGTGGCAGAGGCAGTGAGCGTCAGTGTTGAGGTCGCGCTGCCATTGGCCGGCGGAGTGACTGGGTTGGTCGAAAATGCCGCAGTCACACCGGAAGGTAGTCCGGAGGCGCTCAAGGTAGTCGCGGAATTAAAGCCACCCGAACTGGTCACCGTAATGGTGCTGGTTCCGTTGCTGCCCTGAGTGATGGTCACGGACGATGGCGAGGCGCTGACGCTGAAGCTCGGTGACGTCCCGGAGTTGACCGTGAGAGATAGGGTGGTGGTTGCGGTTAAACTTCCGGAAGTTCCGGTGATGGTCACCGTAGAAGTTCCAGTAGCGGCCGTAGCGCTGGCGGTGAGAGTCAGCACGCTGGTCCCGCTGGTGGGGTTCGTGCCGAACGCTGCGGTTACGCCACTGGGCAGACCGGATGCGGCGAGCGTCACGCTGCCGCTGAATCCTCCCAGGTCAGTGACAGTGATCGTGCTGGTGCCATTGCTGCCCTGGGTGATTGTCAGGCTGCTGGGCGAAACCGAAAGCGTAAAGCCCGGAGTCGCGGAGCCAGCCAAGGCATTGATCAGATTCGCGCCGTTCGGGCTGCCCCAACCGGTTACAAGGTCATAGCCAACGACGGCCGAATAGCTGCCGGATGTGCCGCTGGTGATGTCGTGGAAGTCCGTATCGTAGCTGGAACTGACGCCAATCGAATAGATGGATGGATCAAGGAAGCCAACAGTCGACTTGCCATTTGCAACCAACTGCTGGTTGAGTAGCGCAATATAGCCGGCCCACATCGGTGTGGCGAAACTCGTTCCTCCATACTCGTTGGCCGTGCAGGTGGTTTGATCGGCGCAAACGTAGAACGTGAAGTTCGCGTTGGCCGAGACATCGGGACCGTTGCGCAGAGTGGTCGATCCCTTGTTTTCCGAGTTGATCACGCCCGCCAATTGCTGCCACGAAGGAATCGCAATTCCGTCGGGCGAAATGCCGCCGCCGCTGTCCACCCAGGCGGTTTCCGACGCCCATGGGCCGGCGGCGCCAGAGGTTGTGAGATCCGTCCCGCCGACAGAAACGACATTCGCATCGTCCGCGGGCCAAGCCTCATTGCTCGACGACCATGTGGAACTATCACCGGATGCGGCAAAGAAGTTTTGGCCTTGCGCCGACATCTTCTCGAAGTACGGGTCAAGCGTGCTGGGATCGGCCGGAGTCCATCCCCACGAACAGCCGATCGTAGTCGGGAGTGGGCTGTGGGTCGTCATGGCACTGATGATGGCGGTATCGGTCGACCCGATGTACATCACCAAGCTGGCGAGTCCAGGAGCCATGCCGAGGGCTTGCGTCATGTCGAGCGTCTGTTCGGTATCGTCGCAGTCGCCTCCTGCCCTGGAATCCACGCAACTGGTGCTGGTTCCGTCGGTGGACAGGAGGGTAATCGGGACGTTGTTGGTCTGCTTTACGTTGGAGTAGTAGGTGTTCAGGTCAGTCAGATCGGTGCCCAGATATTCGAACAATCCGAGGTTCTGGCCGGCGCCGGTGAGAGTCGTTCCGCCGTAATAAGCCGCGCGCATATCGCTGCCGAGGAAAGATGCCGAGGGTCCTGAACCGGTGGTGGCATTGGAGACGACCTCGTCCGGATTGATTCCGTGCGCCTTGGCGTAGTCGGTCTTCTTGACGTACATGGGATGCGGGATAGAGTAGTTGTCCAAACCGGAGATATGCCAGAGCTGGAAGGGCAGATCAACGCTTGGCTCGCGATCTGGAGCGTAAAAAATCCGGTCCTCGGTCGGATGCTGGTAGGTCTGCAGCGTTACGTGAAATGCCGATTCGATAGCGGCAACCGTGCCCTTCACCTGCACCTCCATGCCGTCGCGCGAACCGCCCACGACTTTCAGGCCGTGTGACTTGGCGTACTGTCGAACCGCGTCATAGTCCTGCTGGCTGGGCCCAAACCGTTCGGTGAACTCCGCCACGGTGAGGAACTGACGATACTGAGCGCTGTTCGGATCCTGAATCTCGCGAAGGAAGGCGTCGAGGCCCGCCTGATCGCGCAAGGGCAAAACGACATCTAACTGCAAGATTTTGTTTGCGGGAAGGCTGCCGAGAAATTTCGACTGACCATTGAGGGTCACTTCGCGCACATGGCGCGTCATGAGCGTTTGCTGGGATTGTGCGGAAACTGTGAACAGCAAGAACATAACTGCGCAGATCGAGGCAGCCAGTCCCGAAGCGAGGGAGCTTACTTTTCTCATTTTCTTGTCCTCAATTTTTTTGAGTTTGCAAAGATCCCGACGCATGGGTATCTGCCCATGCGGGCCAACAATCGCGGCATCCTACATCATTTCAGTGTTTTTGTCTGAAATCTTTAAGGCACGTTACGAAAACGGAATTTCTGCGGAACCAGGGCACAGCGTAAGTGGTACAAAAGATTGAAGCAAACGGGCGGACAGGCTGGGAACGTCTGCCGTGATGAGCCCTTCACTTTCTGTTGGCGTTTTTCCTGCCCGCGTCGACGTGACTCAGAATCTGGCTCCGTCGCATTCTATACACCACTGAACGGCACAGTTTTCAATGGCTGGGCCGCGAGCCGTGCTCAATTCAGCTTCCCGGCTACCTTTTCTGCTGCTTCGAGGATCTCGCCTTCTCTGGCCACCTTGGTCAGCGTGTTGATGTCGTCAAACAGCGGCCTGTCTTCGTCGAGTCTCTTTACATATCTGCGAACGACTTCATAGGCAGACTGAGATGCGGCCGAAGGACTGACGGGAGCCCGCAAGTCAAAGGCCTGGGCAGCAGCCATCAGTTCGATCGCAACCACGTACCAGGCATTCTCCAGAATCTGCCGCGTCTTGATAGTCGTGGTCATGCTCATGGAGACGAAGTCTTCCTGGTCGGCTGCGGCGGGAATGGAGCCGGTCGCCGCAGGATGACTTAACACGCGATTCTCACAAACCAGACTTCCGGCAGTGTATTGCGAGAGCATCAGCCCGGAGAACATCCCCGCGCCTCGTGTAAGAAAAGCAGGCAGCCCCATCGATAGATGAGGATTCATGAGCCGATTGAGTCTGCGCTCCGAGAGCGCCGCCACCGTGGTTACCGACATGCCGACGAGTTCGAGAGCGAAAGCCATGGGCGTGCCTTGGAAGTTGGCGCCGGTCAGTACTAAGTCATCGTCGGGAAAGAAGACAGGATTGTCGGCGGCGTGGTTGAGTTCGATCTCCAGCATGTGCCGGCTCCACTGAAATGCGTCCTTGGCAGCTCCGATGACTTGCGGGCTGGAGCGGAGCGAGTAGGCGTCCTGCACCTTCTTACCGGGCAGTTTGAGGAGTTCCGACCCCGCAGTCAACCGGCGGATGTTTTCGGCGCAGGTTTGGGCCCCCGGATAACCGCGGACGCTGTGAATCCGAGGATCATAGGCAGCCATGTTCGCGTTCAAGGCTTCGAGAGTCATTGCCAGGCAGACTTCCTGCGTCCTGAGCCAGCGTTCGGCATCGTAGAGTTCCAGGCAGCCCATTCCCGTCGTGAGATCGGCGCCATTGATGGTGGCCAAGCCATCGCGTTCGCGGAAGGCGATCGGCTGCAGTCCAGCGGCGGCCAAGCCCTCCTTCGCCGGCAATCGTCGCCCCTTGTAAAAGACCTCGCCCTCGCCCATGAGCGTGATGGCCATCTGCGCCATGGGTGAGAGATCACCGCAGGCGCCCACCGATCCCTTCTGACACACGACTGGAGTGACGCCCCGATTGAGCATGTCGATCTGGATCTGCACAACTTCGTGGCGAATTCCGGAGTGACCCCAACAATGAGTGTTCAGGCGCGAAAGCATACCGGCGCGCACGTCTTCTTCGGCGCAAGGTTGCCCGCAGCCAGCCGCATGAGAATAGAGCAGATATTTCTGAAATTTTTCAACCTGCTCCGGCGTCAGAACGACTTCAGCCAATTCACCAATGCCGGTGTTGACCCCATACATGATCTCGCGCGCAACGATCTTCCGCTCGAGAAGAGCACGGCACTTGTTGATGCGCACAACCGCGTCCGGGTCCAATCCAATTGGCCGGCGATGGCGGGCAACAGCGGCGACATCCTCAATCTTCAGCGAATGGCCGTCCAGCACTAAGGTTGTTTCGAGTTGATTCGGCCGCACCTCGTCCAGTACGTTGGTCATGCTTTCCCCCGGCACTGAGTCTTTCAACCGCAAGGGTATTGCGCGGCCTCGATGTCCGGTAGGACTCGTGTCACCAGTTGGCGTGATATCCGAAGAGGCCGAAATCGGAAGCAGGCTGGAGAATGATGCCAGCAGGCTGGTGGGCGCCTGTGGAACGGCTTGACTCCGGCGTGGTCGGCAGCATAGGTTCTGCTGGTGATTTGAAACGGAGAGAACGTATGCCTGTGCGGAACGCCTTGAACCATCTCTTGATTGGAGTCCTCGTCGTTTTCGCGGCGTCTGCGCCCCTTGCAGCGCAAACACACTCATCTGTCTTGAAAAAGACCGCAGCCGCATCGGCGCCGGCCGCGACCGCATCTGGATATGACAAGCCGCCGAAAACCATTCTGGATGTGATGCAGGCGCCCTCACCGCCAGTACCCAAGGTAAGCCCAACTTACGACACAATTTTGCTTGTCTCATGGCAGGACTACCCGTCAATCGCGCGCGTGGCGACGCCGTTCCTGCGGCTTGCAGGAGTGCGCGTTGAGCCGAAGAATCACAGCAAGCACGACACCCCGGGCGGCTACGGTATCACTCCCTGCGCCACCGGCTATGATCTGGTGCACGTCGCCGACGGAGCGCAAATCCATGTTGCGCTGCCCGCCGGCGCGTGTCCCGGCGACCCCCAGTGGAGCGCGGACGGAAAACGGTTCGCCTTTGTGAACATCGCGGCCGAGTCGGTTGAACTCTGGATCGGCGACGCTGGAACTGGCAAGGTTCATCGAGTGCCCGGAGCGCGTTTGAATCCGATGCTCGACGACGCGCTGCAATGGATGCCCGATCAAAAAACGCTGCTGGTCAAGCTGGTGCCGAAGGGAATCGGCGCCCCACCGCCCGAGCCAATCATGCCGGCCGGTCCGAGCATCCAGGAGACGAACGGCGAAAAAGGACAGAGCAGCACCTACGAAGTTCGCGACACGCTCAACAACAAGCACGATGAGGATGTGTTCGATTACTATGCGGCGTCGCAACTCGCCTTCGTCGATGCCGCGACCGCGGCGGTCACGCCGGTAGGAAAGCCGGCGAACTACGAATCGCTCGATCCTGCGCCGGATGGCCACCACGTCCTCGTCAACGCGATCCATAAGCCCTACTCCTACATCACGACCTATGACCGCTTTCCCAAGGAAGTGGAAGTCTGGGACGTGTCCAACCGCTCGCATGTCACGACTCACACTATTGCGTCACTTCCCTTGGCCGATCGCGTTCCCATCCATGGTGTTCCGGTAGGTCCGCGCGATTTTTCCTGGCGTGCCACAGATGCGGCCACGCTCGTCTGGGCGGAAGCGCTCGACGGGGGCGACTGGAATGTGAATGTCCCGAAGCGCGACAAGATTCTGCTTCTCAAGTCGCCATTCAACGCATCCGCCGTTGAAATCGCCCGGACCGAGCAGCGCTATGCCGGCTTGGCTTGGGGCGAACAGCCAAGCGCCGCTCTGTTGACCGAATACGACAACAACCGGCACTGGAGCAAGACTTTCGTCGCCAATGTGGATGATCTGCAACAAAAGCCTCGCTTGCTTTGGGATCTTTCGACCGACGAGCATTACAAGAATCCCGGCGCGCCCGTGAGACGCCAGTTGGCAAATGGTTCCTTTGTCATTCGCCAGGACGGTGACTCGATCTACCTTTCAGGCGTCGGCTCGTCGCCCGACGGCGATCGCCCATTCCTCGACCGGCTCAACCTCAACACGCTGAAATCCGTACGCCTGTTTCGCTGCGACAAAGATTCCTACGAGCGTTTTCTTTCCTTCACTGGGCCGGACTCAAAAACGTTTCTCACATGGCATCAATCACCGACCGACCCACCCAATGCTCTGAAACGCACGTTTGGAAATTCAGATGACGCTTCAGACGGCGAAGCGGCTTTCACTTCCGCCAGCGTTGCTCTCACTCACATTCCCGATCCGGCGCCCGAGGTGCGAGCGATCAAGAGGCGGTTGGTAAAGTACAAGCGCGCCGACGGGCTTGACTTGTCGTTCACGCTTTATACGCCGCCCGGCTATCGGGAAGGCACGCATGTCCCCACCATTCTTTATGCCTATCCGCTCGACTACGCCGACACTTCGACCGCCGGGCAGGTGACCGGCTCCGAGAAAACTTTCGCACAGTTGCGACGGCATCAACTTCTGCTGCTGGCGGGTTACGCGATCATCGATAACGCTTCATTCCCCGTCGTGGGCGATCCGAAAAAAGCCTACGACACTTACCTGGAGCAGTTGGTTTCCGATGCAAAGGCCGCAGTGGACGAGGCGGTGCGGCTTGGGGTTGCCGACCCTGATCGAATCGGAGTCACCGGACACAGTCACGGCGCTATGATGACCGCAAATCTGGTGGCTCATTCCGATTTGTTCCGAGCTGGCGTCGCTACCAGTGGTGCCTATAACAAAACACTCACGCCTTTCGGTTTCCAGAACGAGCGGCGCTCGGTTTGGGCGGCAACAGATGTCTATCTGAAAGTCTCTCCATTCTTCTCGGCTGACAAACTCAAGACCCCGCTCCTGCTCATGCACGGCGCCGAAGATGCAAATCCGGGGACCGTCCCGCTGCAATCGAGCACGTTCTACGAAGCCATTCGTGGCAACGGGGGCATCACCCGCCTCGTGATGCTGCCGCACGAACCGCATCACTATACGGCACTGGAGTCGAACGAACAGATGGTTTACGAGATGCTGCGCTGGTTTGACAGGTACGTGAAGAATGCGCCGCCGCGGTAACCACGTTTGCCGTGAAACGGCATCAGGGGAATGTCACTATTCTTGTGGCGCCAGCGCGGACCGGACGAACCTTTCACTAAGAAAGCGGGACATACTGAGCCCCTGTCGTTTTTTCTGCGCATATTCACACGTGGGTTGCGACAACTTACGCGAAGAGGCCTATAAATTAGCCAGGGCCATAGGAGCGCGGTCATGTCACAGGCAAAACTGTGCTTTTTCACAATGCTGGCCGTGATTGTTGCCTTCGCGGCGGTCGTAAAGGTAACCCGGGGCGTCGAAGAATCTGATGTCCCTAAGCCGAGCATGCGGCTGCACGGTCCTGTGCTTGCCAGCGATGGGCCAGCTTCGTACAGGGACCAGACGACGGAGAATCTAGGCGGATCGAACTTGGTTAAGGCATTCCGCTCTGGAAGCGAAAGTCTGTCGACGATTTTTCTTCCGGTCCAGACGAAGAACGCCAAGGATCTGGGTGCTGGGAAGTTGCTGGTGGCGAGCCGGAGCCTCGGCGATCCACATTTCGTCCAAACCGTGGTTCTGCTGCTTCATTACGATGCCCAAGCTGTATTCGGACTGATTCTCAACCGGCGTACAGATGTCCCGATGTCACGAGCGCTTGAGGATCTTAAGGCGGCGAAAGACCGTTCCGATCCGGTCTATGTCGGTGGTCCAGTAGAAGCTCAGGCTCTGTTTGCGTTGTTTCAGTCGCCGACCAACATCGAAGGGGCCAAGCAAATCTTCGATGGGGTTTACCTGATTTCTCCAAAGGCCCTTCTTGAACAACCCACTTCGCGCCGACCCGATCCTGGCGTATTTCATGTTTACCTGGGCTGCGCCGCATGGACAATGGATCAATTGCGGAAGGAAGTGGAACTGGGCGCGTGGTTTATTTTTCCGGCGGACGCGAATACAGTTTTCAGCGCGACTCCAGATTCCGTGTGGTCGCAAATGATTCAAAAGACGGAGCTGAAGATGGCGGGGATCGAGCCTGCGGATGCATGGACAGGTGCCAGTCCCGTTGTGAAACTGAGTTATAAGCTGTGAACCTGAACTCGGCAATTTGTAACCCAGAACCCAATCTTTCAATTTTAGAGCGCCATTTCCAGTAACCTTCGTTGCCAGCAGCGTGAAACTGCAGCGTGCGCAAGTAAGGTAAGACTATTTCACGAGTGCCACCATCAGGGCGCTTGGCCCGGGCAGATTAATCCGCGATACCTCCGAGAAACCAGCAGCCTTGAGCCATTCCGTATATTCGAGCTCGTTGTAACTCGCACCGGAGTCGGTTGCAACGAGCATGTTCAGCGAGAACAGTGCCGCATGTTGCGGGCCCGTTTTGTCGGCATTCAGGATGAAGTCTTGCACGACGAGCCGTCCATTCGGCGCGAGTGCGCGGCGTGCACGGCGGAAGATGTCCTGATTCTGGTCTTCGGAAAACATGTGGCAGATGGCGTTGAGCATAATGATGTCGTAGCCCGAGCCGAACTCACCCTGGAGCATGTTGCCTGCGCGAACGCTGACTTGAGACGAGACGCCTGCCTCGTTGACATATCCTTCGGTGAGCGGCACAACGTCGGGAATATCGAGGATCTCGCAATGCACGTCGGGACTGGCCTTTGCGAACGCGATGGAATAGATGCCAGAGCCGCCGCCAAGGTCGAGGACGCGGTGAACCCCGGAGGTGCCCAGAGCTTTTACCACGAGTGGGGCGCGGTCTTTGGCGTTACGCTGCATGGCGGTAATGAAGTTCTGCGTCCACTGGGGATCATTTTCGCGATCGATAGAAACCGAAGTGCCACGACGCACCGCGTCTGTCAGAGTGCTCCAGCGATGCCAGATGTTGGCTGTATGCACCAAACCATTGCGATGGTTGTCCTTGGAACCCTGGACAAAGAAGCGAGCGGACTCCGGCGTGTTCTTATACCGGTCGTCGGTCTTCGACAACAGGCCGAGGGCAACGAGTGCGTTCAACAGCATGCCGACGGCGCGAGCATTGGCGTGGACCTTTGTGCCGATCTGTTCGGCGGTTGCGCCGTCGCCGACGGCGGTGAAGATGTCGAGTTCAAGAGCGGTGAGAATACAACGGCTTGGCATGTAGCCGCGGATCATCTGCTCCAGGCGATCGGGCAGAACGCCTGCTTTGTCGCGCGCCGCCATGGCGACACGGTACTTTTCTCCATGCTCAAGAGACATGGCCTTCATCGCGGGAGGGTCGTTCCAGACGAGACGATTGACCGGCTTGCCGGCTTGCAAATGCGAGCTGACGATTTCATGGACATCGGACGCCTTCACGCGCCGGTACCAGATGCCCTGGGGATATACCACCATCACCGGACCTTCATCACAAAGCCCCATGCAACCGGAGGTTGTGAGTTGCACGTCGGCGCTAAGGCCTTGTGCGCTGATCTCGCGGTCGAGGCCGCCAAGAACTTGGAACGCGCCGCTGACCGGACAAGAGGGAACGCCTTCCGGCTTTTGCTGCGTGCAGATGAAGAGGTGAAAGCGAAATGGTTCCAATGGAATCTCCGATCTTGCAACGTCCCTCATGAGGCGCCTGCTGAAGAGTCGATCCAACCTGTCAACGTTGCTCCAACTCATCCTTATTCAACGCTTCGACCGGAAACCGTGATGGGGGGCACATGCCGTAGTGACTGCGGGGGCACTCCACGAACGCTGGCCAATATATAGAGCGCGTTATCAATAGCATACGAGAATCAGCCGATTCACTCGAAAAATTGGCCTGAGAGTGTGACGCCCAGCTCTACCGGCGAAGAAATTGCTGCATGTGGGCGGCATTGCGGAAGGCCTCCGTACCGCCGCACGCAGTGGTGGAGAATGCACCACAGAGGTTTCCGTAGGCAAGACAGGCCGGAAGGTCGGCTCCGCGCAGAAATTGGTGGAGAAATCCGGCATCGAAACTATCACCGGCGCCAACCGGATCGACTACGGTTACCGGCACGACAGATGCCGCGAATCGATGGCCGTCACGCATGGCAACGGCGCCACTAGCGCCCATTTTGACAACCACGGTATTAACTTTCTGTGCCAACCGCGAGAGTGCGTCCTCTATGTTGTCGGCATGGGCGATCTTCATTGCTTCGCGTTCGTTCGGGAGCAGGATGTCCACATGGGGAAGAATCTCGGCGAGAATTGTGTCCCAGCGGTCGTCGGGGTCGTCGTTGGTGTCGAGCGAAGTGGTCAACCCGGTCGATTTCATTCGCTGAAAAAGTTCTGGCACGCGCGGCAAGAGCTCGCGCTGCAAAAACAGGGACGACATATGAAAGTGGCGGGCCGATGCAAGGTAATCGAGGTCGAGATCCTCAAAACGCAACTCGGAGATGGTGCCTGGATAAGTAAGGATGTGGCGCGGTTGGCCATGAGGCAGTATTAGGGTGACGCCGGACTTGGCGCCCTTGACGACCGCGGACAGGTCGACATTGCGCTCGCGCAGGCGTTCCAAGGCGAGGGTTCCAAAGGAGTCGCCGCCGACTTTGGTGACAAATCCGACGCGAGTGCCGAGGGCGGCGAGATTATGCGCCAGAATGGCCGAGGAACTGCCGAGCGTCACGACGAAGTCGCTGGCGAGCAATTCGCGTTCCGTGGGCATTAGCTCAGGCAGACCGTAGAGGATCAGGTCGAGATTGATCTCGCCGGCAACAGTGATGTCGAGGTTGGACATGCTAAAGCGCGCACCGCTTATCGTTCTCAGCTAACCGCTTACCACTTCAATGTTTGCTTACTGCTCGCCCTTTTGGCTATCCGCCAGTTCTACTACGCGCGTCAGGTTCCTGGGCGCGTCAGGATTAAGGCCTTTCTTGAGTCCATAGTAAACGCCAAACAGCTGGCCCCAGATCACGAAGGCGGCCGGCCGCGCGAATTCGGGCGACGAAAGGCCAAGTTCCAAGGCAAGGTCAGAAGCACGCCGGGCGCGACTATCCACGCGATTTGCAACCACGACGGTGGCCGCGCCGAGAGCCTTCGTTTCCTCGAGTAATTTGAGTTCCGCCTCGTAGGAGGTCTCCGACATGAGAAATGTAATCAGCGTGTCTGGACCTGCGATGGACTTCGGGCCGTGGCGGAATTCGAGAGAATGAAATACCTGAGCATAGGAGGACGAAGATTCCGTCACTTTCAACATGCACTCCGAGGCAATGCCGAACAGGGGGCCTTGCGCGAGGAAGACGAAATCCGAAAAGCTACGAGATTCGACAAACGAATGGAAACGTTGTGCGATCCCTTTTATAAGAGGGGCGACCTGCAGCGGCAGTTCAAGCAAGGAATCGCGGAATGCAGTATTTCCCGACACAATGGCGGCGAGGTATTGCAGGCCCAAGAGCATCGAGGTAAAGGATCGGGTCATCACGGTGCTCTGTTCGTCGGCGTCGAGAAGTTTCAACGTCACGCTGGATTCGGATTCGAGGGGCTGGCCATCCGCACAGGTGATGGCGATGGTGCGCAGATTGAAATTCTTCTCGAGCATCTGCGCGGCCTGAATTGTTTCGGAGGTGCGACCAGAGCGGGAAATCACGACCGGAATGTAACTCCTCCCACGGTGGAGAGTTAGCGCCGGATACAGCAGCAAATCAGATGCGGGGACGGCGCGTGCCGGCAGGTTGAGATAATTGAAGGTGGATGCCGCGGCAAGCGCGAGGTAATAGCTGGTACCACATCCGACAAAGATCCACTCCGCTCCGGGGCGAGCCAGCCGGACAGCAGCTTGGAGTTCCGCGCTGGCGGCCAGTTTCGCCAGACACGAGTCCCAGCATTGGGGCTGGGAAAGAATTTCGCTCAGCGTATGCTGGGCATGTTCCGTGATTTCGGCCATTGTCATTGCGTCTTTTCTACTCCCATTTTCCGCTCCTGTTAAACGAGGGTGACTTTCACGCCCGCATCTTTGAGCGCATGCAAATCCGATTTTGGAATCTGCTTGTCGGTAATGACCTCGTGGACTGCCGTGACCGGCATGATGTTGCACAGGCTGCGACGGCCGAACTTGCTGGAGTCGCAGACCGCGACCGTCCTGCGCGCAATTTCGACCATGGCGCGGTTGACTTCGGACTCCAATAAATTCGGTGTGAAAAGGCCGGCCTTAGTGTCGAAGCCGTCGACACCGAGGAAAAGGATGTCGGCACTGAGCTGGCGCAAGGTGCGCTCGGCCAAAGGGCCGACGAGAGAAAACGAATTCTTGCGCAGCATGCCTCCGGTGAGGACCACTTCAATATGCGTACCCGCGAGCTCAGCCGCAATGTTGATCGCATTGGTGATGACCGTGAGTTGCGTCATGTCTTTGAGGGCGCGCGCGATAGCCGTCGTAGTGGTTCCGGAATCGAGCAGCACGGACTGGCCTTCCTCCACCAAGCGGACCGCGGCATGGGCGATCTGCGACTTTTCTTTACGGTGGAGCTTCTCTTTTTCGCGCAGCGACGGGTCGAGCAGGGCGCCCGCCTGCACAGGCAGCGCGCCCCCATGAGTGCGCTGGATCATACCCTGACCGTCGAGGAATTCCAGATCTTTGCGGATAGTGATCTGCGAGATCCGGAAATGGCGGGCGAGATCTTTGACGAGGACTCGACCATCGCGGTGCAGAATCCCGAGGATTTCGCGGCGGCGTTCTTCGTTAAGTAATCCGTTCGAAGGCATGAGTTTCGATTCGTTTCGAATAGCAAATTTCCTTGACGGCTCCCAGGCCGTCAAGGGCTATCGGGCTGCTTTCGTCGCGGGCGCCACGACTGACACGCTGCGCGCCGCCTGTTTTGAAGTCTTAAACTGCGCCAACAATTTTTCTGCGTTGCGGTAATACACCTTTTGCAAAACGTCATCCGGCAGATTCAAACCGTAAATCATCCATCGGCCCTGCTGCGGGTATTGTGCGTATGGGAAATATTCGTCGGCGGTCTCAAGCCATCGGAAATAGTTCTGATACATCGCCTCGCCTGCGCCCTCGTCCGTGCCGAACATGATGCGATCAGAATACTTCACGAAAATTTCACGCGTCCGGCGCGGCTGACGGCCGAGCTCTCCTTCGCGCGCTCCGGTTTCGATCATGACATTGGGGAACTTCTGCAACGTCTGTTCGACAAAATCGAGATTCTCGGGCCAACTGCCAAAATGCAGGGCAACGAATGTGGTGTGGGGATGCTTGGCGAACATGCGATCGCGCTGCGCCATCAACTCTTCCAGCGATGGGAATTGCGGGCCGTAGAAGCTCCAATCGGGATGCTCGATCAGTTCTTCGTAGCGTTCGTTGCCGGCGTCGATGGGATGAAAGAAGGCTTCCGGGTCCGCGACATGAATAAAGACAGGGATGCCGAGTCGGCCACATTCTTCCCACGCCGGATCGAGACGCGGATCGTCGATCGTAATCAACTTGCCGGTCGAATCGCGGACGCCGAGGCCGAGTTCCTTCAAGACCTTCAGGCCGCGCGCACCGCGGGAAACTGAATCGTCGATCTGACGGACCATGAGCTGACTGAAATCCGGGTCGTTTATCCTGGACCAGTCGAACTGGGTGAAAACCATGAAGCGTCCCGGGTAGGGCTTGACCATGGAGTCAATGATCGCCTGCAGTTTGTCACCCCACATGCCGGTGAGGACGACGATGCTGCGGATGTTGAGGCGGTCCATGCGCTCTACCAGTTCTTTCGGATCGACTCGGTCTCCGATGCCCACGGCGTCATTGGTATGGGTGTGCACATCGATCACGGGAAACTTCGCGCGCCGGATTTCATGCGCGGCGGCGTGCAGCGCAGGTTCCGGATGAAAATCCTTGAGCAGGATCGTCTTCCGGCCCTCTGCATCCGCAGCAGGTTTGTAGCCGATGCCGGCTTGTTGCGGAACAGCCTCTGATCCGATGGCAAGCGCCAGAACAAAGACGCTTGCGATGATCCACTGGATCAGACAAGGACGCGAGATGTTGAGCCCGATCATTAGAAGTAAAACTTCAATGCGAACTGAATTTGCCGAGGAGGCCTGGCAGCCAGGGGAAGACCGAATCCGGGCTGGCCGAGTTCCAGGGGAGTGGGCTCGGCGCTGATCGCACCGAATTGTCCAAACAAGTAGTTCACGTGATTCAGGAGATTGAAAAATTCCGCGCGGAATTCGAAACGTCTTTGTTCGTCAATTGCGAACTGTTTGACGAGCGAGGTGTCCCAGGTTTTGTAGCCGGGACCTTCAATAATGTTGCGGCCGGCATTACCGAATGTGCCTTGCGGAATAAGGCCGGGAATCGTGCCGTTGTCCGCAAAGGCGCAGGTGTTAAACAAGGTTCCTGGAATGCATGGGTGGGCGTTGGGATTGCCGACTCGTGCGGGACGCGCGCAATTGAACCCGACCGTGCCGCCGCAGTCCGCGTTGGCGACGGAGACAATGTCGGTGGCGGTGTAGTAATTGCCGGTCGCGGCGGAAAAGACGCCGTTCATCTGCCAGTCGCCGATGAACCTGTTGGCGATGCCGGAGGAATTCTTGGCGAACATGCGGCCGTGGCCGAAGGGAAGATCGTAGATGTAGCTGAAGACGAAGCGGTGACGAACGTCGAAGTCGGCGTTGCCGTAGTTCTGGTTGGGGAAGCGCTGATCCTGGAAATCGCCGTTGTTGACCGATCCAAGGCTGGCGCTTGAGGCGTTGTCGAGGGCGTGGGCGAAGGTGTAGGCGGCTTCGTACTGAAGCCCGTGCGAGTAGCGCTTTTCCAGCCGAACCTGCAGCGAGTTGTAGTTCGACTGAGTATTGGAGCGGAATGTATCAATGATGCTATCGAGCGCAGGGTTGCAGTTGGCAGCATCGGCGTAGCCGTTGGCAGGATTGTTGTCGCACGGTCCGCTGGCCCCGGGCCAGTTGTTGTTGTGGGCTGGGCGACGGGGTGCGAGGGGATCCGTCGGATCCGCAACGGGAACGGCTTGATTGCCGTTGTAAAAGGCAAAGAGCTTCAATCCGCGCGAGCCCGCGTAGGAAACTTCGAGAACCGTGTCAGCAGGCAGTTGGTATTCGAGACCGAGGTGCCACTGCTGGGTGTAGGGCGTGACGAGATGGGGATCGAGCGAATAAAGCTCGGGCGCGGTCGGGTCGGTAAGGGAGCTGGAGGGGAATCCGTTTGCGAGTACGTTGAGCGGCAAGGTTCCGGAGATGGAACAATCGAGGTAGTTTGGATTTGCGGATGCAGCACTGCAATTGGGACTGAAGGCTTGTGACGACAAGAAAGGAGGATTGAATCCTGGGCTTGGATTGGAGAACGGGCCATTTTCCTGGCCGCCATAAAAAATGCCGTAGCCGCTGCGGAGCACGAGTTTGTCGGCAAGCTGGTAAGACAGTCCAATGCGGGGCGCGAAGTTATTGCGGTCCGGTTTGATGAGGCCGCGCGAACCATTCGTTTGAATGGTCAGTTCGGTAGCGAGCGTGGGCGTCAGTTGCAGCTGTTGTCCGCTGGGAGCAATCAAGGATTCGGAGTTGAAATCGAACGTTGCTTGCTTATCGTTGCTTTCCTTTATGGTCGAGAAGAATTCGTAGCGAAGGCCCAGGTTCAGGGTGAGCCGCGGAGTGACCTTGAAGTCATCGAGAGCATAGAGCGAGTAAATCTGCCTGTGATAGCCGATATTCGGAGTCACACTGGTGATGGTTCCCCCGTCGGGAATACCGAGCAGAAAGGTGGCAATCGCTTCGCCGCTGTTTTGACCGGGGCCGGCGGGGTTGTCGGTGAAGTCGCTGCCGAAGCTCATGGTGCCACGAGGGGCGGCGGGCTCGAGAATCGTAAACTCCTCGAAACGAAGTTCACCGCCGAACTTCATGGCATGGCGTGCGCGGATCCAACTGACGTTGTCAGTGAAAACATAGCTGTGCTGCTTTTCGATGGCAGGCAAAAATCCGGAACTGCCGATGGCAGCGGTGCCATCGGCGAAGCTGATCGAAGGCAGACCGCCAATGTCCGGTCCAAACGGCACACCGGGAAAGGGAATCGGAAGTTGCTGCGCGACGTCCGTGTTGTAATTCAGATTAAGGCGCTGCGAATCGAGGTAATTGAAGCCGAAGCGAAATTCGTTGATCAGATTATTACGAAAACCGTGGATCTCGCTCGCAGCCAGGCCTTGGGCAGTGTTTGTGCTGTAGCCGTCCTGGAATGCGCCACCATCCAGAACGTTATTGAAGGGAGAAGGAAGGAAGTTGTTATCCTTGCCGTAACTGTACCGGACAAAGAGGTTATCTTTCGGGCTGATTGTGTGGTCCACACGGACGTCGAATTTGTTTTCCGTTTCCGAACGCTCCGGGTCGGAAAGGAAGTTGCCGGCGGCGAGCAGAGTATTGATATTGACGTTGGGAGCTGGAAAATAGCTGGCCAGTTCACCCCCGAGTGGATCGATGGTGCCATTCGTGCCGTTGAATTTGTTGGCAGGCATCCCGCCGATGTAGCCGCCGATTGGGACACCACAGAAACCGTTGGGATTGCCCGGATAGTTGTTCAGAGCCAGGCGTGAGTCGAAAATCTCTCCCTGATATGTTGGTTGGCCATTGCAATCGAGCGCGATCTGATTGGTCGGATTGCCGAGTGCGTCAACGGCCATGACGGGAGTTGTGGTGAGAAACGCGGAGAAATCTCCGGTGACCTCGGCCGGGGTGGGAACGGTGGATAGTTGTGGCAGACCCTGGCGGATGCGGAGGCCTTCGTAGTCGCCGAAAAAGAACAGCTTGTTTTTGACGATCGGTCCGCCCAGCGTGAAGCCAAACTGGTTCTGTTTATAAGGCTGCTGACCGAAGATATCGAAGGCATTGGTGGCGTCGAGCTTTTCGTTACGCAGGAACTCCCACAAGTCGCCGTGAATTTTGTTAGTACCGGACTTAATGACGGCATTCATGATGGCGCCGTTGCCGCGGCCGAATTCGGCGCTATAGGCGTTGGTCTCAACCTTGAATTCCGCGATCGCATCGACCGAGGGCTGGACGACGTAAGCGGCGCCGTTGAGGACATCGCCGAGGTTGGCATTATTGTCGATGCCATCGAGCAAAAAGTTGTTTTGCAGCGAGCGCGCTCCGTTAGCGCTGAAGCCATAGGTGGTTTCAACTCGCGAGCCGGGTTCGGCATTGGCGACACCCACACCCAGCAGAGCCAGTTGCGCGTAGTTGCGTCCGTTCAAAGGAAGGGCATTGATGGTATGGCTGTCGACCACCTGGCCGAGATCGGAGGTATCGGTTTCGAGCTGCGGGCGTTGGCCAGTGACTACGACAACTTCCGTCGCCGCTCCTGGGTCGAGCTTCACATCCACGCTGACACGGTCCTGGATATTCACCTGTACCGGCCCCGCGAGGGCTTTCTTGAAACCCTGCTTCTCCACGGTGACACTGTAGCGGCCAATTCTGAGGGGACTGGCAACATACTCGCCTTCGCCATTGGTCTGGACAACGACCTGAATGCCACGATCGACATCGGTGGCGGTCACGTTGGCACCCGCGACCACGGCTCCGCTCTGATCGCGCACCAGGCCTACAATGGCCCCAGTGTCTTTCTGCGCGGACAGCGGAGCAGTGAGGGCAACGAGTAAGAGAACGAACAGTGGCGGGAGAATTCGCACGCGAGGGGAAAGGATGGCCATCATGGGAAGCTCCTGAGCGTTAAACCCGAGTGTCCGCAAGAACCAATTTGGCGAGCCGACATTCAGGATTGAAATTTCATGCTTTCGGTGTATATTACGAACTATTACTTTTACTTTCGTTTGATAGCGTTTGTCAAGAACGAATATTTTTCGCGGAAGTGCCGGAAGTTCGGGCGACGAAGCCCGCTGATGGCAGAAACTCAAGGATAGAGGTCATTCATGATCGTCCGGAAACACATCATGCTTGCTGCCGCCCTCGCTTTCACACTTTCGATGGGGGCGTGCTCGAAATTGCCAGAATCGCCGCGAAAGCCAGCGGCTGCCAAACCGGAGCCCTCACAGCCTTCCACCATCAACGTGGAGGTGAGGGGCGGGGGCCCGGTTGTGCTGACTACCAGTGCGGCCGAGTTTCAGGTGAGGCCGGACGGGTATGTGCAGGCTTACCTGCTTAAGAATGGGCAAAAGCTATCGTTGGACGACCCGAAATCAGGTGCACCGGCTGACGGCGATTTTGTATCCGTGGCTGGCAAGGACGTGCATTTCACGCTTGACTTCGAGCACGCGCAGGTTCATGAAGCGATCGGGAAGATGGGTATCGGCCAGAGAGTGGAGATTCCTGCGCGGCCGCTGGGGCCATCGGGCACAAACTTGCAGAGCGTGTTGGCGTTTGAGGTCTATGACAAATTTCCGAATATTCTGCTGAGCACGGTGGAATACAAAAACACCGGCACGGACGAACTGGTGATCGACAAGAGTGTGAACGAGCGGCGGCGCCTGAATGCGCACTCGGCCGACGCGAAGGCGAAGCCGTGGGAGATGTGGTCATTTCAGGGCTCGAGCTACGACTGGGGGAAAGACGATGTAGTGAAGCTGACGAGCGCGTTTTCCCAGCCCAATGTGATGGGAGAGATGGTGAAAGGCGGCTATGGAGGCGGAATTCCGATCGTGGCATTCTGGACGCGGGAGGTGGGCGAAGCGGTTGGACATGTCGAAACAATTCCGATTTCTGCGGCCATCCCGGCGAAGGTCGCCACCGATGGGCGCGTGAATGTCGATGTAGAGTTCGCAGCCAACATCACGCTGAAACCGGGCGAAACGTACTCGACCCCGCGGAGCTTCGTCTCGGTGTATGCGGGCGATTTCTACGAGCCGCTGCGGATGTGGTCGAGCGTGCTACAGAAAGAAGGCTGGGATCTGCCGAAGCCTTCGAGTGAGGCCTATAACGTGAGTTGGTGCGGATGGGGATACGAGGAGAATGTAACTCCGGCGCAGATGCTGGGCACGGTTCCGAAGCTGAAGGAGATGGGCATCAAGTGGGTGACGCTCGACGACCGATGGTTCGACGATTATGGCGACTGGAATCCGCGGACGGATACGTTTCCGGGAGACTCCATCAAAAAGATGACCGATGAGTTTCACAAACAAGGAATGCTGGCGCAGTTGTGGTGGCTGCCGATCGGCGTTGAGGACGGCGAGGGACGATACGAAGCGCACAAGTACTCAGTTTCGAGCATTGTCAAAGAGCATCCGGAGTGGTTGATCCTGGATAAGAACGGCAAGCATGCCCGGATGACGCGAGGTCTAGCGGCGCTTTGTCCGGCGGTGCCTGAGGTGCGCGCGTATCACAAGCAACTGACGGAAAAGTTCATTCGCGACTGGGGATTTGACGGCAGCAAGCTGGACAATATTTATAGCGTTCCGCAATGTTTCAACCCGGCGCACCATCACAAATCGCCGCAGGATTCCGTGAATGCGATGGGGGATATCTACAAGGAGATTTACGAAACCAGCCGCACCTTGAAGCCGCAAAGCGTGACACAGATTTGTCCGTGCGGGACGCCGCCATCGCTGGCGTGGCTACCGTTCCTGGACCAGGCCGTGACGGCTGACCCGGTGGGAGCGGTACAGGTGCGGCGTCGGATCAAGATGTACAAGGCTCTGCTGGGGCCGGAGTCAGCGGTGTACGGCGATCATGTCGAACTCTCGGCAATGACGAAAGTGGGCAACGATTGGAAGGAACATGGCGAGGACTTTGCTTCGACGATCGGCACGGGAGGAGTGGTGGGGACGAAGTTCGTGTGGCCTGATCCCGGGCCGAAATTCAAGGACGTCAATCTGACTGCTCAGAAGGAAGAACGCTGGAAGAAGTGGATCGGACTGTACAACGAGAAGATGCTTTCGAAGGGCGAGTTCAAGGACCTTTACGTTACCGGATTCGACCTGCCGGAAGGATATGCGATCGCGAAGGACGGCAAAATGTATTATGCGTTTTTCGCAGAACCGATGGGCTGGAAAGGTGATGTGGAACTGCGGGGGCTTAAGCCCGGGCGGTACCAAGTGTCCGACTATGGCGAAGGCAAGGATTTGGGCACGGTTGAGGTGGGGAACAACGGCGTCGGGAAATTGCCGGCCTCGTTTAAGGATCATCTGCTGTTGGAAGTTATTGCGGCGAAGTAGGTGTTCGTCAAGATCTAAGGGATCGGCGGCAGTGGAATTCCACCCCTTCGACTCCGCTCAGGGCAGGTCCGAACGTCGCAAAGAGCGCGACGGGCGGATGGGCCCCTAGGCCCATCCGCCCGTCAGGTTGATAGGGAATTCCTTGCGACGCAGACTAGTCGGTGTCTGGCGCATCTCTCTCGACCTCTGCGCTCTTGATGAAGAATTCTCCGGTGAGAGGCGCCGGAATTGTTCTGTAGATCGATGGAGGGTGGTGGAAATCGAAAAAGTCGTGGAGATCGTTGGTGGCTCGGGCGTCGGCGAAACCGAGGCTGCCGAGACCAAAGATACCTTCGATACCTTTGACGATGCTGCCGAAGTCGTATTTCAGATTGCTGATGTAGCCAACCTTGGGCGAATAGGCTGAGACAACAACAAGCGGCACACGAAATCCGAGTTGGTAGTCGTCCTGGTTGGCGCCGCTCTGGAAGACGGGCGGAACGTGATCGTACCAACCGCCCCAATCGTCCCAGGCAATAAAGATCGCTGTATCTTTCCAGTAGCCAACGCCGTCATCGCAAGACGAATTCGCGCCGATGGCGTTCACGATGGCGGCTACCCAGGAAGGTCCCTGACCGCTGTTGATGGGATGGTCGGAATATTGCCCGGCGGGAGTAATCCAACTTACTTGCGAGAGGGCGCAGTTGGAGATGTCGTTCAAGACGTCGGGAGGCACGGTGTCGACGTAGCCGTTCGACTCACCTTTGGTCCAGTCGGGTCCGGTGCAAACTCCGTTGACCGCCAGACAAATGTTTGCGAGCGAATTGGGAGCAACCCACAAACTGGTCTGACCTTCCGCATAATAGGTCCAAGTAATTCTTGGGGTTGGCTGGGCGAAGAGATAATCCATGGCATTGCGATTGAAGCATTCGGGCGTAATGTCGCCCGGCGTTTCTGTGCCGTAAGGAAATCCTCCGCCACCGTTCGGCCGGATCAGTTGGACTGATTCTCCACCACCGCAGCCATAATCACCAGGAGCATTTTCGGAGACAAAAATCCCAGCCGCGTCGTCAGCAGCCGTTGGAGCAGAAGTAGCGCCGAAGATGAATTGGTGAGCGGGGTAGCTGGGGCCTTGATTCGTCTGGAACATGCGATTGGCCCAGCCGTAAGTCGTGGCCAAGGTGATGTAGGGGTCGAGGAGACCACCTTTATTGCCATTGCTGTTCGTGATCTGCGTGTTATAGACGTACATGAATTGAGAATAGTTATTGGCAGGAACGACGCATCCGTAAATGTTCGCGCCACAAACGGACGGGACATTGGCTCCGGGTTTGTTTGTGATGCCCTGGTTCAGATACTCGAAGTTCCATCCACTGACGGTGCTGTCGAGTTTGGGGCCACCGTGGCTATGGTCGAGGTCAAAGTTGGTGGCGAGTCCGACAGGAAGTAAGGGCACGGTCTGCCCGTCGGCATTCACGTAAGTTGTAGCGATATCGTAAGTGCCCTTGGCAGAGACGCTGCATCCGGGGACGCCCCCGTTGGCGGCGCACAAGCCCTGGAAGAGATTGTCGGGGGTGCGGTTTTCCTGAAAGATCACGATCACATGCTTGATTGGGTTGGCGCCGTATTGGGCGTGAACTGAAATCGGAGTGAGCGCAGCGACGAGAAGCGCAACAGCCTTGAGGGTGGGTTTCACAGGCATTGTCCTTTCTAAGTGGACATGACGCGTGCAAGTTTGACGCGTGCGAGTTGTTTGGTGAATGCCGAGGGAAGCCCCGGCCAAAATGCATGGAGGCTATATCTCCTAAGGCGCCATAAACACGTGGTGCGGACAAAAGTCGCGAACATGACAGAATTTCAATTTGACTCCTTAATTAAGCAGGAATTCGGAGTAGTTGGAGTAGAATGTTCATCTGTCGGCGGCACTGGGCGCGCGTTCTGGGCCGGCTAGCCGAATGAACGGCAGCAGTCTGTCATGGAATATCAAGCTGCTGGCGGGGCCAAAATAGATCTGGGCGAAATTCTTCTGGAAATCATCGGGGAGCGAACAATGAAGCAATCAAGAGGAACCGGGTCAGTGAGTGGACAACGATGTCTGGCTGCGGTGCACCGCATCGCAATTCTGCTGCTGGTGATTGCGGGATTGGGGCTTCTCGCGCAAAGCGCATTCGCACAGACCGGATATTCAGGGATTTTTGGCGGTGGACCGTATTACAAGGACCCCTCGGTAAGTATTCCGGAGCTCGAACACTCCGGATTCACCGAGGCGATCGTCTGGAGCGTCGAGGTGAGCAGCGCCGGCGACTTGAATTTCAACGGCGAGTTCCCCTTAACGTCGGGCGGCGTTTATGTGGGCGACCAGACCTATCCTAACTTTGCCTCGGACTTGGCGCAGCTGAAACAAGGGGGCGTGAAGAGAATCACATTCAGCATCGGGTCGTCGAACGTGGGAGATTGGCAGGATATTACGGCGCTGGTGCAGTCACAGGGCACGGGTCCGGGAAGCATCCTTTATCAGGACTTTCAAGCTCTGAAGACGGCGATTCCCGCGCTGGATGCGCTCGACTTCGACGATGAAAATAGCTATAACCTGCCCACGACCGTGCAATTTGGCGTGATGCTGGGCGGCCTGGGTTTTCACGTTCTGCCCGATGCCTATACCAATAACACTTACTGGATGAGCGTCGTATCAGAAATCAATGATCAGCTACCAGGCACAGTGGACGGTGTGCATTTGCAGGTATACGCCGGGGGCGGAGGCAACAATCCGTGTTCTTCGGAGTGGAATTTTGGCACGGTTCCAGTTTTTCCAGGGTTGTGGGATCACGGCAATAGTCCTCACACGGTCCAGACCAAGATGACTGCCTGGCATAACGAGTGCGGGATCAGTGGCGGGTTCATGTGGCTCTACGACGATTTTGTCGGCAATGGTCTGGCAGCCAAATTTGCTAACGCGATCGATGACTCGTTTGGCATTGGCGGATTCACACTGGCGGGGCCAAGCAGCGTTACCTTGAAAGATGGCAAGACTGCCAAGGCCGCAATTAGCGTTGAGGACTTCGGCGTTTTCAAGGGCACGGTCACTCTGACGGTCTCTCCGCTGCCAAACGGAGTTACTGCTACCGTCGAGCCCGGAAATGGGAAAAAGCAAAAAGTGGTTTTCAAAGCTGCCGCGGGCGCCCCGACTGGGTCCAGTCCGGTGACTGTTACGGGAACGTCAGGAACGATTACGCAGACTGTGACCTTCACGCTGGTCATTGACCCAGCCTAAAGCCCAAGCCTTAATGCGGGCACTTCGAAGGCATCAAAGTCATCAACCGCCGGGGCGAGACCGAAGTCCCGCCCCACTGCGGCGCTGGCTATTTGCCGGTTCCCGTCAGGCCCACAGACTGAGGACTATTCGGGGCGTTATCGGTGAAGGTCAAATCGCCGGTGCGAGTTCCGGTTTGCGTTGGAGTGAAAGTCACCTTGACTTCGCAACTGGCGCCAGCAGCCACGGTGCCACCGTTCACGCAGGGCGTCACCTTCTTGGTCTGCTTGACGGTCGCGAGTGCGAAGTCGCCGCTGGTGGCGATCGTGCCGAGGTTCAACGTTCCGGTGCCGCTATTTGTCAGCACAACCTTTTTCGCGGCCGCTGTGGTCCCAACAGCTATTTTGCCCCACTTTAACGAAGTGGGAGCCAGAGTAACGGCCGGGCCGCCTCCCGTGCCACCGCAACCATTGAAGATGAACGACCCGATGTGAGTGCTCCAGTTGTAGTAGCCGCTGGCCTGTTCATACTCGTCCACATACCAGAAAGTGCAGTCGTCGGTGGGGTCGACTTGCATCGCCGTGTAGTCGCCCCAACGATTGGCATAGGTACCGCCGGTCTGCGAACCAGAGCCTTCGATGATACTGGCTTCAGTTTCCATCGTGCCAAGAGGATCGGTTGGCACGCGTCCGGTGAACCGAATCGCGGGATAGACGCTGCTGCTGGAAGCGCTATACCCGAGGGCGATGTCCTGACTCTGATCCTCCGCCAGGCTGGCCATCCAACGATAGGTCGTGTCGGGAGCGAAGGTTCCCTGTTGATTGAGAGTGACCGTCCCGGCCGGGTCGTAGAGTTCATACCAGCGGATCGCGACCTGATTTCCATTTTCAACGGCGTGGTTGACCACGGCCCGATCGTGATCGGGGAAATGGCGGATGGCGAAGCGATACATCAGGCGATCGCCCAGTGTGTCGAGTTCCTGGGAAGTTCCCGGTTGGGGAACGCAGGTGCCAAAACCAACGCCGCATGACAGGTTGTCATTGGCGACCTGGATGACGGTGGCGTTGGAGAGCTTGGCTTTGCCGGTGGCAAAGTCAAGAGTCAGTTTGCGGAGGTAAAGCTCTCCCGGGTTACTGTTCTGCCAAGTCAGGAACAGTCCCGGAGTCTTATCGACCGGCGGAGTCGGTCCGTCCATGTCGGAAGGCAGATAACTGCCTTCGCTGCTGGGAGTCATCTGGCACAGCATCGCTGCGGATGAATCTCCGACCAGCATTTTGGTGCGGTCGAAGCCGCAGAGGTCGGCGCCTGCGAAGTTGGATCCGCCGTCAAAAATGTTGTAGGTGGCCAGATACGCAGCGTTGCTCGCGGTCGCCCACACGCTCAGCTTGTCATAGTCGTTCAGATTCGCGCCGAAGCTATAGAAATAAAGGCTGTACGATCCGGTCGCATCGTTCGTGGTGGATACGGCGATGCATTCTCCGTAGGCGCCAGCATAATTGTCGCCGATGCCGGCCACCACCCAGCGATCGGCAGGACGGTCATAGAGCACAATCGGATCGACAATGTAGGTCGTACAGAGTCCGCCGAGCGGCCCAAAGATCGTCGGGATGTTAGTGGGGCCAGAAAGCAGCGTACCGGTCTTGGTGTAGACGGCGAGATACGTGTTCACAATCGCCCCGATCTGGGTTGGGCCGATGGCCAGATTGGAATCGGAAGGAATCCAACCGTTTGATCCGATGCCATCGAAATTCACGCCCTGCGTTGCGCCCACTTCGGGTAATGCTTCTTTCTGCAGGGCCGGGTCGAGCTGCCAGGGACCTGGAGTCGCGCGATTCACAAGAGGACTTGGGCGAGGCTCGGGCATCTCGCGGCCTGGGAACATCGAGAGATCGATGGGCAGGTCCGACACGCGTTCCGAGACGGCGTGGGATGATGGGTAGCTGGCGATCGTCTTGGGACTGGCGGCGTTTGCAAAAGCGAGCGACGTTAATGCAAAAACACACAGAACAAAAATCCGGATCAGCATTGGGAGACGAGGCATTGGGTGTACCTTCCTTTTGTGGGGGCGGCGGGGACGTGCGCCCCAATTCTACTACCGCCCATCGGAGGAGCCGAATAAAAAATCGGAAAACAGGAAAGGATAAAGTGAACTTTGTTGCACTCCTAAGCGCGGTAGAATAATCGGCTCTTGCTGGTAGCGGACCGGACGCTTAGATTGGCCAATGGAGAAAGCTCTTAAGTCTACGTGGCGACAAGTTAGGCCGAAACACTGGAGGAATTGCTGAAGGATGGCGGAGCCTGGTTGGACTAATGGGAGCGCACATGCGACAGGCGGTTCACGCCATTACAAGCTTTGGGTCCCCACAACCCTGGCAAGGGAAAAGCCTGCGCCTCTCTTAGTTCTGCTCCACGGGTGCACGCACGATGCGGAAGACATGGCTGAGATTTCCGGCATGAATGCAGTTGCCGATGCGAATCAATTCCTGGTTGCGTATCCGGAGCAATCGCGGCTCGCCAATCTGTTGAAGTGCTGGAACTGGTTTGAACCCAAGCATCAATCTCGCGGTTGCGGAGAGCCCTCGATTCTGGCGGCGATCGTCGAGGATGTACGCATGCTTTACAACGTTGACGCGGAGCGCGTTTACATCGGGGGCGTATCGGCCGGGGGCGCGATGGCTGTGATTGCCGGTGCGACCTATCCGGATCTTTTCTCAGGGATTGCAGTTGCGGCAGGAGGTGAATTCAGAGCCGCGACGAGTGTCGCTGGCGCGTTCGCGGTCCTAAAACATGGAGGGCCTGATCCCATCGAACAAGGGCAGGCCGCATTTGTCGCGATGAAGGATGGACTGGCACGGCGGCCGAGGCATCGCATGCCGCTGATTGTCTTCCACGGAAGCGAGGATGACAGCGTGAATCCCATCAACGCGGACCAGTTAATCGCCCAATGGAGCAAGACGAACGAGTGTCTTGCCGCGGAATATGGAAATCGCGCCTTTGCCTTGTCGAAGAGAGTGGCCGACGGCAAGGTGCAGGGAGGTTACGAGTACCACCGGCACGTCTATACCGATGAAGCCGGCAATTTATTGATGGAAAAGTGGATCGTGCAGGGCCTTCGCCACGCATGGTCGGGGTCGCCAAAAGTTCATCACTACGGGGATCCGAAGGGGCCAAATGCCAGCGCAGAGATCTGGCGCTTTTTCAGCGAAGTGCGATAGTTGACGCGACGACCGCCCCTCCCCGAGATCGATCTGGAAACCTCTTCGAAGATGGTATAGACTGCCAAAACGTAAGAATGCCTTGATTTAAACGTTTTAATACGTTTTTAGAAAAACGCCGTCCGACGAGAAAGCATGAAAGCGATCAGAAGAGCGCTAGAACGGTCGGCCCAGCTACGTTCTCTGGGTGCCTTCTTCACGTTTGTGTTGCTCGCTTGCAGTGTGACGACGGCAGCTGCTTCGTCGGCGTATGTCCGAGTAAATCAAGCGGGATATGAAACCGGCAATAATCGTTTTCAGGCTTATCTGATGTCCACGGCTCCGGAATCGGGAGCAACTTTCAAAGTCATCAACTCGGAAGGGCAGACGGTTGATTCGGGCGCGATCGGGGCGTTGCTTGGTACCTGGAGCAACAGCGGCAAGCTTTCTTACCAGGTGTACGCGCTTGATTTCACCGCACCCGGCGATGATGTTTATTCGATCGCTGTCGCCGGACCCGTTAGCGCAACATCGCCGAAGTTTGCGGTCAATACGCCATCGGTACTCTATCCCGGGTTTCTTCTGAATACGCTCTGGTTTTATGAGACGGAGCGCGATGGAGCGAATTACATTCCGAACGCCCTGCGCAGCGCGCCCGGGCACTTGAACGACGCGAACACGACGGTTTATGACACGCCTCTGCTGAACAAAAACGATGAGATCGCGAACGCCGGAACTCCGTTGACGTCCACCGGCTCGGTGATCGATGGAGAAGGCGGCTGGTGGGATGCAGGCGATTACATGAAGTATGTGGAGACGGTCAGTTATACGACGGCTCTGATGGAAATCGGCGTGCGTGATTTTCCGAACCAGATGGGACCGCATGCACCGGTGAATCCAGCTGCGCCGCCGGTTGCAGTCTCGTATGCGGGAACTGCGGCAGGCGCGCCGACAGCTTCCGATTTCAGCGCTGAAGCGCAGTTCGGATTCAGCTGGCTGATGCAGATGTGGGATGACAACAGCAAGACTCTTTACTATCAAGTCGACAACAGCCAGGACTGGAAGAACTTTCCCGCTCTTGAAACGGAGTATGACATCTGGACGCCGCCGCAGGCGGCCGATGACTACAAAGGCTGCACCGCAGATTATTTTTACATCTGCTACCGACCGAGTTTTGTTGCCGCAACCGCGGGATCGCCAATCAGCCCTAATTTGGCGGGGCGCATGGCGGCGGCATTTGCCGAGTATTACCAGCTTTACAGCACGATCGATCCGACGACGGCGGCGCTGGCGCTGCAGAATGCGGAAGACATTTTTGCATTGGCCGATACTTCGCTGGCCGATCCGGCGAATTCGGTGAACAGCGGGAGCTGTAAGTCAGGCTGCCTGCTCACAACCATGCCGTTCGATGGTTACCCAGAAACTGTGTGGGACGACGACATGGAACTTGGGGCCACGGAACTCTACTTCGCATTAGCGTCGGGACAAGGCAAGTTGCCCAAGGGACTGCCGGTTGTAGATCCGAACACATACCTCATGGATGCGGCGCAGTATGCTTCGAGCTACATCAGCAAGATTTACGGTACCGGCAATGAAGATACTCTCAATCTTTATGACGTCAGCGGTCTTGCGCACTTTGAGTTGTATCGGGCGCTAGGGATAGCGGGGAATCCGGGTGGTTTGGCGGTCAACCAAGCTACCATGCTCACAGCGCTGGAAAATCAGCTTGGCTTGGCCATTGCGCAATCGCAAAGCGATGTCTGGGGATTTGGCGTGCCGTGGCAGAACGGAGATACGACGTCACACGGCGCCGGCCTCTCGGTGATGGCCAGTGAACTTTATTATCTGACCGGCTCAAGCACCTACAACACGTACTCGCAACAATGGCTGGGCAACATTCTGGGCGCGAACTCGTGGGGTTCTTCTTTTATCGTGGGCGACGGCACAACGTTTCCCAACTGCATTCAACATCAGGTGGCAAATCTGGCGGGAGCGCTCGACGGAACTTCAGGCGGCACGCCGATACTCTGGGGCGCGGCGACCGAAGGTCCGGCAAATGCGGCGACGTCGGGCACGCAACCGGGCATGCTTCGGTGTCCGGCAAATGGCGTCGACACATTCAAAGTGTTTAACGGCAAGGACGGCAAGTACGAAAGATCGGAAGCGGCAATTTATCGAGACAACGTGCAATCGTATAGCACGACCGAGCCGGGCATTGACCTCACTTCCACATCTTTCTTGATGTGGTCGTGGAGACTGGCTGGAGCGCCATCTTCATGGGACAAACGCTGAAGCTACGAGGTCAGGCCGAGACAACCTCTTAGTTCTTCCAGCTTCCCGTTGCCACCCGGTGTCCGCGTTTTTCTGTCTCGGTACTATTTTGCTGTGGATTCTTCCAGGCCGCGATATTTGAGCATTGCCTTAGAGTTCGGCGGAGCGCCGCGCCACGACTCGTACATTTTGGCGAGATCTTCGGTGTTGCCGCGCGACAGAACCATGTGACGGAAGCG
>Ga0208190_1000092_pt1 | contig 34281 bp, 26 predicted proteins | sample June2015DPH_13_1_FD_184708 | JGI IMG/M metagenome (GOLD analysis project Ga0208190, IMG submission 184708) | Peatland microbial communities from SPRUCE experiment site at the Marcell Experimental Forest, Minnesota, USA - June2015DPH_13_10... | ecosystem: Environmental > Terrestrial > Soil >... | reverse complement strand
CGCATCGAATAATATTGCGGCTCGGCGTAGGGAACCACGATGTTCAGACCGTCGGCCGCGCCACGCTGAAAAATTACGACCAGGCGCTTGTTGCGGGTGCCAGGCTGAGCCGCGCCCCATGCGGCTCGCGCCAGAAAGCTCGGCACCGCCGCCGTGCCGACGACAGCGAGCGCACTGTTACGAAGAAAAACGCGACGTGTGATGGACATAAAGACAGCTCCTAGCTCTTAGCGGACCTAACACCGTAAGCCTGCACTACTCGCCGGCCTCATGGGATTCAAGCTAAGAGCCAAGAGCTAATGGCTAAAAGCTATCTTCTCTGAAACTCCGGCGAACCCAGCAGCAATCCCGCGATCGTGCTTGCCTCCGGGGGACGCGCTGCATTATCGGGCTTGCGCGGTGCGGCCGTGTTGTCCGGCTTCTTCTGCGCCCCGTTTTTCCCGGCCGCTTCGATCTGGGCCACAATCGAATCGTGCGTCTGTTTCGATACGCCGCCAGCGATCAGGTTCGTTTCCAGCGTGGAGAGCGTCACACCCGAATCCGACGCCGCCGGATTGCTTCCCGCCAGCAGCGCCGCATCCACCTTCACGCCTTTGATCTTGCCACTGGTCAATGCTAACGCAAAATTCATGCGGTTCAGCAACGCCGAAGAACTCACCCAGGTCTCCGCCTTCATGGAGTAGCCCGTGGGTGGCTGCGCGCCGTAAAGCGGCATGCCCATGTTGTTGAGTTGCCTGGCCAACGGCGACGCATCTTCCACCTCGGCCCCGGTGGCTCGCACCGCGGACGCTACGAACTCCAAAGGCGTTTTCACCTTCGCACGATAAGTTCCGTCATCCCAGAATTCTGGCGAGTGGAACAGCGTGTTGAGCACTTCCCGGATGTCGCCCTTTTTCTTCAAGAAGGTTTTCGCCATGCGATCAACCAATGCTGGCGGCGGATCGTCGGAGACGAAGCGCTCCGCCAGTTTCAGAGAAATGAAGTGAGCCGTCTGCGGACTCGTAGCCAGGCGGTGAAGCACTTCCAATCCCTCGTCTTCGCCCTTGGGCTTGATGCGATGGCCCAGCACGAACTTGGGTCCGGGCTCGTGCATACGAGGATCGAACTTGAAGCCGCCGCCTACAGCTGGGTTTTCAATGGTCCATCCCGTAAACACCTTGGCAACTTCGGTGACATCGCGCTGCGAGTAACCGCCGTTCACGCTCAACGTGTGCAGCTCCAGCAACTCCCGGCCATAATTTTCATTGAGACCGCTGGGGCGCTTGCCCGGATTCGGCCGCGGCGGATAGCGGTTCCAGTACGGCCCGGGATGCTCCGGAACTCCCAGAGCTCTCGCGGAGCCCGGACCCACGCTCAACCAATTGTCCAAGTAAAACAACATCGCCGGGCTTCTTGCCGTAGCCACCAGCAGGTCCTCGAACCTGCCGAGCGTATGGGGACGGATCACATCCCGTTCATAGCTGGTCAGCATCAGGCGGTCGAATCCCTTGCCCACAAACACGTTGAAGTGGTTGCACCAGAAGTCGGTCATCACTTCTTCAAGCTGGCGCTGGCTGTAGATGGCGCGCAGCAGCTTCGCCTGCGTCAGTTCGCCCGTAACCACGCCGGCCGGATAATTCAGCGCGAGCACGGTTTCCTTCTGCTTGGGAGTCATGCCTTCGACAACCTGCTGGCCTTTGCCTCCGCGCACAGAATCGGCAAATGCAACCAGTTCTGTCGGCGACAGGCTGAGAATCTCTTTGAAACGCTGATCGGGAGGAAGGCTCGACAGTCGCTGGAGTTCGAGATCGTTGCTGGGTGCCTCTTCGCGCCGCGCCCGCTCTTCGTCCTCGCGCGTCGGTTTTGCCGCCGCTGTGGCGGCCATCGTATTGTCGCTGCCGGCGGCGCTCGAGTTCAACGCAGGATTCCTCGCAGCAGAGTTCGTCGCGCCGTTCGCATCCGTCATACTGCCGCTGGTTGCAGGGTTGTCCGTAGCGACGCTACCGGCCTCTGGCGCGGGATTGGCTGTCGTCGCCGGCGCCTCGACTGATGCTTCCCCAGATTTTTCTGAGGCCTTGTCCTGTGGTGGGGTGGCGGCCGCGTTCTTGCCAGCCTCTTCTTTGCGGTCTTTACGATCCTGAAGTCGGGCGAGTTGTACCTCGAACACCGCACGCCGCGCCGGATCGGTCGGCATCGGCCTCTTGCCATTCATCACTTGATTAATCTCTTGCGGGTCGGGAAAGTCCGCGGCAAGCTCCTTCGTGCTCATGCGGAGAGTCCGCATCGGCTCCAGGCGAGAGACGAGAGCGCTGTCGTCGATCTTCTCGGGATGCAATTGCAGGTCAATCCACTGGTTGACGCCCATTGCCATTACTTGCTGCACATCGCCGGGGCGCGGACCGAAGGTGAGGCGATTGAGCGCGTGCAGGGCGCGCCTCTGATCGCTGGCGCTGGAGGCCGCCTTATCCTTATCTTTTTTTCTGGCCAGCAACTGCGGCGCGGCACACGCCAGGCTGAGGCACGCCAGGAAAACGGCGGACCATCCACGAACGTACTTGCTGCGGCCCACGCGCATGAAGACACCCCAGGAAAGACGACAAATATCCTCCCATTATCAACCCGAACCGGAAGGAATAGTTGCTGCTCGTGGTTACCAAAGACGCTGGAGGTCTAGCAGCTAGAAGCTGATTTTACGTGAGATAGGTCTTTCCGCGGGATACCTTGTGTTGCAGTGTCGCGGCCAACTGGTCGATGTCGCCGGGAGCTATGTTCACCGCCATGTGATCGGTCAGGAGCGGCATTCGATTGCTGCCCACGGCGTCGCGCCGCACCTGGATCAGCAACGCTTGCACCACGGCGGGATCGTATTTTAGAGGAGTCATGCGCACCAGATCGCTCAACGCGGCGCCCAGAGAAAGCGGTTCGCGATAGGGACGCGCGCTGGTCATGGCGTCGAAAGTGTCGGCCAGCGCCATGATCCGCACCGGCATGGGCAATTCCTCGTTGCCCAAAGCATCCGGATACCCCGAGCCGTCGCTGCGTTCATGATGCCAGCGCACCGACTCATGAATCTTCGGCCAGGGAAACTGCACGCTGCTGACAATCTGATGACCCACCACCGTGTGGTCAGCCATCTCTCGGAATTCCTCGGGATTCAGCGCTCCCGGCTTGCTGAACAGTCGCCGGTCGACGGCCACCTTGCCGATGTCATGCAGATATCCGGCGCTGCGCAGTGCTGCGATTTCGCTGGCATCCATTCCCATCGCTTCACCGATGCCGGCCGCGTAGCGCCCCACGCGCAGGGAGTGGCCATGAATGTTGACATGCTTCACGTCAATGGCGGTCGCGAATGCCTCCAGCGCGGTGTCATAGAATCCGTGCAGGGAGGCCATAAGCCGCAGGTTGTCGGTGACCCGCTGCGCCAGCGTCTGGGTCAGAGCATGGTTGTGTACGGCAAGGCCGATGTAACTGCACAGCAGATCCATCGCATCTAGCTCGGTTTCCAGGTAGGGCGCGTCCCCCGGACGCCGTCCCAGAGCTACCACGCCGGCGAGTTTGCCAACCGACCGGAGCGGGGCCAGGCACTTGAAAAGCTCGGGAGCCACGTTGCCGTTGGAACTGAGAAACACCGAGTAGGTGGAAGCGTTCAGCACAATCGGTCCACGCGCAGCTGTAAGCGCGTGCGCATGTTTTGGAAGGAGGGGAATGAAGGCCGGTTCCGGCAGCATGGCGAACCCTTCGGCGGCCACGGAACTCAGCATGGTGGGCTTCTCGTTGAAAACGAAAAGCGCACCTTCGCGCGCGCCTGCCGCTTCCATGACAGCGGAGAGCATGCGGCGCGATGTTTCGGTGAACTCGCGCTCGGCGGTGAGCTCTGGCCCCAATTCGGAGAGAGCTTCAACCGTGCGCAACAGCCGGCGGAAATTATTGGTCTCCACGGCCACAATGATTAAGTAAAGAACGCTGAGCAGAATGAGCGTACCACGCGGGAACCCGCGCGGCGCGGGCGGCTTGTTGGTTAGTTTGGTGCGTGCGAAACGGATGAAATCAAGGTTGCCGAAGGCCAGATCGTCTCGGGAAGGGCGCGAGTTTACTCGTGCCGTTGAATTGTTGAGAAGGCCCGCGCTTTAGCGCCTGAGGTAGCGCACTCGACGTCATTTGGGCTTCAAGCCCCGTCGGTTGCCCGGGTAGCTCAAAAGTGCTCACGCAACTCTGCGAAGCGGCCCACGATCAGCAACCGCTGCCCCGCTGGAGCCGGGTTCACTTCTTCATGTTCGAGAATCCACGTATCGCCGTGAGGCACGAACACCGCATGCAATCCCGCGGCCAACGCGGGATTAACGTCAGACTTGGGGCTGTTGCCGACCATCCAGGTGGAAGCGCGTGCGATTTCGTATTTGTCGACCAAAGCGTGATAGACCGCGGAATCTTTCTCCGCTACGATCTCGGTCCCCGTGAAATATTTTCCTAGCCCCGAACGCTTAATCTTTCCCGACTGTTCCGCCAGCGCCCCCTTGGTCACCAGGATCAAGCGATGCCGAGTGCGAAGATACTCCAGAGTTTGCGGAACCTCCGGCAAGAACTCAATGGGATGATTTTCGATCGTGTGGGCGAACCCGGTGATCTGGGCGTGCAACTCGGGAGTAACCGGCTGCACGCTGAGCCGCTCAAACGTATCCACCAGTGCGTGCGCAAAGCTGTGCAGGCCGTAGCCGTGCTTCACAACGCACACGCGCTCCACGTCGTTGAGCACTTCGCGCACCTGCTCAGGAGAGAACTCGTGATGATTGAGAAACGAGATGAAGCGGACGATGGCACGCTCAAAGTAAACGTTATTTTCCCAGAGCGTGTCGTCGGCGTCGATCAGCAGGGTCTGGGGGGACAAGCTTCTAGCTCCTAGCCGCTAGCTTCTAGCGAAGCCGCTTATGCACTTCGTGACTCAATAGCGGGACTACTTCGGAATTGAACTTTTACTCCGCGAAGCGCCAATAGCCGCAAAACTCGCTTCATCGATTCTGCGCTTCATAGCTAGCAACTGGGACGCGAGAAGCTCCCTAAACCCAATCCACCCTCGCTTCCGGCCCAATGATCCCCGCCTTGTGCCCCATATCCAACAGCCGCACCACGGCCTCGCGTCCCTCCGGACCGTAGTCGAGCGTGCGCTCGTTCACGTACATGCCAACGAACCGGTCCGCGGTTTGCGTGTCCAGATCGCGGGCGAACTGCATCGCATAGGACAACGCCTCCTCGCGGTGATCGAGCGCGTACTGAATGCTGTCGCGCAAAGCGCTGTTAACCGCGGAAATCAGTTCCGGACCCAGCGCCCGGCGAATGGCGTTGCCGCCCAGCGGCAGCGGCAAGCCCGTTACCTTCTGCCACCATCTCCCGAGATCGACAATGCGATGCAATCCCGCCTTGTCATAGGTCAACTGGCCTTCGTGGATGATGAGTCCAGCTTCGTACTTTCCCTCAAGCACCTGCGGAATGATCTGGTCGAAAGGGACAACTTCCGTCTGCACGCCCGGCGCAAAAAGCTGGAGCGCGAGGTAGGCTGTTGTGAGCGTGCCCGGAACGGCGATCCGTTTCTCCTTGATCTCTGTCGGCGTGAACGGCCGCGGCGAAACGATCATCGGCCCATAACCTTCGCCCACGCTCCCGCCACACGACATCAGCGCGTATAAGTCCTGAATATAAGGATAGGCGTGAAAAGAAATCGCGGTCACGTCGTAGACCCCTTCGCGCGCCTTCTGGTTCAGCGTCTCGATATCGCAAAGCGTATGAGTAAAACGCAGGCCGGGGACGCGAACCTTGCTGGTGGCAAGGCCATAGAACATGAATGCATCGTCGGAATCCGGGCTGTGAGCGATAGAAATCTCGCGCACCTGCGACGCCGGATTGCCGCTGGAATGTTTCGCTTCTGCTTCCGAAATTACCGTCATCGTTTGAACTCCAACTTCTTATTGCTCTGTTTTCGAGTTGTCCGCTCGGCTGCGCTGCCAGCGCGCCGCGATTCCGGCAGCCATCATCACCTTGATCACTTCCGCGAACAGAAACCAGTAAAGGCCCCAGCGGAAGGCTTGCGCCACCGAATGCGTCAGAACCGCAAGCCAGCCCAGACCACCGGTGAAAAGTACAACTTCGCCGAGGAGCCCGCCGATAGCGGCCCGTGCGAAATTCTTGCGTCCACGCTCCATGATGAAACCCGCAAGCCACGCCACCAGCGGATACGCCAGAAGAAATCCGCCGGTGGGCCCGAGCAGCTGAGCGATTCCTCCCACACCTATGGGGCTGAACACCGGCATGCCCATCGCACCTTCGGCCAGATAGAGCGTGAGCGCCGCGATTCCGCGCCGACTCCCCAGCAGCAGACCGACCAACAGAACCGCGAAGTTCTGCACCGTCAACGGCACGGGCGTACCCGGCAAAGGAATCGCGATGTGTGCGCACAACGCCACAAACAAACTCGCTCCAACTACCAGGGCGACCTGCCGAGCGGCATCGAAAACGAAACTGCGCTCTTGCCGAACATCTAAAGTTTGCATTGCCGGTTTTTCCATGGGAGAGCCTCCGAATCCAAAGCGTTGGGGCTTCAGTGCTTAATCTCGTCCCGACTGCTCGCGGTTCACTTCTGTGGAACTTCCGTCCTGCGCCGCATGCGCCGCCTGCAAATGGCGGCGCAAACGCATGTACAAGGCGATTGCAACGCACACCACTACCAGGGTACTTACACCCAGGATCAGAAACCACCAGATCATTCGCACAGCCGTCTAGGATAACAGATGATCGGGCAGTCAAACCGGCAGTCCGGGCCGGATGGTTCGACAACAGAAGGTTGCGGCCTGCAGATTTCTCTAACTTGTCTTCGCTGCTGCCCGCTTCTCGCGCATGGTTTCGACGCGCTTCAGCGTGAACTTCAGCCGTTCTCGTCCGTACTTGGAACCATTAATGACTTTTTCGATTTGTCCGAACATCTGCGGATCGCCAGCCTTCTCACGCAATTCCCTGAGAAAGGGATGAACCTTCGCGAACAGGACGAACATTTCCCCACTCACTGCGGGCTGAATGAACAGTTCTTCACTCAACGCCCCGTGCACCACAAAGGACGCGGCCATGCTCCAGTATCCGGTGACCTGGCGCAGCCATTTGTTTTCCTGCGACCCCATAGCCCCGACAATTTTCATGAAATCGTCGGCGCTCTGCGGCCAGAATTCGCCCAGCCACCAGTCTCGCGCCTTACGCATTTCCGCTTCGCGGCGCAGATCATAGAGTTGGAGAATGAGTTGAGCATCGGTCGCGGTCGGTTTCTTGGACATGAGAGCACCTCTTGAAATTGAATCACTGAAATTGAGTAATCGGAAAATTTGGCAATTGAGTAATTGCGGAATCGTTCCCTCTGCATCCGCACTCTGTGGAGAGTTCTTGAAATTACTCAATTACTAAATTTCCCAATTACCAAATTGATTCCTAAGCGGTTGTCGCTGCCGCTTCCGGCGGTGCCGCCCGCTCGTAGTCGCACTCCTTGTTCGGGCAGGCGATCACCGGTCCAGCCTTCAGGTTCTTCTCGACCAGATACTCGCTCCCGCAACTTGGACACTTTTCGGCAATCGGCTTGTGCGCCGAAGTGAATTTGCAATTCGGATAATTTCCGCACCCGTAAAACGTGTTGCCCTTCCGCGCCCGCTTTTCCACCAGGTCGCCCTCTTTGCACTCCGGGCACTTCACCCCGATGAAGTTCTGCTTCACGTACTTGCACTCGGGATATCCACTGCACGCCGTAAACTCGCCGAAACGTCCGTGCCGGATCATCATGTTGCGTCCGCACTTCGGGCACGGCTCATCGAGCGGAATATCGGGAACTTTCTTTCCCTGGTCAAGCCGCCGCGTGGTCTTGCAGTCGGGATAACCCGTGCACGCCATGAACTGCCCAAAGCGCCCGCGCTTGAGCACCATCACTCGTCCGCAGTTCTCGCAATATTCTTCCTGCGTCGTCTCCTGCACGTCGGCTGAGTCCAGGTCGGGCAGGTTGATCGGATTTTCTTTCGTGAACTTGCAAGTGTTCGGATCTTCCTTGTCGTACGTGCTGCAGGCGTAGAACGACCCGTGCTTTCCCCACTTGATCACCAGCGGCGCGCCACAGCTTTCGCACTTCTCGTCTGTGGGCTTTTCCATCCGCTTGATGTTCTCCATATGCTTTTCGGCATATTTGAGATCTTTCGTAAACTTCTTGTAGAACTCGGCGAGAGTGTCCGTCCACTTCTCCTTGCCCTCTTCGATCTCGTCGAGCTTCTCTTCCAAGCCTGCGGTGTAGGCCACGTCGAAAATGTCGCGGAAGTTCTCTACCAACAGGTCTGTGACCACCAACCCGATCTCGGTCGGAGTAAACTTCCCCCCCAACTTCTGCACATATTGCCGCTCTTGGATGGTCGAGAGAATCGCCGAGTATGTGGAAGGCCGCCCAATGCCGCGCTCTTCGAGCTCTTTCACCAGCGACGCCTCGTTGTAACGCGGCGGCGGTTCGGTGAAATGCTGCTCCGGCTTCAACTCCTTCAGCGTGAGCTTTTGTCCGGCTTCCAGTGCGGGCAGCTTGTGCTTCAGTTCTTCGTCTTCTTCGTCCTTGCCTTCCTTCGATTCCTCGTAGACCCTCAGGAATCCATCGAACTTCATCACGGATCCGGTCACACGGAACCAGAATGTTTCAGCCTTACTCTTCGCGTCGATATCCACCGTGGTCTGATCGAAAACCGCCGGCATAATCTGCGACGCCACAAAGCGCTGCCAGATCAGCTTGTAGACCTTGAATTCATCTTCTTTTAAGTACTGCTTCACCAGGTCAGGATGGCGCATCGCCGAAGTCGGTCGAATGGCCTCGTGCGCCGCCTGCGCTTCCTTCTTCTCTTTATATGTATTCGGAGTTTCGGGCAGGTAAGCCGCGCCATATTCCTTGCCCACATATTCGCGCACTTCTTGAATCGCCTCGGGCGCAACCCGCGTCGAATCCGTTCGCATGTAGGTAATCAAACCAACCAGGCCTTCTTCGCCCAGTTCCACGCCTTCATACAGCCGCTGCGCGATCATCATCGTGCGCTTCACGCTGAAGCGCAGCTTGCGCGAGGAATCCTGCTGCAACTTGCTGGTAGTGAATGGAGGCGCTGCATTGCGGCGGCGTTCCTTTTTATCCACCGACCGCACCAGCCAGTCGGCTTGCTCAAGCGCGGCGCGGATCTTTTCCGCATCCTCGCCGTTCGTGACTTCAATCTTCTCTTCGCCCTTGCCCAGGAACCGGGCGTCGAATGACGGCGGCTTGCTGCCCGCCAGGTTCGCGTCGATGGTCCAATACTCTTTTTTCTCGAACGCCTTGATTTCGCGTTCGCGCTCCACGATCAATCGCAGGGCAACGGTCTGCACCCGTCCGGCAGAAAGTCCGCGCCGAACCTTATCCCACAACAGCGGAGAAACTTGATAGCCGACCAGCCGGTCGAGCACCCGCCGCGCCTGCTGAGCGTCCACTAGATTCTGGTCGATGGCACGTGGATGTTCGAATGCCGCCTGCACCGCCCGCTTGGTGATCTCGTTGAACGTCACGCGCTGGATGCGCGGCGGAGCGTCTGCTTCTCCTTTTTTCTTCTTTTTCGCTTTCTTCGCGTGCCCGTTGCCGCTGAGCTCGAACGCAAGATGCGCCGCAATGGCCTCGCCTTCGCGGTCCGGGTCAGGCGCCAGATAGATCGCGTCCATCGGCCCCGCCAGCTTCTTCAGCTTGGCCAGAACTTTTTCTTTGCCGGGAATGACGACGTAGTCGGTGTCAAAGTTGTTGCTCGTGTCCACGCCCAGCGTGCTCTTGGGTAGATCCTTCACGTGGCCGAGCGAGGCCTCGACCGTAAATCCCTTTCCCAGATATTTCTGGATGGTCTTCGCCTTAGCCGGCGATTCGACAATGACTAAACTTTTTACCAATGGCCCCTCAGTTCCTAAGATTTCGTTTTGAAGCTAGCACGAATGGGATGAAGACAACAAGTTACCGCCAAGAAGCTGATGGCTGATCAGCTAGAAACTCTTTACGAAATTCTTTCCAGGCATTTGCTTGATCTTGCCGGTCAACTCCAACTCAAACAGAGCTGCGAAGATCTCAGAGGAAGATAACTCATTCTCCAGTTTCTCTACGATCTCATCAATGTGCGTAGCTTCATCCGCCTTCAGCAGGCTCAGGATTTTCTTCTCATGCGGCGGCAGCCCTTCGTCCGGGAATAGAGATGCAGACGAGGTTGCTCCGGATTCAGCCGTGGCTGCCGGCGTGAGCGCAAGCTTCACTTCCGTCGGCAGATCTTCCCACACATCTTCCCAGGTGGCGACCAGCTTCGCGCCCTGTTTAATCAGCGTGTTCGGCCCCCACGAATTCTTGTTGGTGACGTTGCCCGGCACGGCGAAAACATCTCGATTTTGCTCCAGCGCGCAGCGCGCCGTGATGCGCGTTCCGGAATACTCTGCCGCTTCCACTACCAGCACACCGATCGACATCCCGCTCAAAATCCGGTTGCGAATCGGAAAATTCTGCGGCGCTGCAAACGTTCCCATCGCAAACTCGGAGATCAGCGCCCCGCCCAGCGCCAGAATCTGCTCCGACAGCCGCGAATTCTCTTTCGGATAAATCACGTCAACCCCCGTGCCAAACACCGCCACCGTCTTGCCTTTGGCCGAGATCGCCCCGCGATGGCTGGCAGTGTCCACCCCGCGGGCCATGCCGCTGATGATCACCAATCCCTGCGCCGCCAAGTCGCACGCCAACCGCTCTGCCATCCCCGAACCATACGGCGTGGGATGCCGCGTGCCTACCATGGCGATCCCCGGCTGCGGCAGCACCTCCGGGTTGCCGCGAACATATAGCACCAGCGGCGGATCGTAGATCTCCTTCAACCGCGGCGGGTAACAGGGATCTTCAAGCGAGAGCACAGTCACTCCCGCCGCGGCAGCCCGCGCGATCTCCTCCCGCGCCAGTTCCGCCGATTTCCCCGTGGCGATTGATTGCGCCGAGACCGCCTGAATTCCCGTGCTTTCCAGTTCCGTGAGCGACGCGTGAAAGACAGCCTCGGCGCTGCCGAAACGTTCAACCAGCTTCCGTGCTTTCGTCGGTCCCAGGCCCGCCGTCAGCGAGATGGCAAGCCACTCCAGAATGTGAGTTTGCGATGTAGCGGCGGCAACAGCGTTTGGCACGTCTGTACTCCGATCTTTACTCAGATTCCGGATGGCGGCTTCCGGATAGAGACTGGCGGGACTGTAGTCATTCTCCGAAACCGGCGTCAAGGGCAGTCGTCACAGAGCTTGTTGAAAAAGGCTCTGCTAAAATCAAAACAGGAATGAGACGTCTGCGCATCTCTGCGATTTCCTACCTCAACACCGCCCCCCTCATGTGGGATTTCGAACACGGCGAGGCTGGGAGCGAATTCGACATTTCCTACACTCTGCCGTCGGCCTGCGCCCGCGCGCTCCAGGCCGGAACCGCCGACCTCGGAATCATCCCCGCTGCCGCCTACACTCAAGTTCCCGGGTTGATGGTTTTGCCCGGCGTCGCCATCGCCTCGCGCCGGCCGGTGCGTTCCATCCTGCTGGTCAGCAAAGTTCCCGTAGACAAAATTCGCACCGTGGCTCTCGATACTTCCTCGATGACCTCCGTTGCCCTGACCAAGGTTCTGTTTGAAAAATGGCTGGGCGGCGGTAGGGCATTTACTCCGATGCTGCCCGACATCGATAACATGCTCGCCCAGCACGATGCCGGGCTCGTGATTGGCGATCCCGCGCTGCAGATCGACCGCTCGCGTTATCTCACGCTCGACCTCGCCGAGGAATGGATTCGCTACACCGGCAAGCCCTTCGTCTTCGCTTTCTGGGCAGTTCGCCAGGCCGCTCTGCCGGAGGACGGATTATGTGGGGACCGCCGCCCCCGGCTGTCCGCGTCGCGAAGCGACGCTCATCTGCCGTCGCAGGACCTGGCCACGATTTTTCAACAATCCCGCGACCACGGACTTGAACCCGCCAGCCTCGACCACATCTCCCGCGAATGGGCTCCGCGCCTCGGCATCCCCAATGCCGATGTCCGCTCCTATCTCACCGAAAACATTTATTACCAGCTCGACGCGCCTTGCCTCCAAGGCCTGCAACTGTTCTATCGTTATGCGGCCGAAATCGGAGCCTTGCCCCCCGCGCCGGAGATGCGCTTCTTAGTCCCCACCAACGCCGCAATTGTTTGAAATAATAAGGTGCTTCCGCCGTCCGAAACGTTTAGCGATTTTATCCGTTAGGCGTCATCCCGAAGTCCCGCGTTTTCACCCGCGGGACGAGGGATCTCCCGGAAGCACACAGCCGTTTGGTCAAACTGCACCTGTACCAACAATAATGCCTTTACGCAATCCAAAGGCCAGTCCTGTAAACTCTACCAATCCCGAATGCTCCTCCATCTCCATCCCTTGCTGGCAGTTCCTTTCTGGCGACAGCTGCGCCATCTGGGCGGTATCGGTCTGATCCTGTTAGGCCTTGCCGACAATTCCCTGATTCCGCTCACCGGCAGCATGGACGTCCTCACCGTCTGGCTAGCCGCCCGTCACCGTGAGCCGTGGCCTTACTACGCTTTCATGGCGACTCTGGGTGCCGTCATCGGCGGCTACATCACTTACAGCTTGGCCCGCAAGGGCGGCAAAGAAGCCATGGAGCGCAAGCTCTCGAAAAAAAGAACAGACCAGGTTTGCAAAGCTTTCGCACGCTGGGGATTCGCCGCCATCGCGATTCCTGCCTTGTTGCCTCCGCCATTTCCGTTTCTTCCGTCGCTGCTCGCAGCCGGTGCCATGCAGTACTCGCGGGAAAAATTCCTGGCAGCCTTAGTGCTCGGCCGCGGCCTGCGCTACACCATCCTGGCGTACCTGGGATTCCACTATGGCCGCCACATCTTGCGATTCTTCTCCAAATATTACAAACCGGCTCTGGCTCTTCTGATCGCCTTAGCTGTGATCGGCACGGTGCTGACGCTCATTCAATATCTTCGCTATAAGAAGAAGGTAACCGCAGCCACAGTCCCGTCGTAGAGACGTTGCTTGCAACGTCTCTACGACGGGACGCAGCGAGCAGCTTCACCGTAGTGGCTTGCTTTGATTGTCATTCCGAGCAAGCGCGTTTTGCGCAGCGATGGATCTCGGCGAGCCGCGCGCTCCACGGAGCCTGCCCTGAGAGAGCGCAAGCGACCGAAGGGCGCGTTTGGCTCGCTTCCCTATCAAGCTGAGCCACTACCTGCTCCCTCCCCGCATTTGGCCCAACCCAGCATCCTCCGTTAGAATTGATCAGTTCATGTCCCTCACCAAATCCCAAGCCCTCGACCTCTTCCACTCCGACGACCTCATCGGCATCGGCATGGAAGCCGATGCTCTCCGCCGCAAGCTTCATCCCGAAGGCACGGTCACCTACATCATCGACCGCAACATCAACTACACCAACTTCTGCACCGAGTACTGTACCTTCTGCGCCTTCTACCGCCCGCTGAAAGGTCCCGCTGCCAAAGAAGGCTACATCCTCGACTTCGACACCATCTACGAAAAAATTCGCGAGACCGTCGAACTCGGCGGCACCGGCGTGCTCATGCAAGGCGGCCTGCATCCCGACCTCAAGATCGACTGGCACGAAAAAATGCTGCGGGGAATCAAAGAGCGTTTTCCGCAGGTTCATCTGCACTGCTACTCCGCGTCTGAGATTATCGCCATCGCCGAGTACAGCGAGCTCAGCATTCGCGACACCATCCTTCGCCTGCGCGATGCCGGACTCGATTCCATCCCCGGCGGCGGCGCCGAAATTCTCGACGACGAAGTGCGCTACAAAATTGCCCGCCTCAAGTGCCTGACCAATGACTGGATCAACGTCCACCGCACCGCCCACCAGATCGGCATGCGCACCACCGCAACCATGATGTTCGGCGTCGGCGAAAATTACGAACACCGCGTCAATCATCTGCAAGCCCTCTACGACCTGCAGGAAGAGACCGGCGGCTTCACCGCCTTCATCCCCTGGAGCTTTCAGCCGCAAAACACCGCCCTCGGCGGCCGCCACTGGGACGAAGCCACCGCCGTCGAATACCTCAAAGTCCTCGCCATCTCGCGCCTCTATCTCTCGAACTTCCTGAACGTGCAATCCAGCTGGGTCACACAAGGCCTGAAAGTCTGCCAAATGGGCCTCCGCTTCGGCGGCAACGACGTCGGCTCCGTGATGCTAGAAGAAAATGTGGTGCGTGCCGCAGGGGTGACTAACTGCACCACTGAAGAAGAGTTGCGCCGGATCATTCGCGACGCGGGATTTAGACCTGCGCAGAGAGATACGCTGTACCGGCAATACTTCCTGAATTAGCTAAACGAGGCGCCGCACATGTGGGGCACCACCTCGGCTGTCCGCGGAGCGAAGCGCCGCGCATGTAGAACGGACGCTCCTGTCCGTTGCCTTTGACTTTGGTTTTGATTCTGATTCTGATTCTGATTCTGTCCTGCATCCCCGCGTTCGTATTCGTCACGACCGGGAAGGGCACGACTTTCAGTCACGATTATTCACTTGACAAAGGTTAAACATAGCGCTATAGTTTTCTTGTGCTTGAGATAAACATCACGGTTTCTTCGGTTTATCGACCTCTAGCTCCTGCTCCCGCTTCTCAATCTTGCTTAGAAGTTGCTTCCTCACTCCCGCTGCCAGTTTTCGGGTCGCAATCCGGTCTAGCGGGTGCTTCTCTCGCTTCGGAGGTTTATTAGCCATGACTCTGAATGACCTCACTCACATGTATTCGACTGATGAACAGTGCCGCGCTCTGCTTAAAAAACTCCGCTGGCCTTACGGCGTGGAGTGCCTTCGCTGCAAGAGCAAGAAAGTGTTTGAACTGTCTGAGTACGCGAAGTTTGAATGTGGCGAGTGCCACTACCAGTTCAGCGTTACGACTCAAACGATTTTTCACGACACGCACCTTCCGCTGGAAACTTGGCTCATGGCTGTCCTGTTGCTCGTGGAAGCGCGTAAGGGAATCTCCGCAAACCAAATCAAGCGCACTCTGAGCATTGGAAGCTACAAGACGGCATGGTATCTCTGCCACAGAATCAGAAAAGCGATGGCCGACGTTGAGCTTCCCATGATGGATGGCACGGTTGAAGTGGATGAAACCTACATCGGCGCGAGCGAAAAGACTTACCGCAAGCCCGGTCACGGGGATTGCAAAAAACAGATCGTGGTCGGCATCCGGCAGCGCGGCGGCGATCTGCGATTCTTCCACGCGCAAGACATTAAGGCCGGAACACTCGCAAAGTACGTGCGAGATACAGTCAGCGAAGATGTGGAAGTGATCGTGACCGATGAACTCAATGCCTATCCCACAGCTTTCCGCGATACGCCGTTCGCTGGGCGACACAAGACCATCAAGCACAAATCGAAGGTCTACGTTGACGGTGACATCCACACCAATACAATCGAATCGGCATTCTCGCTCTTGAAGCGCGGTATCCTCGGAACGTGGCACAGGATCAGCGCGAAGCATCTCGCCGCCTATCTGGATGAGATGACCTTCCGCTTCAATCGCCGAAAGAACCCCGATCTGTTCATTGACACGCTGCGCCATATGATTACTGCCGACCCTTTGACTTTCGAGGCACTGACGGCCTAATGCGCTTCACGCCTTCCTTTCGCAGCGGCGAGTCCTTGGATGGCGTGAAGATATCAGCAATGATCCCTGTTCCCATCTGGCCTATCTGCCCCTTACGGAGATTTTCAATTTGCTGTTTCACGCCTTCCCACGCCTTGAGGAACTTGTCCTCGTCCATGTGCGGATTCACTACTGCCTTGAATAACTGCGCATTGGAATAGGCCAGGGTAGTGAGCCAGTTGTCGATCATCGCAAGCTCGAACATATTGCAGAATTTAAACTCCCCGTTCCGTGAAAAGACGGCAACGTTGGTTTCGTCGTCGCAGCCATGGATCGCTTTCTTCACCTCGCGGATGAGAAACACTCCGGCATTGACGAGCCGCTCCGGAGGCGACTCCCGAATGTCGTCATCAAATGGAAAGATCGCCTTTGCCAGATAGTCAGCCATGTGCTGGCCGATGCCGACACACCTGTAGCCGCTTACCCTCAGCACCGCACTATCCTCTGTCACTATCAGAGACGGAGCGCCATCCTCTGGATTAAGGGACTGAACGGCAATCAGCATCTGAATTGAAGGCCTATCCCAACGGCGGGGCCAAATATGTTGCTTGTGAATTTGATGGACTGTTCCCTTGATTAACGAGAACAGTTTCGGGCCATCGGTTTCCTGAGCAATCCGAAGTTTATCGACTAACTCTTGCTCGAATAAATCCAGATACGCGCTATGGTCGGACGATCCCGCTATTCCGATTCTCCAGGTTGCGTTTTCATATACTCTGATTTTCTTCGTCCGCCTTTTCGAGTAGTCGCTAATGACCTCTCGCGAGTCGGCGGCGAGCACCACGACTGACGGATTCACGAAACCAGCGACTACTGTCATGTACTTTCCGTGACAACGCCGCAGTCCTTGAACGAACGGTGAAACTGGTCGGCGTAGCTTAGCGGGAATCATAGCACGCCGCCTTCTTGAAGTGAATAATCTTGACTTTCAGTCGTGCCACAAAGCCGCCGCAAAAGGGACCCGGCTTCAGCCGCTAGGGAAGCCGAGAGACTACCACTCGATTCGCCGCATGTTCTCTGCTATTACTCCGAAGTAACCATCGACAAATATAAGAAAACAAGGTAGATATAAGTGGAATTGTTCATTCCACACAAGGAAGTATAATTGAGCAGGCGGAGGACGTTTCATGACCGAGCAAAGCAACCTCGCGGAAGCCGAAAAAGGTAAACCGACGCGGAGATATACCACCAGCGACAAACTTGGAATCGCACTCGCGTGCCTGGCGGGGGTCATGGCAATAATTCTCTTTCTCGTAGAGAAAACTCCATGGACGGTGGCGGCCCTGCTAGTCGCGATGGCCGCTTTACTTATCTACCCGGTGTTGCATTTTGCACAATCGAAGAATCTTCGAGTTTTATTCCTTGCTTGCGTAGCGATAGGAACACTGGCTTTTGGGTGGTACGGGTGGCCAAAAAGCAATCCGAGAGGCAGTCAATCGGCCGCCACTGGTGTGCCTGCGACTCTGCCAAGCAAGGATACGCCAGCGCCAGAAACAAAAACGCCAGAAACGACACTGACTAAATCCGGCATAGTAACGACTGCCGCAGAGACGGAGAAGATACGACCCGAAGACCGTCCTCATCCGAAGCGGGATGCCAGGAACGCCGGAGCAAATCTGGACGCAGTAGCTTCGGTGTTGGCTGGCAATCCAGCACCCATGCCAGCCACGTCCACACGATCTAAGACTAAAGCGCCGGTCTCCGCGTCTCCGCCCCCATCGGGGATGGTCGCCTGCGGTGATGGGAGATTCGCACCTGAACACCATGCTGAAGAGTGTGGAGCTAGTAATGTGACGATCCGGTACAACGTAGGTGACGCACTCCCAGTCGTATCAAATGGGCATGGAGTCTCGATCCACGACAACGTTGTTGGGCCGGAAACGCCTCCGCAGCAACCTAACAAACTAGAAGTGAAAGACCCGGGTACGAGTTTCACGAGCAACACCGTGCGAAATATGGATGCCAGCATTTCAAACGGAGCATCTGCCAGTAATAACCTGTTTGAGGGCCGACCCAATACTGGCCGTACCTTATCTTCCGTCGCGGATCAACTGTCGGAGCTCATCGATAATGGGCATAAGATCGTGGCCGAATTCCTAAAAGACGACAACCCGCAGCTGCTGTCGGAAAAGGAAAGAGATTGGGAGGGCAACACGCGAGCGGTTTTGACCTCCACCCTAGGTCAGCGTTTTGCGGATCAATTTAACACTGCACAGTCGACAAGCACGACATACCCAATGGGGCACGGTGCTCAAGGCGGGAGCATCTGTAATCTTGTAGACTCCAAGATTGCAGTGTTGATCACGTTTGTGAATCAGTTAAGGGCTTCCGGTCGTTAGGCCCTTCCGTAAGCTAGTGGGATTAGTGAAAGCCGCCCTCGATTTCGCCGCCGTCTGAAAATGCAAACGGCCCCGGAAATCCCGGAGCCGTTCGCGAGAACCGACAAATATCGGCACTGAATTGAATATTTTGCGAGCAAGTCCTTCAGTTTCAGTATTGTAGCCAGACCCAGAAAACGTAACTTGCTGATTCCAGATACCTTACGGGCCCAACTACGACTGTTTGATCTGGATCGACAATCGAGCTAGAATGACAAGTCGAAGCAGATGTGATCGGTCCCCACCGATCAAGACTCGACGCACTCCCAAGGCCTCCCGCGCTAGACAAGATGAAGGTTTCTCCCGCAGGTTTGTTGTGGCTCATCGTCGTGGCAACCGCCACGCTTTCGGCGCAGAGCCCGCCTTCATCCGACGCGCAGACTTCGCCTCACGCCCAGGCCACGCTCAGCGGAATCGTCACCAAAGACCCGGGCAGCGAGCCCGTGAAGAAGGCGCTCATCGAACTGATCGCCGAGAGTCAGGGCGACGGTGGAAACTTCACCGCGCTCACCGGCGCCGATGGCAGCTTCCACATCGAGAACATCCTGCCCGGCCGCTATCGCTTATTTGTGGAGCGCAGCGGCTTCCAGGAAATCGACAAGCACCACCACCGCACCGACGGCCGCGTGATCACGCTAACCGCAGGCCAGGACCTGAAAGACTTAGTCATTCGTCTGCAAGCCGCAGCGGTGGTCGAAGGCCGCATCACCGACGAAGATGGCGATCCCTTACCTGAGGCGCAAGTCGCCGTCCTGCGCCAAACCTTTGTTTCGGGCCGCAGCCACTGGGAACAGGCCGGAGCCGAGCGCACCAACGACCTCGGCGAATACCGCATCGCAGGACTCGCCGCCGGCAACTACTTTGTTTCGGTGACGCCTCCGCCAGACTTCAGAAGCCTGATCGAAGGCGCCAGCAACCCGCCGGCCGCCAAGCCCGGCAGCGGAGCGCCTTCCGACAAGCCCGCGCCTGCCGCCTACCAGACCACTTACTATCCCGGCACCAGAGATCGCAGCCAGGCTGCGCCGATCCAGTTGCATGCTGGGGACGACTTCCCGGTCAATTTCTCGCTCACACCTAGCCCCAGCTTGATCATCCGAGGCTCGGTGGTGAATCTGCCGCCCGGTTCTAGCGCGGCGATCATGCTGCAATCCAAGGATTTCAGTCTGGTGCTGAATGGCGCGGAGATGCACAAGGACGGCAGCTTCGAAATTCGCGACGTTTCCCCCGGAGCCTACACAATTCTGGCCACGGTGGATAACGTCGCCGTGCCCATGATGGCGCGTCAGGCTTTGCAGGTCACGTCAGAGAATGTGGAAGGTCTGCGGCTCGCGCCTCAAACCGGCGGCTCGATTCGCGGCCGCCTTCGTATGGAGTGGAGCCGCGGCGCGCGTCCCGATCCCAGCCAGATGTTTCTGCTGCTGCGTTCCACCGATGGCGATGACGACGTGCTCGGCGCTTACACCCTGGGAGATGGCTTCTCGACGCTTGCCCACGTTAACGCGGACGGCAGTTTTGCGTGGACGAACGTGCCGGCCGGACGGTATTCCGTTCAGCTCTCGGACGCCAGTGCGATGCCGGATTGGTTTCTGAAGTCTGCGGCTGCGGGCGGGCGCGATACGTTGGACTCTGGTTTTACCGTGAGTGGCGGCACTACCGCGCTTGATCTTCTCGCGAGTGCCAATGGAGCCACGGTCGAGGGCGTGGCTACCAATCAGAAGGATGGTCCTGAGAAGGATGAACCGGTCGCCGACGCGGTGGTCGTCGCTGTGCCCGAAGCGCGCTTCCGCAGCCATCCCGACCGCTTTCGCAAAGCGCTCACCGATCAAAGCGGACACTTCACTCTGCGCGGGCTGCCTCCCGGCGACTACACGCTTTTCGCGTGGGAAAGTGTTGATGGCGAAGCCTACTACAATGCCGAATTTCTCAAAAGCTACGAAGGCCAGGGCAAAGCGCTGCATGTGAACGAAGCGGATCGCGCGAGTGTGCAGCTCAAGACGATTCCTTCCGTCGAAGACGAGCCGTAGCTCCGCTCCTTCTGAGCCGCTTCCGGCTCCCATGGGCGTATGCTTTGGGATTATGAAAGCCGTGTTGACTTCCCTCGTTCTGCTCGTCGGCATGCTCGGCTCCAGCCTGGTTCAGGCCGCAGACACCCCGGCGAATACTTTGCTGGTACTCGCCAAACACGACAACCTGCTCCTCATGGTTGATCCTTCCAGCTTGCGGGTGATCGCGCGGATACCGGTCGGCAATGATCCCCACGAAGTCATCGCTTCCAGCGATGGCAAGACCGCCTATGTGTCGAACTACGGTTCTGGTGCGTATAACACGCTTGCGGTCGTGGATCTGGTGGCGCAAAAAGCGTTGCCTGCCGTTGACCTTGGACCTTTGCGCGGTCCGCATGGATTGGATTTCGCGGGCGGAAAGGTGTGGTTCACCGCGGAAGCCGCCAAGGCAATTGGGAGCTACGATCCGGCGACTAAAAGCGTCGATTGGATACTGGGCACAGGCCAGAATAGGACGCACATGATCTATGTCTCGCCGGACATGAAGTTGATCGTTACTACCAACGTTAGCTCCGGCACCGTGAGCATGATCGAGAAGACAATCGGCGGCCACGGTTCAAACGGTCCGCCAGGCTCTCCTGGAGGAGACTGGAATGAGGCGGTAGTCCGCGTTGGCAGCGGGTCCGAAGGGTTTGATGTTTCTCCTGACGGCAAGGAAATCTGGGTGGCCAACGCAGGGGACGGAACCGTGTCCATTATTGACGCTGCGACTAAGGAGGTGACGCAGACGCTTGCGGCTGATGTAAGCGGCGCGAACCGTCTGAAGTTCACGCCCGACGGAAAGCTTGCGTTCGTCTCTACTTTGCGCGGCCCGAACCTAACGATCATCGACGCGGCGACTCGCATGATGGTCAAGCGAATCGCGGTCGGACACGGCGCGGCTGGCATCGTCATGCAGCCTGATGGCGCGCGAGCCTTTGTAGCGTGTTCTCCGGATGGTTATGTCGCCGTCATCGATCTGCATTCGCTGGAAGTGGTGGGCCGCATCGAGGCTGGTCATGATCCCGATGGCTTGGCTTGGGCGACGCGGCGCTAAGAGCGCGTTAGCGGCAAATGTCTTGATTCCAAACTATGGACACGAAGCAGATTATGTGACACTATGCTACAATTACGTCATTCTAGCTGGAGTGTGCCATGCCGGTAGAAGCTCGAACGCGGGTGAACGAGAACGGCCGGGTTGTGATCCCATCTTCCTTTCGGAAGGCCCTTGGTATTGAGGTGGGAGACGAAGTCGTGCTGCGGATCGAAGACGAGGAATTGCGCATCACGACCCAACAGCACCGCATCCAGCGGGCGCAGCGCCGTTCCCGGCAGTATGTAAAGCCGGGCAACTCGCTGGTGGATGAGTTGCTCGCGGAACGCCGCGAGGCTGCCAAGCGTGAATAGGACTGTGCTCGATGCGTCCGCCATCCTTGCGGTGATCAACGCCGAACCGGGTGCGGAGAAATTAACTCCCGATCTGTTGGCCGGTGCGGTCGGCAGCGCTGTGAATCTTGCCGAAGTGCAAACCAAACTGGTGAGCAGGGGTTGGACTTCCGATCAAGCATGGGAAGACGCCACCAGTCCGCTTCGAGAAGTGCTGCCGTTTGATGAGGAACAGGCCAGAATGGCCGGCGATCTGCTGATTCAGACTCGGCACCTTGGGTTGTCCCTGGGAGACCGTGCGTGTCTCGCCTTGGGTATAGCGCTCAAGGTTCCTGTGTACACCGCCGAGAAGGCGTGGAAGAAGGTCAAGGTCGGCGTGAGAATCCACGTGATTCGGTGAGCGGCAAAGTAGGATAACTCACTTTCCGATTCTATCGCAGGCTCCCGGCGCCTCCTAACCCGGGTATAGGGCCAAAGAGAACCTTCCCGCCGAATCCGGTAGAATAAGGTTTTCATCGCATCCCTTGCTGCGTTCTGATCTCATCTTGCCTTCGCTGGCCGCGTGGACCGCCCCCAAGGGCGTTCTACCGTATCTGCGCCAACACCTGCTGGATAAGACTTTTCAGGGTCTTTACCACACCGATGCATTCGACCGCATGCTGCTGATTCCGTATTTCATTGTGCTCATCCTGCTGGCCGGATATGGGATGCACCGCTACATTCTGGTTTATCTGTATTACAAGCACAAGGAAAAGCGCACCACGGAACCGGCTGCGTACTTTGAAGATTTGCCGCGCGTGACCGTGCAACTACCCATCTTTAATGAGCAGTATGTGGTCGAGCGGCTGCTGGAGTCGATCTGCAAGTTGAAGTATCCGCGGGAGAAACTCGATATTCAGGTGCTCGACGATTCCACCGACGAGACGGTCGAAGTGGCGCGGAACCTGGTCGAACGCTATGCCGCGCTGGGAAATCCCATCAGCTATCTTCACCGTACCAACCGCGAAGGCTACAAGGCAGGAGCGTTGGCCGAGGGCTTGAAGACGGCGAAGGGTGAGTTCGTCGCGATCTTCGACGCTGATTTCACTCCGCCGGACGATTTTCTGCTGCGCACCGTCCATCACTTCACTGAACCGAAGACCGGCATGGTGCAGACGCGCTGGACGCACATCAACCGCAACTACTCATTTCTGACGCAGGTGGAAGCCATCCTGCTCGATGGACATTTCGTGCTCGAGCACTCCGGGCGCGCCCGCAGCGGCGTCTTCTTTAATTTCAACGGCACGGCCGGAGTCTGGCGAAGACAGGCGATTGACGAGGCGGGTGGCTGGCAGCACGACACGCTCACCGAAGACACCGATCTCTCCTACCGCGCGCAGCTCAAGGGATGGAAGTTCGTCTACCTGCAGGATGTGGAGTGCCCCGCCGAGTTGCCGGTGGAGATGACCGCATTCAAAACTCAGCAGGCACGCTGGGCCAAAGGGCTCATCCAAACCGGAAAGAAAATCCTGCCGCGGGTGCTGCGCAGCGACGCACCGCTTCATACCAAGATTGAAGCCTGGTATCACTTAACTGCTAACCTCAGCTATCCGCTGATGATTGTGCTCTCGGTGCTGATGTTGCCGGCCATGATCATTCGCTTTTATCAGGGATGGTTTCAGATGCTGTTCATCGATCTGCCGCTGTTTATGGCGTCGACGTTTTCGATTTCGAGCTTTTACCTTGTGTCGCAGCGCGAACTTTTTCCCAAGAGTTGGCCGCGCGCGCTGCTTTACCTGCCGTTCCTCATGGCGCTGGGCATTGGATTGACCATCACCAACACGAAGGCGGTGATTGAGGCGCTGATCGGCAAGGAGAGCGCTTTCGCGCGCACGCCCAAGTATCACGTGGAATCGAAGAAAGACAAAATCGGCGCCACCAAGTATCGCAAACGCCTGGGATGGGTGCCCTGGCTCGAACTGCTGATCGGCACCTACTTTGCGCTCACGGTGTACTATGCCATCCAGAACGAGAACTACGTTACGATTCCGTTTCTGCTGCTGTTCGTGGTGGGCTACTGGTACACCGGATTGATGTCTCTGCTGCAAGGGCGTTTCGGAGGCGCATCACTTAGCACAACCACGCACACCAAGCCTTTCCCCGTCGGCGTGTGAGTGGTTTGTTGCTCTACGCTTTCTTTCGCTTCTCTGCTCGACTACAATTCAATCGCCGAAAGTTTCTCATCGAGCCGGGCACGCCGGTTGCATTCCGCGGGACTCAACTCCACGGTTCGAAGGAGGATCCGATGTTCCGCTTACGCAGGCTGATTTCTGTTTTCGCTCTGGCATTCTGTGCAGTTTCGTTGCTCAGTTGTGGTCCTCACGATTCCAACGAGTACTTCGTATTCGTAGCGGCGAACCTGCAAGTACCTTACTGGCAGGCCGCCGGCGCGGGTTTTACCAAGGCTGGAGCGCAGTTCAAGGTGCGCGCCGAGTTCATCGGTCCTAACACCTACGACCCCAAAGCTGAGCGCGACGCGCTTGACCAGGCGGTGCAACAGAAGACAACTGGCATCTTGTTGGGAGTGACCGATCCCGCGCTGCTCAAAGACAGCATCGACAAGGCAATCGCCGCCGGCATTCCAGTGATCACGATGGATTCCGATGCGCCTGCCAGCAAGCGCCTCTTCTTCATCGGCACCAACAACTATCAGGTAGGCGTGAGTGGAGGCCTGCGCCTGGCGCAGGAGCTGAAGGGCAAAGGCAACGTTGTCGTATTTACCATGCCCGACCAGCACAACATGCAGGACCGTTTGCGCGGCTATCGCGATGCGCTGGAGCGCACGCCCAACATCAAGATCACGCGTGTGGTCGATATCCAGGGCGATCCGCGGATCGCCTTCGATACCACCACGCAAATCATCGGCAAGGAAAAAGATCAGGTAGATGCCTTCGTCTGTCTGGAAGCGCAATCGGGAAAGGAAGTCGCTGGAGTGCTCAACAGCTACCACGTGACGGGCAAAGTTGTGATGGCCATGGACACCGACCCGGAGACTCTGCAGATGATCCAGAGCGGCAGCATCGCCGCTACGATTGCGCAGAAGCCCTACACCATGGCTTTTGTGGGGATGCAGATGCTCGACAACTTGTATCACCACAAGCCGCCCGCGCTCGATACCGACTGGTCGAAGGACAGCTTTGCGCCGATCCCGTCCTTCGTGGATACTGGTTCTGCCCTGATCGACAAGAGCAACGTGGAGTCGTTCCTGCAGGCGAAGCAGAGCGCGACCGGTGCACAGAAATAGGCAGAAGAATTCTTGCCGATGAGCGACCGCCGTTCCCGCGGGCGAGTCTCAGGGATCGACACAATCTCGAATCATTTGGATGGATTACACGATGCGAAAGCCGCAGTTCTCCTTTTTTCTGACGAGCCTCTTTGTCAGCCTTTTTCTTCTAGCCTCTGGCGAATCGAGCCTGGCGCTTGATCGGCAGCCTAATTCTGACTATCACGTCCGCCGCGAAGCGCTGGCCAGGAAAGCGGGAGGCGTGGTGGTTCTGTTTGCGCCCATGGAAAGCGAGGGACCGAACGACCTTTACGGCTTCCGCCAGGAAGATAACTTCTACTATCTCTCTGGCCTGACCGAGCCGGGGGCGGCGTTATTGATTGCGCCGGCCTCCGAAGCGAAAGGCGATGTGGCGGCGCGCTCCTATACCGAGATTCTTTTTCTTCCTCCGCGCAACCTGATTCAGGAAAAATGGACCGGGCCCAAGCTGGGTCCGGAAAATCCCGAGGCGCCGAAGATTACCGGTTTCGATCGCGTCGACGACATGGCTAAGCTCCCCGAGGATGTGATGAAAGCGATCTCTGGGGCGCGCCCTGTGGTTTATACCGACGTCGCATCGCACGAGCAGACTTCCGCCAGCACCGAACCGCTGGAGTTTCTCAAGAATGTGAATTCGTTTCTCGGCTTTCAGGACGTGAAGCCGATGATCTGGTCGCTGCGCACCGCCAAGGATGCGGGCGAGTTGGCGCTGATCCGCAAGGCGGTGGACGCCTCGGTGGCGGCGCACTTCGCGGCGTTCAAGGCGGTGAAGCCGGAAGTCAACGAGCGCGAAATTTCCGCGCTCATGCAATATGAGTGGGGCAAACGCGGCTGCGAACGGCCAGCTTACGCGCCCATCGTAGGCTCCGGCTACTATTCTACGGTGCTGCACTACTCGGATGATGACAACGTCATGAAGTCCGGGGACGTGGTGGTGATCGATGCGGCCGGCGAGTACTCGATGTACGCCTCCGACATCACGCGCACGCTTCCCATCAACGGACACTTCACCGCGCGCCAGCGCGAGATCTACGACATTGTTCTGGGTGCGCAACAGGCCGCAGAGGCGGCTTTCAAGTCAGGCAAGTCGAACATGAAGCGCGAAGACCCCGACTCGCTCTACGAAGTCGCACGAAGCTACATCAACACTCACGGCAAAGATCTGCACGGCGACACCCTGGGGAAATACTTTATCCACGGCCTGGGACACCCAGTTGGGCTTAACGTGCACGATTCCACCGATCGGGATGCTCCGCTGGGACCGGGACAGGTGTTCACCATCGAGCCGGGAATTTACATTCCGGAAGAAAGCCTTGGGGTGCGCATCGAAGACGACTACTACGTGGACCAGGACGGCAAACTGATCAAGCTGAGTGGTGCGTTGCCTTCGAAGGCGGAGGATGTGGAGAGGTTGATGGCGGGGAAGTGAGAAAGCAGTGGCCAGTGATCAGTGGTCAGTGGCCAGAAAGAGCGACCGAATAACGTCGTTGGCTTGCTGACCACTGACCACTGTTACGAGATATATTCCTTGATGTATTCGTCGTGCGTGCAGGCCAGTTGCCGCAGGTCGCCATCGAAGATTACCTTCCCATCGCGCAGGATCAGAAAGCTCATGGGCACTGCGCATTGCTGGCCGCTCGGCAGCGGCACCATACGGTTGGATTGTTGCTCGAACTGGTGCGTGGCCATGGTGAAGGCATCCTGCAAGCGGTGCGTAACCAGGAGAGCGCTTGTCTTATAGACGTCGCGTTGCTTCACGATCAATTCGATGATGGTATTCGACGTTACGGGGTCGAGGCCGCCGGTGGGCGAGTCATAAAGCAGCAATTCCGGCTCCGTAATTACCGCTCGCGCAATGGCCACGCGCCGCCGCATGCCTCCGGAAAGCTCCGAAGGGTCGAGATCGAGGGTGTGTTCGAGTTCCACGAAGCGTAAGGCTTCGCGCACCCTGCGGTCGATGTCTTCGTCATAGATGCCGTGTTCTTCGGTCAGCCGGTAGGCAACGTTTTCGCGCACGGTGAGAGAATCGAACAGCGCGCTCTCCTGGAAGACCATCCCAATCTTGCCGCGTAACTTGAAGAGATCTTCTTCGCGCATCTGGGTCACATCCTGCCCGAGTACGACGATGCGTCCAGAGTCTGGCCGAATCAGTCCGAGCGCCAGCTTTAGGATCAAACTCTTGCCGGAGCCTGCGACGCCGAATATTGCCTTGGTCTCGCCCCGGGCCAGACGGAAGGAAACTCCGCGGAGCACGTCGTTTTCCGCAAAGGAGAGCGCTACGTCTTCAAACACAACGGCCGGTGCGGACTCCTCCATTGTTGTCGCGGCAGCGGAATCGAGCGGCAAGGTCGGCGTGGACATGCGATTAGTGGAAGGAAAGCACAGCCATCAGGAATCGTGTCACGAAAAAGTCGAGCACGAGAATCAGTACGGAAGAAGCTACCATCGCCTGCGTAGTGGCACGGCCCACCCCCTGGGTTCCACCGCGCGCGTTCATTCCGTAGAAGCAGCCGATGGTGGCGATAACGAAGCCGAACAGAACCGGCTTGATGAGCCCCATGAAAACATCTTGAAATACCAGGGTCTGCCAGGCGTTGGCCCAGTACTGCCGGGCATCCAGGCGGAGAAGTACTTTGGCGACCATCAGTCCGCCGGTCAGGCCGACCAGATCGGAGATGATGGCCAGGAAGAACAGCATGAACACCGAAGCCACCACCCGCGGCGTGACCAGCTTTTTCATGGGATCGGTGCCCAAGGCCCGCATTGCGTCGATCTGCTCGGTTACCATCATCGACCCTAGCTCGCTGGCCATGCCGGATGAGTTGCGGCCGGCCACCATCAGGCTAGTCAGCACGGGGCCGAGCTCGCGCACCATGGAAGTTGATACCAGTTGCCCAACCAAGGTGATCGAGCCGAAACGCTCCAGCGTGTTCGAGGCTTGCAGCGCGAGCACGGCTCCGGTGAAGAAGCCGGTGAGCACGACAATGGGCAGGGAGCCCACGCCGATTGCGTCGGCCTGCCGCACCATGTCGGCGAAATAGAAGGGCCTCCGAAAAAGATTGGCGACGGCTTGAGTGGAAAACAGGACGTAATCCTGAACCGTCTGGACTTTCTCTTTGGCGAGATCCGTAGGCGAAGTGAATTCCATGCGGTTCGGGAGAGCGTGGCTTTGCAGCGCCGCGCTTTCACGAAACTATAGCAGAAGCGCGGTGGCCAGTGGTCAGTGGTCGGTAGTGGTCGGGACGTCTGGGCGTCAACGCAACCTTAGGAGACTACCCAGTGGTCAGAAAAATCAGGTGAATGTGCGGGTCGAAGATGTGGTGCGGGGTCACTGACCACTTTCTTCTATCCCCGGGTCTTTTTCTTGATTTCGATGTTGAGGCGGCGGATCTTCTGATTCAGGGTGGAGAGTGGCACTTTGAAGTGCTCAGCGGCTTCGGTCTGGTTCCAGTTACATCTCTCCAGCATGTCGGTGATGATGCGGCGCTCCACATCTTCGACGATTTCGAACAGCGACGCATCCACCGGCGGATCATGCAGGGTGAACGACGATCCGCGGCCCAGCAGATTGTCGGGGAGAAGGTCGATGGAGATATCGGTTCCGGAAGATAGCACAACCGCGCGCTCGATTACGTTTTCCAGTTCGCGTACGTTGCCCGGCCAAGAGTAGGACATCAGGGGACGCAGGGCTTCCGGGGTGATACGCCGCACCTGGCGATCGTTTTCCTCGGCATACTTCTTCAGGAAGAATTGCACCAGCAGCGGAATATCTTCTCTGCGCTGGCGCAGCGGTGGTAACTCGATGGTGATCACGTTCAAGCGGTAAAACAAATCTTCGCGGAAGCGGCCTTCTCGCACTAACGTCCGCAAGTCCACGTTAGTGGCGGCAATGATGCGAACATCCACCTGAACTTCCTGCACTCCGCCCAGGTGCATGAAGCGGCGATCTTGCAGAACGCGCAGAATCTTCGCCTGCGTTTCGAGGCTCATGGTGGCGATTTCGTCGAGAAACAGCGTGCCTCGGTCGGCCATCTCAAACAAGCCCTTCTTGGAGGCGATGGCGCTGGTGAACGCGCCCTTCACGTGGCCGAAGAGCGTGGACTCCAGCAAGTCGGTGGGCATGGAGCCGGTGTTCACCGGAACGAAAGGCCGGTCGTGGCGCGGCGAATTCAGATGCAGGGCTTTGGCGATGATTTCCTTGCCTGTGCCGCTTTCGCCTTGCAAAAGCACAGTAGAGCGGCTGTTGGCAACTTGCGCAACCAGATCGAATATTTTCAGCATCGGCTCGCTTTTGCCGACGATGTTCTCGAAGTTGTAGCGCTGCTTGAGGGCGCGTTTCAGTTGGATGTTTTCTTCTGCGGCGCGGCGCCAGCCCACGGAGGCGCGCACGTCGGCCAGAAGCTTTTCATTGTCCCAAGGTTTCTGAACGAAGTTGGCGGCGCCGGACTGCATGGCGCGCACTGCGTTCTCCACCGTGCCATAGGCGGTGATCATGATGACCGGCAATCCATTTTCGTGGGAACGAATCTCGGCCAGGATTTCCATGCCGTTGCGGCCGGGCAGGGTAAGGTCGAGCAGGATCAGGTCGAAAGGATGTTCGCCGATGCGCTGCAGGCCGGCTTCGCCGCTGGCGGCGGTTTCCACGGCGAAGCCTTCGAGCTCCAGCAAAGTCTGCAGGGATTCGCGAATTTCGGCTTCATCGTCGATGATGAGCACCGCGCCCGCCAAGCCGGGATTTCCATTCGCCGCCGTGCGCGAAATGACTGCACCTTCAGACATGATTCGCCTCACCCACACACTCAGGGGATGTGCTCTGTCTGGACACGCTCGGCTCGGACATCTTTCGCCTAGACATGGACGACCTTTCTACTCAGGGGGAAATCCAGGGTAAAAGTGGTTCCGGTGCCGGGATGGCTTTCCACGCGAATCTTGCCCGCATGTTCCTGGATGATGCCGTAGGTCACGGAAAGACCGAGGCCGGTGCCGCGGCTCTGGCCTTCACGCGGCGAAGTCTTGGTGGTAAAGAAGGGATCGTAAATGCGCTGAATGTGCTCGGGCGCGATGCCTGTTCCAGTGTCGGAGACGCACACGCTGACGCTCTCGCCATTCTGCGTGGCCACGCGCAGCGTGCCGCCGCCTGGCATTGCGTCCTTGGCGTTCAGGAACAGATTCAAGAACACCTGCTGCAGTCTGCCCGGATTTCCTTGAATGGCGGGCAACGCTGGCGCGAGCGTATTCTGCACTTCCACTTTGGCTACCTTGAACTGGTGTTCCAGCAACGCCAGCGTGTCGGCGATTACTTTATTCACATCCACGTCGCCGATCTCGCTGCCGCTGGTGCGGGAGAAATTCAGCAGATTGTTCACGATCTCCGAGGCGCGGAAGGTCTGCCGCGTGATCTTCTCGAGCAGACCCGACTTCTGTGGATCGCCCTGCAGCTGTTTACCGAGCATCTGGGTGTAGGAGGAGATTACGGCCAGGGGCGTGTTGACTTCGTGAGCCACTCCGGCCGCCAGCAATCCGATGGAGGAAAGTTTGTCGGCCTGGGAAAGCTGAGCTTCGAGATCCACTCGCTCGGTGATGTCGTCCATGATGATCAGCCGGCCGATCACCTGGAACTTGCGCGTCACCAGCGGCGCGATCGCCACATTCACGGTGCGGACTTCGCCGGCGGGCGTCTTAAGGCGGAATTTATACAGGTTGCGAATACCCGTGTCGTGGCTAATGCGAGTCAGTTCTTCGACGAACTCCAACGGGAAAATGGCTTTCATCGGCTGGGTGAGGGTTTGCCAGCGCGGCAATGCGTACATCACTTCCATCTGCGCGTTCCAGCTCTCGATGCGGTCTTCCATATCGAGCGCCATCACGCCCACGTTGATGGATTCGACGATGTTCTCGTTGAAGTCCTTGAGGCGCTCATACTCCGCGGCTTTCTGCTGCAGCGAGGCATAGAGCTGTCCGTTCTGAATGGCAACGCCGAGGTAGCCGCCCAGGGTTTCCAGCAACTCCATGTCTTCGCTGGAGAGGAAGTCACCTTGCGTGGTCTTGCCCAGGCCGAGCACGGCGACCGTCTTCTGCTGTGCGTGGCAGGGAATGTAGTAGTTCAGATCCAGGCGGGCGATGGTTTGCTGCGCGCCCGGTTCCTCGCGCGGTACCAGGTGCGTGTTCTCGAAGAAGAGATGCCCGGCTTGCCCAGGCCGCGACACGCTCAGAAAAGAGAGATCGAGATTGCCGCTCACCGACAAGCCAAAGGACCGGGCCAGCACAAATCGCTCCGGTCTTTCTTGTTCCGCCGTATCGCCGGCCAGGAAAATCGCCATGTGATCGACGGCAAGCGTTCGCGACAGCCTGTCGATCAGCGAAGAGAGCAGGGCATTCAGGTCAGTCTCGGAACTCAGTTCGCGGCCGAACTCGAGCAACGTGCGGCGGTAGTCATAACGAGTGCGATAGAAAAACTGGTCGACGCGGTCCTGAATCCACTTGCGCACGGGATCGAACAAAAGAGCGGTAACCACTACGGCGAGAATCAGGCCCATCGGACCGGAACTGGGGCGCCAATTGTGCACCAGCAGCGCCACGCCCGCCACCAGGCCGAAATACAGTCCCACTACGATCGCCGCCGCGAGAGTATAGACCACGCCGCGCTTGAAGATGAGGTCCACGTCCATCAGGCGGTAGCGGAAGATGGCGTAGCCGAAAGTGAGCGGGAGCAGAGCCAGCGACAGCGCGGATACTTTCATGGTCGCGCCCGGCATGGAGCCCATCAGATAGGGCACGACGTAGAACAGGGTGTAGGGAACGATAGCCAGAATGGTGCCGCGAGTGACCCACTTCAACTGCTGCCGGAGGATGGTCGTGCTGGCGCGCCGGTAGCTGTACCAGAGCACGATGGCGGCGGCCAGGAAAAACAGCGAACTGTACGACATTTCCATCCGGTCGAGATTCCAGCGCAGGCGCTCGCTGGCTTGTAGCCAACGCATCGCGGTGATGTGCGTCGCCAGCAGCAGCGCTCCCGGCAGGTAAGCCAATGCCAGCAGCCAGGGATGCCGGCGCACAATCTCGCGTTTCTCGGGGAAGGTGAGAACGAAGTGCAAAAACAAGGCCGGCTGCAAGACTCCGGCGGCGATGTTGCCCCAATAAATGGTCCAGTCGAAATCGTTGAGCTTGCCCGTGTACTTGAACGAGTAGGCAATGAACGATACCAGGCAGAAAATGTAGAAGTGCGTGGATCCAGGAGCGGTCCAGCGGCGCAGCAGGACGTAAAGTCCGATGCCCAGATAGATCAGCGCGATCAGGCGGAGCCAGCTGTTGAGGGAATGATCCGCCGGGACCAGGATCACGCTGGAATCGAGCGGCACCGATTGCCGCACCAGGGAATATTCGGCTTTGGACCAGACGCCGGTGCGGTAAAGCTGGCGCTCCAGCCCTGACATGCTCTGGACCTCTTGCGCGTTGATGGCAACCAGTTGATCGCCGGGCTTGATGCCGCCCTTTGCGCCCGGTCCGCTGGGGTCGACCCGGTCGGCGGTGAGGCGCCCGCCGTGTTCAACCCACCAGACTCCATCGTCGGGAACGGCGAACCTCCACTCCGCGTCGAAGTTGAAGCCGGCGAAGACGACGGCAGCCACCGTCAGCAGGAACAGCAGAACGGCAACAAAGCGGATTTGGCTTTCCCGGTTCATGGGCTTCGACGGTGATCCCGAACCTGTGGGTTGGACAGGCGTGGGAATCACACCCCGCCGGTCTTCAATGAGCAACTTCGCTGCCATGTCGTTTCCCGCTTTGAGAATGCTAAGTGATACATCTTAAGCTACTTCCGAGATTATAAATGGGTTTTCGAACATCGCTTACGGCTTTTTGGAGGTTTATGTGGAATTCCGTATCTGACCACAGTGCAATATTTTACGGACCTTCGGAGCCAGGGCAGACGGGCAGGGAGGGGAAGTCGGGGACGGAGAGCCCGGGGGGGACGGAGGACAACCTCTGAAAACCCACGAGGCTATCCCCGCGCCGATTTTCATCAGCTGCAGGGACAGGCCTCGGTGGTGCTCGCCAAAGTCCTTCGCCAATCCAAGAAGTCAGGAGCGCATTAAGACGGCCAGGTGGCCGATGGTGCAAGTTCGGGTCCCAGGCTGACCCGAATCACGTTCATGAGTTCATCGTTGTCCGCGGGCTTCTGAAAAAAAGCGGCCGCCCCAGCCTTCAGGGCACGTGCCTCGTTGCTTTGAGGATCGCGCGCGCTGAGCACGATGACGGGAACGCCCGAGAGCGTGTCGCTGTTCTGCAGGCGGTCGAGGACAACAAAGCCATCCCCGACCGGCAAGCCGAGATCCAGAATAATCAAGGCTGGACGCTCCTTTTGGGCGGCGGCGATGGCAGAGTAGCCGTCGCAGGCGCTGGCGACTTCATAGTTGTTGGCCCGCAGGCGAAGCCGCAGGGCTCGCACTAGATCGGGATCGTCGTCGACTACCAGAATCTTCGGTCTTGGCATTGGAATTTCTCCTTGATTGTTGGTTGGCTCTCTTGGGGGTTGATTAGTTGGAAGCTTGCGCGCTCTTTCCGGCGCACAACTGTTTTCGTTCCCTGCTGGTCAAAATCATCTGGGTTACACAGTCAGCCACGGCCTGAACCTGCTGCTCCAGAGTTCCACCCTTAGGAACGGGCGGAAGCTCGATGGGGAGCGTGGTGATGGTGAGTGTGCATTTGGTTTTGAGATCGGGCGCGCGCTCCAGTTGCTCGCGAATCCGCGCCGTCATGATCCCGGAGTTCTGCAAGTCCGTCGACGCCACGACAAAAAAAGTTTCCGTCGCTCCCGATGTTCCCATCGGCGGCAGGACCAGGTCCTTGTCGAGATAAACGCAACGCCGCACCGTCTCCAGGCACTGTCGCCAGGTTTCCTTCCAATTCCCTCGCGGAGGATTGGAGAGTGGGGTAAGTTTGACCCGCACCAGCACAAATGCCGGGCGCAAACGTTCCTGGTGCGTGACCACCGGCGCCAGCAGCTTGGCCAGGGAGTAGACGGGCAGAGTAAAGGTGAAAGTGCTGCCCTGTCCGGGTTCGCTGGTAACCCAGATGCGTCCCTCATGGAGCCGGACAATTTCTCTGGAGATGAATAGCCCCAGCCCTAATCCCGAACGGTGGTTGTCCACGGAATTCGGGTCCTGATACAGGCGTTCGAAAATCAGCGCCTTGGCTTCGGGATTGATGCCGCAACCCGTATCGCTGACCGAAATGTAGACGCAGTTGGGGTCGGCCTCGACCATGCAGGCTCGCACCATGACCGCGCCCTCGTGCGGCGTGAACTTGATGGCATTGTCCACCAGATTGATGAGCACTTCGAGAACCCGGTCGGGATCGGCATGGACCAGAAGCAGCCTCTGATCCAGTCCGATTTCCAGTCCGATCTTTTTTTCGTTGGCCGTGGGCCGCAGCATGGCGATGGCCTGCTGCACCAGTTCGCCCAGGGCGATGCAGCGGGGCTCGATTTGCATT